>OATH01000144.1_pt1 | contig 69314 bp, 76 predicted proteins | sample 1494971 | NCBI WGS metagenome assembly OATH01 (sample SAMEA2579949, study PRJEB22360) | human gut metagenome
AGATTAAATGAAACTGTATTATGAATCTTAAATTAGTATTGTGATTAACTTTAATAAACATACATGAAACCAAATTTATTTCACACCCAATTTTTCCGGTTGTTTTTTCTTATTTTATTAGCCGGAATATCAATCCAAACTTACGCTGCAAAGGACAGCCAGGCAGCTCCTAAAAAGCGTACTATTACCGGTACGGTAATTTCCGAAGGAGACAATATGCCCATTATCGGAGCCAATGTATGGCTTAAAAACAGCTCGACGGGAGCTATTACCGATTTGGACGGTAAATATTCTATTACTATCGACAACTCGGTTGTAGGTGGAGTACTCGTATTCTCATATATAGGAATGAGTACTCAGGAAGTTGCGATAGGAAACCAAAACGTTATCAATGTGACTCTAAAGTTTGATACTGAAAAAATCGACGAAGTGGTAGTCGTAGGTTACGGTCATCAGAAAAAAGCCAGTGTCATCGGTTCTATTTCCACTATTGATATGGCAGGTGTTAAAGTTCCGGGTTCTTCTATTTCGAGTGTACTGGCAGGACAACTAGCAGGAGTTGTAGCGATGAATCGCACGGGAGAACCGGGAAAAGCCAGCGCAGCCGATTTCTATATTCGAGGGGTATCTTCTTTTACCGGTGGTAACACTCCATTGGTATTGGTAGACGGAATCGAACGGGATTTGGACTTAGTAGATGTAGAGGATATCGCTTCTTTTTCTATATTAAAAGATGCTTCCGCTTCCGCTGTTTATGGTGTGCGAGGAGCTAATGGTGTAATCTTGATTACAACCAAGAAAGGGGCAGAGGGTAAACCTGTTATTAATGCCAGAGTAGAAGCTGGTTTTACTCAACCTACCAAAATGCCGGAATTTGTAAACTCTGCACAATGGGCTGAATTATACAATGAGATGAAAGGTTATGAATATTATACTCCAGAGCAAATAGGATATTTCCAGAATGGGACAGATCCCGATTTGTATCCTGATGTTGACTGGATGCATGAACTTTATAAGAATATGGCCTCTAACCAGCGGGTAAATTTGAATGTATCCGGTGGAGGTGATATTTGTAAATACTTTGTTTCCGGTTCGCTGTATAATGAAGGTTCTATTTTTAGAAATGCAGGGCAACGATATGACTATGATACATCTCTTCGTTACAATAAATATAGCTTCCGTGCTAATATGGATTTTAATGTAACAAAGTCTACTGTTCTGAATGTAAATCTGGCCAATATATATGAGAAGTTTTATGGTCCCGGTGTAGAGAAAGATAAAATCTGGTCGAGAGCTTTCGAAGCTTCTCCCGGTGTTTATCCTAAAGAATATTCAGACGGAACTCTTTCTTATCCGAGTATGCAAGGTGGCGAGAATCCTTGGAATCTTTTAGTTCATTCCGGATATCGCGAACAATTTTGGAATTCCGCACAGTCACTTATCGGAATCAATCAGGATTTAGGAGATTTAGTCACCAAAGGGCTAACAGCTTCTATTAAATTTTCCTGGGATGCGGTTAATACTAACACCATTGTTCGTTCTAAAACACCGAATCAATATTATGCTAAGGGTCGTGATGAAGACGGGAATTTGATTTTTGGTAGTCCTATTGTGACCGGAACAGACGAATTAGGACTTAGTGAAAGTGGTAGTGGTTCCATTACTACCTATTTGGAAGGTAGTATCAACTATAATCGGTTGTTTGCCGAAAAACATCGTGTAGGTGCCATGCTTTTATACAATCATAAGGTTACAAACAAGAAACTGACTTATAGCAAAACCCTTTCATTACCTTATAAATATCAAGGACTTGCCGGGCGTGTGACTTATGCTTTTAAGGATACTTATTTTGCTGAATTTAATATGGGATATAACGGTTCGGAAAACTTTGCCAAGGGACATCGGTTCGGATTTTTCCCGGCTTATGCTGTCGGTTGGATGATTTCTAATGAGAAATTCTGGGAACCAATTCTTCCGGTTGTCAGTGAATTGAAATTGAAAGCGTCCTATGGTAGTGTGGGAAATGACGCGATTGGTGGAGACCGGTGGATTTATCAATCAACTATCAGCACCAACAATGGGTGGAATTATGGTGAGAATGGAAGTGAAGGAGGCGGAGGTATCCAAGTCGGAAATGTTGAAAATTTAAATGTCAGTTGGGAAAAAGCTTATAAAACCAATTTGGGATTTGAAATGAGACTGTTTGACAGAATTAAGATACAAGCTGATTATTTTCATGAAAAACGTGAAGGGGTATTTATTAACCGACAAGGACTTCCGGCTATCGTCGGACTGACAACAAAACCGAAAACCAATATCGGGGCGTCTGTTAACCGGGGAGTGGATGCAACACTCGAATATGAGGAAAAAGTCGGAGAGGTGTTTTTGACCGGGCGGGCTAATTTTACATTCAACCGGAATAAATTACTGAATAACGACGAAGTAGAACACCTTTATAAATATCAAAACAGTATTGGAAAAACATTCGGAACTGGAGGAAACCATACTTTCGGACTTATAGCTGAAGGATTGTTTCAAAGCCAGGAAGAAATAGACAATGCTCCTGAACAGAATTTTGGAACTTATCGTGTGGGTGATGTCAGATACAGAGACGTTAATGGAGACGGAGTGGTTGATACATATGATAAAGTGGCTTTAGGATATACAAATATTCCGGAGATTACTTATGGTTTCGGACTGACTGCCCAATGGAGAAGCTGGGATATCAATGCTTTCTTCCAGGGAATAGCTCATTGTACTTTCTATATTGGCGGCACTGCAATGCGTCCTTTCTCTACCGGTAATATTAATCAAAGTGCAATCAATGCTGATATTTACGATCATGTGTGGAAGACAACCAATACACCGGAACAGAACCAGGCTGCTTACTATCCCAGATTGAGTGAAGCCGGTGGGGAAGGTTCTACTAACAATAACCAGACATCTACACTTACTATGCGGGACGGGCGCTTCTTGCGACTGAAAAATTTTGAAATTGGATACACTATTCCCAAGTCTATTCTTGAAAAAACGTTTATCAAATCTACCCGTATTTATGTCTCAGGGAGTAATTTGCTGACCTTTAGTAAATTCAAATTATGGGATCCGGAAACCGGAAGTTCAGACGGAGGTATTTATCCTCCATTAAGAGTTTTCACAATAGGTTTGAACGCTAAATTCTAATATAATATGAAACGATATATGAAAAAAATAACTAAATACTGTTCTTCTTTGTTTGTGTGTGCCTTACTGCTGTCACAAACATCATGTGACTCTTTTCTGGATAGACAGGAAGATGAAGCGCTGACTTTGGATAAAGTGTGGGAAACCCGTGCGGATTCACGTAAATATTGGTTAACTACTATGAGTTTCTTACCGGATGACGCTAATGATTTCCAATATACTCCATGGAGCGGGGCAGCTGATGAAGTAACAGTTTCAATGCGGGACCGTGAATATCATATTATGACTTCCGGAGCTTGGAATCCGTCAAATGTACCTTACGAACGTATGAGTACTTATTATAGAGGGATACGTGAGTGTAACATATTTTTAGCTAATATTGATCGTTGTACTGACCCGTTGTTGAGCAATGATGAAAAAGAACAGTGGAAGGTACAAACTCGTTTTGCACGTTGTTATTACTATTTTCTGATGATGAGAATCTACGGACCGGTATTCATTCTGCATGATGAGCTACTTGATTTTACAAAAAGTGCAGCTGAGCTGGAACGTCCCCGTAATACATGGGATGAATGTGTGAATTATGTAATAGGTGAGTTGAATTCGTTGATTGATAGCCCGTATATGAAGTCTAATTGGACTTCCAGTACAGAAAAGGGCTTGGCTACCAAAGGTGCTTGCCAAGCCATAATCTCACGCTTGACTCTTTATTCTGCACGTGATTTGTTTAATGGAAATACGATGTATGCCTCTGTTAAAAATCCTGATGGAACGAATCTATTTCCGCAGAATTATGATGCGGCAAAGTGGAAAACGGCAGCAGATGCAGCATACAAGATCATTGATGGCAATCTTTACCAATTATATCACTCTGATGATGATGATCCGTATGATAATTATTATGGCATAACACAAGAAAAGTGGAACAGTGAGTTAATATGGACTACCGGTTCGAAAGGGCGTTTTATAATGTCGGCTCATACATGTCCTACTTCCGTTGCAGGTAGTTCTTCTTGGGGATTTGTCGGGGTTACTCAGCAACAAGTGGATGCCTATCCAATGGCAAAGACAGGTAGGTTTCCTATTACAGGTTATGAATCAGACGGTAGTCCTATAGTTGATCAGGAGTCTGGTTATCCTATGGACGAGATGGCTTATACTGATTTCGTCTATCCTGCATGGGGAGGAGCTGCTTCTTACAAACTGAATACTGTAAAGATGTGTACGGAAAGAGATCCGCGTTTTTATGTAACAGTTTTCTTTAGTGGGAGCAAATGGCATCATGGTAATGAAATGACACTTACTTCTTTTGCTCATGGGGCCAACGGCTATACTTCGGACGCTCGTCCTAAGTCTGGTTTTTTGGTGAATCGCTTTTATGACCATACGGCTAATTCGGCAAATGGACAATGGGGAGAAATTACTTTTCCGACTTTCCGGTTGGGAGAAATTTACTTGAATTTTATAGAGGCTGTGTTAGAATGTAAAATTAGAGGGGTGAATATCCCGGCTAATTATTATACCAAAGCAATGGAAGTGTGGCAAGAGCTGAGAGCAAGAGTTGCTCTGCCGTCTATTACTGAATCTTATCCTCATGCTGATGATAATGAATTACTTGATTTATGCCGTAAAGAACGTCGTGTAGAGCTGGCTTTCGAAAATCATCGTTTTTTTGATACTCGTACTTGGAAAATCGCTGAAGAATGTGACGGGGGTAAGATGTGGGGTATGAATGTGGAAACTACCGGAAGCGGTGATGTAACTCCTGATAGTTTTTGGGAAAGAACAGTGTTTGAAAAACGTGTATTCAAAAAACAACATTACTTGTATCCGTTTACTCAGACAGAAATCAGCTTGAACAAACAACTGACACAAAATTATGGGTGGTAATTTCGTAAATCAACAAAAAGAAAACTGTATGAAAAACAATATATTTAAAATCATCATCTTTTTTTTCGCATTAGTGTCATTAGGCGCTTGTGATGATGGATGTGAGGATTATCTGGATCAATATGAGTCTATTCTCTATTTTAAAAATAATGGAGAGCAGCATGTTACTATTTATGATACAAGTAATGAAGCCAGTTGTGAATTCACCGTTATTAGGGCCGGATATAATTCAAAGAAATATTCAACAGTTGATGTTTCTGTTTTAGATGCTGTTAATATACAAATTTATAATGCAGAAAATGAAACGGATTATAAATTGTTACCTGATAACTGTTTCAAGCTGGAAACACCAACATTGGCGTTTGAAGATACCGATAACCACAAAAAGGTAAAAGCGTTTTTCTATATTGATAAAATTAAAGAATTGGATAAGGCCAACTATATTTTGCCACTTGTCTTGAATAATTCTAGTGATGATATCAATATTGATAAAAGGCAAATATTTATTGTTCCGGATATTGTCACCCCTTATCTCTATTTTGAAAAATCAGGTTATCAGCCTTATAAAGCGGAAGAAGGTGGGGAAACAAGTTTCGATATTACTATACCTATAAGTATGCCGATGGAAAATAATTGGAATTTTGATTGCACTTTAAAGATTAATCCTGAATTGTTGACTGCTTATAATGAGACTAATCATGCAGATTTCGAATTACTACCGGATAATTGTTATACTTTAGCAGAAAAGGTTTCGTTCGTTTCCGGAAAAAGTACAAGTATCGCTACGGTTAAAATTAATATTCCGGATGATTTGAAATTTGGTAAATACATGTTACCGATAGAATTGTCCGAATGTAGTATGCCTACATTTGACATTAAAGAAGGGGTAAATACTTATCTGGCTGGTATCGTATATCAGAAGCATATTGATATAACAGAATTAAAAGAGATCAAACTGACAGAAAGCATGATCTCCAGTAATGCGAGAACCGAAGATTTTGAATCATTGGATCCACGTACGCAACTTGTCAATATCATTGATGGAGATATCAATACCTCCTTCCATTCGTATTGGGCATTTCATGGTTATCCTAGTGATTTCTCGGAATTCCCATATATACAGGTTGAATTGCCTCATGTGTATAGTGGTTTTAAATTTAGCTATATCACTAGAACCGCCGCAAATGGTTCTAACAATGGTAATGCAAATCCGCAAGAGCTCAATATTTATACAAGTGAGAATGGAATAGACTTTACTTTATTGAAAACTTTAAGTGATGATCTGCCATTGTCAGAAATGGGAGCCACTTATGAATCGGAACTTATGGTGCCAATGTCTGGTTCGTTCAGATATCTGCGTATTGAATCGACTCATTCTAAAGAGTCAATACTGAATGCTATAGCTATTGCCGAGTTAAATTTATGGGTTGCGGAATAAATCAAATAATATACTTATAAATTAAAAATGTATGGATAAACAAGATATACAAAGAATCAAAAGCTTAATTTTGGTTATGCTTATATGCTGCATGCCAGTCTTCTGTGGATGCAATGATGAAGATGAAAATCATTCTATACCTCAATTGGAAATAGCGGAAGAATTTCTAATACAGGATTTCGATAACAAAAAACATGATATCGAAATACCGGTAATTACCAATTTATCCAAGGATGAATGGCGTATTACATCTTCTGCCCCAAACTGGTGTATGGCGACGAAAGTTATTGACGAAAACATGGTGCGTCTGTATATTCCTGCCAGTGAAGAACCAGAGGTCAGAGAAGCAGTAGTAAAAGTTGTTTCGACAGTCAAAGAATATACTATCAAGGTTCGGCAACTAGGATATGGTCCGGCAATTTTGGTTACTCCGCTTACTGCTACCACATTATCTGCCGACGGTGGAGATGTAAGACTTAAAATTACATCCAATATAGATTATAAGGTCAATATACCAGAAGTCTGTGATTGGTTGAACGAGACGACTATTCCTGATACACGTGCCCTGAGTAGTAAAGAACATACTTTCCATATTGATAATTATGCGATGTACGGAGAGGTGCGTTCTGCTTCTATTCATTTTGATAATGAGAAATATGAAGGCGTAGCGGCTGAATGTGTTATTCAACAAAAACCGTTGGAACCCAATACCGATGATGTTGAACCGGGAGGAGATGTTATGTTCAAACCTATCGGTGGAACTGCCAGTCAGCATCAACCGGGACAAGAAATAGAAAAATGTTGGGATGGACTTGGTGGAAATAATTTTTATCATAGTCCTTGGGCTGCGGGAGCCACGAAATTCCCTGTCATTCTTGAGTTTGATTTTGACGGAACACATACATTGGATTATTTTGTTTATACTCCGCGAAGTACCGGAGGAGGTCATTGGGGGATATTTGACCTGTATTATGCGGCACAAGACACACCTGAATATATTCTTCTGGGTTCATACGATTTCAAGAAGTCAACTTCGCAGACTAAACTTGCTATGGATAAACCATTAGCAAAGATCACTAAATTAAAGGTTGTAATCAATACCGCAAAAGATGATTATGTAAACTGTGAAGAAATCGAATTTTATGAGATGAAATCAGGCTTGAGTGAACAAGAGAAACAGCTGTTAAGTGTATTTACAGATCTCACTTGTAGCGAAGTGCGTCCGGAGGCAACTATGCAACAAATTCAAGCATTGCCCGGCTATTTTATCAATATAGCTATGCAACTGAAAAACGGCACTTATGATACTTGGGAAAAGAAATTCCGAATTCAGGAATACAAACCTTATAGTACTCCTAATAATTGGGCTGATAAACTGTATATGAAATCATACACTGATTTGGATAATCCTACTGGTATCTATGTAAATTCAGGTGATGAATTAATAGTCATGGTAGGAGAAACTTATGGGAATACTATTAGTTTACAAGCGATTCGATCCTCCAATTTGAGTGGAGACAAATACATGTTGAATGAAGGTATCAACAAACTCCAAATGAAGGGTGATGGTATGTTGTTTGTTATGTATAACACCGAACTAACTTCGGAGAATGCGAAGCCTGTAAAGATTCATATACCATTGACTTCCGGTACAGTTAGCGGTTATTTTGATTTGGAAAGGGATAAGACTGATGCTGTTTACACAGAACTTCTTCAAAAGGCGACCTATGAATATTTTCTTATTAAGGGAAATGAAATGTTACTGAATTTTCATCGTACCAAGTTACTTCAGTGGCAGCCGAATTCTATAGTTGAGTATATCACTATGTTTGATCATTTTGTGAACTGGCAATACGAACTATTAGGCTTGGAGGATATTCGTCCTGCATTGTTCAATAATCATGTGAATGGTTCCTCGATCAATGACGATAGTTATATGTGGGCCGGTAACGGACAAATAGGTTTCGGGATTAATGCATTGGACGAATTTATGCCTACTGAAAAGTTATATACCGAACGACGCTGCTGGGGCCCTGCCCATGAAATCGGTCACCTTCACCAGGGAGCTATTGCCTGGACCGGTTGTTTTGAGTCATCCAATAACCTCTTTTCAAATTATGTACTTTATAAAATAGGGAGAGAATGTTCAAACGGAGCTCCGTTGAGCGTATTAGCAGATAGGAAACTGAATAACCGTCCTTTCTGTAATTTCCTTGGCGATCCCAAGAAGGAAGATACGGAAATTCATATGCGTATATACTGGCAATTATGGCTTTATTTCCACCGATGCGGTATCAAATCCGATTTCTACCCGGAATTATTCAAGAAATTGCGTAATAATAGAAACTTGAATAATATCCCTGTAGGAGAGCGCCAAATGCTATTTGTGAAATATGCCAGTGACATTGCTCAAAAGAATTTGGCAGATTTCTTTGATATGTGGGGATTTATGACTCCGGTAGACGAAACTATCGAACAATATGGGTCAAATCGCTATACTGTCACCAATGCAATGATTGCAGAAACTAGAGAATACACTTCCAAATATCCGAATCCTCAACCTTTCTACTATATTGAAGATCGGAAAGACGGAGATGCAGGTTTGGAAAGTCTGGGACTGACTGGTAAAATAGGGGATGTAGGTCACTATACTCAGTTTAAAGAGAATCAAAAGATAACCAGGACCCCGACTTATAGTACCAGTGGACAGCAAGTAACCATAATTAACGGTAATGAAGCGGTAGCTTTTGAAATCTGGAAAGACGGAAAACGAAAATACTTCTCTAACTTCCTGAAGTTCACTTTACCCGACGAACTTCCTGTCAGCCAATGTACTATCAGAGCCGTACAAGCAGACGGTAAACTGATAACTGTTGAACGTTCTAAATAAAATGTATATAAGTAATGATTATCAGATGTTTATTAATGCTTTGGATTACTGTGCTCGTCACTGGGTGCACACTGAAAGATGAAGAACAAATTATCACCGAGGCGTGGCATTCCGGAGAAACTCTACCTGTCGAAATCGGGAAGAAATATCCTCCTGCTCCCATTGCCATGACGATAGATAAAGGATATAATGTCCTTATTGATCTTTCGCATCAATGTTCGTTCAATTTCATGTGGGGATTGCCGGATATGTTACACCAGAAAGGATTTCGTAGTGTATCGTCACAAGCCTCACTCGGTAGTGTCCTGGATGAGAAGGGGGTGTCCCGTATCCGTATTCCATATGATCCGGAACGTAAGATTTATCCTTTTGCCTGGTATCCTAATTTTAGATATAACGTAATCATTACTTTTCAGAATGACCCTTCTGCTCCGGTTTATACGGAGCAGGAGTGTCTCTTGCTCAAAGATTTTGTATCTGAGGGAGGTAGCTTGATTATTCTGGCTGATCCTGTAAAAGCAGAACAGGTCGATAATTGGTCTCTGAACCGGTTGCTCAAGAGTTTTGATGCAAGTTATACCAAAGATTATCAGAACTATAAGAATCGTCGGCATATTGGTCTGGCTCTTTCAGAACAGTGGATACCTTGGGAAATGGGGAGTGACAGTTTGCCTATCCGCGCTTACCGTGAATATGGTAAGGGACGTATAGCAGTCGGTACGGCTTTAGATGATTTTCTAAGTAATGGAGAAGCGGGAAGTGCTTTTGTTGACCAAATAATGGACTGGTTATGTGAGAAACAAGTTCCGGTAGGAGGAGAGCCTCGTTTGCCCCAAACAATGGGTGGTGGCGGAGCTATCTATCCGGAATTGGAAAGTGTTATTAATGGTATGGTCACTTATTATGCGCCTACTGTTAACCATACTCTTCTTGAATGTATAAAAAAAGAATTCTTTAGGATAAACGATACATTGTTGCAGTGGTATCCGTCTCGGCAAACCGAGGAACCGATGTTTCTCGTTCTCTCTGCCGGAAGTGGAGGAGGCTGGGCTGTCAACAGTTTCTTTCCTAAGGAGAATGGTATTATTAGTCAAGATTCAGCCAGTCTGATTTCTATTTATGGACATGAACTGGCGCATACACTGGCAGGCCCGGTCAACGAGAAAGGACAAGCGGCTGGTGATGTACCTTTTGGAAATCAGGGAGAAGCACATGCCGGTTGGTTTCAGGGAAAAGTAGAGGCACTTTACAATGAGGAACTTCGGCAACATGCGAATAAAAAGTGCGGAGATTTCTTCCGTTCTTCAGAATTTGATAAACTAGACTTAAAAAGATATACAAATGACGGAGAGTATGCCAAGCAATTTTCTTACGGAGCAGGCTGGTACAAACTTTGGTATATCTGGCAACGTTTGGACGACACGTATGGAAATACTTGGTATGCCCGGTGGAAACATATCCAGTATACCCGTTGGAAAAACGATCCGATGCGACTTCTGACTTGGGAAGAGATGATAGAGGACATGAGTCTTGCAACAGGACACGATCTATTTCCCTTTTTCATATCTTTAAATACAGGTCTGGAACGTCGTGAAATGGGTGAAGTTATTTATGAAGGTAAGAAAGTGAAACTATCCGGAGCAGTTATCCCGATAATAGAACCGGGTAATGTATGCCTGAACCCAATCGAAAATTATAAAACGATAAAATTTGAATAAACATGAAGAAATTGATTTTATATACTTTAATTTTATTTCTTATGTCTTGTCGGTCTACGCAAGAGGTAGACACCTCCGTTTATATGGATGCCAAACAACCTGTAGACAAAAGAGTGGAAGCATTGCTTGCGCAGATGACATTGGAGGAAAAGGTCGGGCAAATGGATATGGTTACCGTATGGGATAAAGAGGCCATATTTAAGAATGGATATTATGATTTCGGTGCATGGCTGGCGGATTTGGAGCCTGAAGAATGCAATCAACTACAAAAACTGTCCGAACAAACCCGTCTGAAGATTCCTTATCTTATAGGCATGGACGCGGCACATGGATATGCAATGCTTACGGGCAGAACAATTTTCCCGACTTCCATAAGCATGGCCGCTACTTTCAACCGGGAATTAATTTATCGCACGACTTCGAAGGCCGGTGAAGAAATCCGTTCCTCCGGTATACATTGGGCATTTGCTCCTTGTATAGATATCGTTCAGGATGCCCGTTGGGGAAGGACCGGTGAAACCTATGGCGAAGATCCTTTTCTGACAAGCGAATTGGTTAAAGAGGCTATACGGGGATACCAGGACAATGAAAATCCTTTTAAGAAAGTGGCTGTTTCAGTCAAACATCTGGTGGGAGGAGGCGCATCCGTCGGAGGATGTAATCATGCTAGTGCCGAACTGTCTGAACGGGCACTCCGTTCGTATTTTCTGCCTCCCTTCAAGGCAGCCATAGAGGCCGGATGTATGACTATTATGCCCGGACATAATGATATTGCAGGAGTGCCGGTGCATGCGTCCAAGTGGTTGTTGACTGATATAATCAAGCAGGAGTATGGTTTTAAAGGCTTTTTTATCAGTGATATGGGAGATGTGGAGAATTTGGCTACTTCTTTGCATCAGATAGCTGAAAATCAGAAAGAGGCTGTTTGTAAGTCGGTCAATGCCGGTTTGGATATGCATATGTATTCTGCTGACTCGGCACGCTTTGTACGTCCGCTCGTAGAGTTAGTCAGGGAAAAGAAAGTATCTCCCCGGCGTATTGATGATGCTGTCAGAAGAATCTTGAAGATTAAATTCGAGCTGGGATTGTTTGAGAAGCGTTATGTATCTCCTGAAGAAGATAGTTATGGTAGCAAAGAGAACAAAGCATTGGCTTTGGAAGCTGCTAGAGAAGCCATTGTCTTGCTTAAAAATGACCGGCAAATCCTACCTCTTGACAGGACTAAATACAAGAAGATTTTAGTTACCGGACCGAATGCTGACAATCAAAGTATTTTGGGTGACTGGTCTATCTTTCAACCGGATGACCACGTAACTACTATTCTGGAGGGTATTCAGGCGGCAGCCTCTCCCGAGCAGTCAATCTTATACAGCAATAGCGGACGTATTAAGGCAAAGAAATCTGAACTGTCGGTAAATACTACCGATCCTGCTATCCAGAAGAAGCTGATAACCGAAGGCGGCGGCATCTCTGATTACAGTATTGATGATGCTGTCCGAAAGGCCCGGCAGTCCGATTTGGCAATTGTTGCAATTGGAGGATATGGAATACGTTCGGAATGGGGATTAAGAACTTATGGAGAATCGGCGGACCGTCCTTCAATAGATTTCTACGGACGACAGTTGGAACTGGTTCAAGCAATACATGCCACTGGTACTCCCGTAGTTATCGTCATTGTAAATGGCAAACCTCTAAATAACGAATGGATAACCAAAAACATCCCAACCATAGTAGATGTGTGGGAACCGGGAATGTATGGCGGACAAGCTTTAGCTGAAATATTATTTGGAGAAGTGAATCCTTCGGGCAAATTGCCAATTACCATTCCCAAACATGCCGGTCAAATCCCAATGTATTATTATCAAAGACCTTCCAGATATTGGACGGGTTATGGTTTGGGTTCTTCCAGAGAAGATGAAAAACCTGCATTTTGTTTCGGTCATGGATTAAGCTATACGAGTTATGAATATTCAGGATTGAAAATCGACAGTGTCATTCCTCAAACTCAGGATATTGAATTCACATTTACTGTTAAGAATACGGGAAACATGGCAGGAAAAGAAACCGCTTTAGTATTTATACGTGATTGTGTTTCTAGTGTTGTAACGCCTGTTGCCTGCTTAAAAGGTTTTGAGAAAGTGAGTCTGAATCCGGGAGAATCTAAGGATATTCGGATAGTCATTCCTTATTCCGATTTAGGACTTTGGAATGAAGATATGAAATATGTTGTCGAATCCGGGAAGTTCAACCTGATGATAGGTCGTTCGGTGGAGGATATACGGATCAAAAAAGACTTTTTTATAAAATAATCAAATGATACGTTAGAGTTAGAACTGAAAAAAATATAGAATTATGAGAAATAAGATACTGTTTTTTATACTCTTAACCTTTTGTTTGGGATTGTCGGCACAGCATCGCATGGTAAATACGGATGTGACCGAACAAACAGGAAAGAAGGTTCCCAAATTACTTAAGACTAATCATCGAATGCTTAATCCTATTTCTCCTCCGGGCGTGTATATTGCCGATCCGGAGGCCAGGCAGATGCCTGATGGGCGTGTCTATGTATATGGTTCGCGTGATGAGCCGACAAATGTCTGGTGTTCGCATACCTATGATGTGTTATCGACTTCTGATTTGATAAATTGGGATGTGGAACAGTTTTCTTTCGCTACAAAAGGTATAGGGAAACAAGTCGACTATACCGACCAGTTGCTTTATGCTCCGGATTGTATCTATCACAACGGCAAATACTATTTATACTATTGCCTGACGAATGAAAAGGAAGATGAAGGTGTTGCTGTATCTTCTTCTCCTTATGGACCTTTTAAAGAGGGAAAAGCCATAGCCGGAATTCATGGAATTGATCCTTCGGTCTTTATAGATGATGACGGGCAAGCTTATTTATTCTGGGGACAAGCCAATGCCAAAGGAGCTAAACTGAGTAAGGATATGTTATCTATCGAAGGTGAAGTACATGAGAAACTGTTGACTTATAATGAACATGCATTCAATGAAGGCAGTTCGGTCCGTAAACGGAATGGCATCTACTATTATGTATATGCCGGGCACCAGCGTCACGGTGAATCTAATTGTGCTACCCTGAACTATGCTACGGCTACTTCTCCATTAGGTCCTTATACATATCGGGGAGTAATTATAGACAATTGGGGGAGTGACCGGAATTTAGTGAACAATCACGGTTCTATGGCTGAAATAGATGGGCAGTGGTATATCTTTTATCATCGGCCTACCCATGCTAGTTCATCTATGCGCAAGGTTTGTATGGAACCCATTGTATTTAATCCGGACGGAACTATCAATGAAGTAGAAATGACCACTCAAGGTTGTGGGGGGCCTATTAATCCTTTATTGCGTATGGATGCGGCGAGGGCTTGTCTTTTGTCGGGGCATACCACGGTAGTTGTTCGGCGTCCGGCACATAGCAATCCGGTAGAATATTTGTCGGCTATACGGAATGGAGATTGTGCTTACTGGAAATATTTCGATTTTACAGGAATGGAGGTGAATTCTTTCATTTGCAAAACATGGGGAAAGAATGCTGCCGGTACTATTGAAATCCGTTTGGATAAACCGGATGGAGAACTGATTGGTACTTGTGAGCTGCAACCGATGAATGGGGATGTTGCCTATTCCATTCACCGGACAAAAGTGAAACCGGTGACCGGTGTTCATGCATTGGTGCTGGTGTTCAAGAACAATGATCCGTCTATGACCGGGCAGGATTTTATGAATCTGGAGTGGTTTATGTTTGAAAATCATGACCGCTAATTCAGATGTATGGGGTAAAACACCTCTTTGAATATAGAAAAATAACTTAAATAACTTCTATTATATGCAGCTTAAAAGACTCTCTTTTCTATTATTGTTTATATGTGGATATTTAACTTGTGTGCAAAGTCAGACAACGGTACTTAATCCTCAAACGGACAAGAAACTTCTAAAACAGTTTCAAGATGCCAAACTGGGTTTGTTCATTCATTGGATGGCTTGTCATTCACCCGGTACAGGAGATTCCTGGGCTATTGGTAATGGTACTCCTAAAAGTGTGGCGGACTCTATTACCATGAAATGGAATCCTCAGAATTTCAATCCTAAAGAGATTGTAAATGTAGCTGTTCAGGCTGGATGTAAATATATGGTAGTCATTTCAAAACACCATGACGGGTTTTGCATTTGGCCGAGCGAATATTCTATCTTTGATATAGACCGCATACCTTTCAAGCGAGATATTTTGAAGGAATTGGGTGAAGAATGTCGGAAACAGGGATTGCTTTATGGCATTTACTATTCAATAGCAGACATTGATTATTGCGGTTGGAACTCTATGGCACAAGTTGGAAGAGAAATAAAAGAACCGAAATATGGGCGGGAAGATTTTATCCGGTTTGTGCATAACCAGACAAAAGAACTGATAGACCGTTACCAGCCGGATATCTTGTGGTTTGACGGCTTTTGGCTGGATCCTCTTTGGACTGCAAAAGAAGGAAATGATTTATATCAGTATATCAAGAAACTAAAAAGTAATACGTTATCTACTCGTCTGGCTATTACCAGAGGAGAGGACGGGCATGAAACTTTCTGGACAGACGGCTCATCGGGCGACTACTTCTCAATAGAAGCCAAAACAACAGATGCTCCCCCGTTTCCATGGGAAGCATGTACCAGCGTCACTTATCCGGTATATGCTTACGAACCTGATGCTAAGATGCTGACAGCAGACGAACTGATCGGAATGTTTAGTAAAACACTTTGCGGTAACGGTAATCTATTAGTGAATATCGGACCTAAACCTACCGGAGAGATGCCCGAAGAACAAGTGGAACGGTTATATGAATTGACGAAATGGATCAACCGGAATAGAGAAGCTGTGTATGATACACATGGAGGTCCTTTCAAGCAAACTGATGAAATAGGAAGTACCTATAAAGATGAGTATATATACTTGCATTTACGGAAACCGGTTTCTACCCTTCGGATAAATTCTTTGGAAGGCTATCAGATAACCAAAGCTTTTGATTTGTCAACAGGTAAAAGGATTAAGATTCAACGAAAGAATAATGAGGTCATCTTATCCTTGCCGGCTTGGGAGAAAGGACGACAAATACCTGTCATTGCCTTAAAGCTCGATAGAGAATATCGTTTTGTAAAATGGTTGCCGTTTGTATTGCTGAAGTAATTGTTTTTCCTATCTTTGTGACCACTGGAAAAACAATTAAGGATTTGCTTTATGACGAATGTAATAGAAATGATGACCTCTCTGTATCCGGTTTCTGATGATACAATACAACTATTGAAGGATAATGTGACACTTTGCCATTTCCCTAAAAAATATCAATTGATAAAGGCTAATCAATATAGCAGATCAGCTTATTTCATCGAAAAAGGAATGACCCGCTCTTATTGGCTGGTCAACGGAGAGGAAATCACTACCTCCTTCTCGTGTGAAGGAGGGATTGTTTTCAGCATGGATGAATTATATTATAATAAAATGAGTGAGGAATTTGTGGAAACGCTTGAAGACGTGGTTGCCTATAAAATAGCACTATCTGATTTGATCCGGCTTTTTCAGACCAATATCGAACTGGCTAATTGGGGAAGGATCATTCATCAGAATGAATACCGACGCTTACACCGTTCACACAAAGATCGCCTGACTTTGTCGGCCAAAGAGCGATATGAGGAATTTATGCAGCAGTTTCCTCAGATATGCCAGCGGGTACAATTAGGATATATTGCCTCTTATCTTGGAATAACCCTTCCGACACTTAGCCGCCTTAGAAGCCGGAAATAATTTCTGGTAGGGGCGTATTTTGATGTAGGACAATTTTTTTAATAACTAACTTCTGTAACTTTGGGCCCTCATCAGTGATACGCAAAATAATAATCTAATTTATAAATTTATCATGCAAAACATCTCTTCTTCTGCTGCATTTGCAGATAGTAAACCCCATTATGAACTCCTTGACGGCTTGAGAGGAATCGCTGCTCTTTTGGTTATATGGTATCATATATTTGAAGGCTTTGCCACAAGTCCCATAGACCAGCGGTTCAATCACGGCTATTTGGCCGTCGATTTCTTTTTTATCCTGTCGGGATTCGTTGTTGGTTACGCTTATGACGACCGTTGGAAAACAACGATGAACACAAAAGACTTTTTCAAACGCAGGTTAATCCGTTTACATCCAATGGTTATCCTGGGAGCTGTTTTAGGTGCTATTACGTTTTGTATACAAGGTTGTGAGAAGTGGGACGGTACGCAGGTCAGCATATCTATGGTGATGCTTGCATTGCTTCTCAATCTTTTCTTGATTCCGGCTGTACCCGGTTCGGGTTCCGAAGTTCGTGGAAATGGAGAAATGTATCCTTTGAACGGTCCGAGTTGGTCTTTGTTTTTCGAGTATATAGGGAATATTCTGTATGCCCTGTTTATCCGCCGGTTCTCGACCAAACAGCTGACCGTGCTTGTCATTCTGGCGGCGATCGGACTGGCTTCATTTGCTGTATGCAATCTTTCCGGTTATGGGCATTTAGGTGTAGGTTGGTCATTGCTGGATTATAATCTGCTCGGAGGATTTCTGCGTTTGCTGTTTGCTTTTTCCGCAGGGTTGTTGATGTCGCGTATTTTTAAACCGGTCAAGATTAGAGGAGCTTTCTGGATATGTAGTATTGCGATTGCTGTTCTACTGTCTATACCACATATCGGTGGTATGGAAGCTTCGTGGATGAATGGTATTTATGACTCTGTATGTACCATTATTCTTTTCCCGATCCTTGTTTACCTGGGTGCCTCCGGAAAAACGACAGATAAAGGGACTTCCGGAATTTGCAAATTCCTGGGAGATATATCCTATCCCTTGTACATCGTTCATTATCCTTTTATGTATTTGTATTATGCCTGGTTGTGGAGTGGGGAAAAACTCACTTTCTCCGATACATGGCCGGTGGCTTTGATAGTATTCTTCGGAAATATCCTGTTGGCATACCTCTGTCTGAAGCTGTATGATGAACCTGTAAGAAAGTGGCTGACTAAGAAGTTTCTGGCTAAGAAACAGGCCTGATATATATAAGAAATAGTCCCGTTCATCGGGACTATTTCTTATATTCGTGAACCATTTATTTTAATATCACTATCAGGCAATAGTCTTTTAATACGTTCAATTCCTTCTTTGCTTATTTTCCCGAATAACTCTAAATGTTCAATTTTTATCTTTGATATTTCATCCGGTATATCAATCTGATTAATGAATCTTATTTCCAATTTCTTTATTTCAGTGAGTTCTAACAAAACAGAAGGAAATTCTTTCACTCTAATAGAAATGCCACGACCGAAACCTGTACCTTGTGTATCTGCCATTAATTTGTTTTTCACTTTGTTGTTAGTGAGGTCTTTCTTTCTGATCATCCAACTGATTTGTGGTCGTAGAGCGAAGTTTCTTTTATTCTGTTCAAGCCCGACGAAGCCTGCCCAAAGTTCCAACGGAGTTTCTGTAACTGTATTGTTATATACTTCCTGATATTTTAAATCTACTTTTACTATTTCATCAGGCAGACTGTCTGTGCCTTCCAGTTGTTTTAGATTGTTCCTTTGTCCTTTTTTGTCATAAGGAAAGAATTTCACTATCCAGCCGTCGATCATATTAGGAGCGCCATACTTCTCTTGCGAATGATATTTAAACATATTGCGCCAAAAGCCTTTATTAATTTCGCCTTTGGATGCTTTTACAAATTCCTCCAGAAGAGGTTCCAGCTCGGAGATCCACCATTCGAGCTTATATCCTTTCAAACTTTTAGCCTTACTTAGCACCTTCTCCCAATCTTCAGGTGTACCTTCGAGGGTTATTTCCGGGATTCCGCAAACAATGCGTATAACAATAAACTCAAAATAAGGCTTCACGGATTCCATGATTGTTATTTCAGAGGCAATTTTCTCTAAAGGTGTTGTTGTTGAGAAGTTGCAAGTCAGGGTTTCAACCAGGCTATTTCCTACTTGTTTTTTTATTTGTTCTGTAAATTGAGGGAAGATCTCATTCCATGAAAGAGTAGGATCTTCCAACTGTTTATCTGTCTTAACAATCAACGATTGTTTTCCGGAGAAATCGACGATATAATCTCGCATTGCTTCTTGATTAGCGTTGATATGTCGTGCAAAGCCTTGGCTGATTAACAACCAGATCATGTCCGGAGATAACACAAACGGTCTGTGGTCCGCATAAGCCTGATACATACCTTGAAAGAAAGAATGGTAGCGATAAGATACCAGGCTGTCGGGAGCTTCGCTTTTTGCGATGATATTGAACGGCGGATTCTTTTCCTGCTTTTCAACTTCTTTTGAAAAAACTTCGGTTTCGGACATGATAAGTCTTTTGTAGATATCGTCGTAAGATTGCAAATAAAGGAAGTTTTCGGGAGTTGAAAGCTTTTCTATTTTGAAAGTAATTCTTTTTTGAGCAAATGCGGAAATGCTGCAAAGCATTATTAATACGCAAAATAGTATTTTTTTCATAATATTGAAGTATATAGTACTGTGATATAAACTTTTCAGGTGCGCCTGTGGTTTCAATAGATAATATGCAAATATAGTATTATTAAGAGTCGGTTTGGTGCAATCTTGAATATTTTTTGAACCGCTAAACAGAAATTATTCAGGAATTTATAGTAAGTTTGCTCTGCTAATCGCAAGAAATGGTTCAGAGAAAGATCATACACATTGACATGGACGCCTTCTACGCATCCGTAGAACAGCGTGATCATCCGGAGCTTCGGGGAAAACCTCTGGCAGTCGGTCATGCCGAAGAAAGAGGAGTAGTAGCTGCTGCCAGCTATGAAGCCCGGCGTTACGGTGTCCGTTCTGCGATGTCCTCACAGAAGGCAAAGCGCCTTTGTCCTCAGTTAATTTTCGTACCGGGCCGAATGGATGTCTATAAGTCCGTTTCCCGACAGATACATGAAATCTTTCATGAATATACCGATATCATTGAACCGCTTTCTTTGGATGAGGCTTTCCTGGATGTGACGGAGAACAAGAAGGGTATTTCTTTGGCTGTGGATATAGCGAAGGAAATAAAGCAGAAGATTCGCGACCAGTTGAATCTCGTTGCATCTGCCGGGATTTCTTATAATAAGTTTCTTGCCAAAATAGCTTCGGATTATCGTAAACCGGACGGGTTGTGTACCATTCATCCGGAACAGGCACTCGAGTTCATCGCCCGTCTGCCTATTGAATCCTTTTGGGGAGTGGGACCTGTCACGGCAAAGAGAATGCATCTGTTGGGAATCCGTAACGGGCTTCAACTGCGGAAATGTTCATTGGAGACATTGACCGCGCATTTTGGCAAAGTAGGATCACTTTATTACGAATGTGCACGAGGGATTGACGAACGTCCTGTGGAAGCGGTTCGTATTCGTAAATCTATCGGGTGCGAGCGTACATTGGAACGGGATATTTCCTCCCGTTCATCTGTTATTATCGAACTATATCACATGGCGGTAGAACTGATAGAACGACTGCAACGAAAAGAGTTCAAGGGAAACACTCTGACGCTGAAAATCAAGTTCCATGATTTTAGTCAGATCACCCGCAGTATCACCCAGTCGCAGGAGTTGACGACGCTGGACCGCGTGCTTCCACTCGCCAAGGAATTATTGAAAACAGTGGAATACGAGCAACATCCGATCCGCCTTATCGGACTTTCCGTTTCCAATCCGAAAGAAGAAGCCGATGAGCAACACGGAGTCTGGGAACAGCTCAGTTTCGAGTTCAGTGACTGGGAATAAAACAGAGCCTCTATTTCACTCAAACAGAGCCTCTATTTACCCCAAACAGAGCCTCTGTTTTACTCAAATAGAGCCTCTGTTTTTTGCAGGATAAAATCATCGCTTTTATGACTTGAATACTTAATTTAAGCTCTCTGTGAGTACAATTCTTGAACTCTGTACTATTTTGTCATCAGGTTCGTATGATTTGTTCACCTCGTTTTTAGGGAGATGCGCTATCTTTGCCATACTTAAATGAACAAAATACCATGAATCGAATGAAACATTTACTTTGTTTTCTTCTGGTTGCAACTTTGGGAAGTCTTTCTTTCAAAGCCAATGCTTACACCGAACGAAATATGCTGCAAAAAGCGGCTGATGAAGCTACGTTGAAAAACGTATTAGTAATGAAACAAGCTTGGGTGCCTTACCCGGCTTATACCGATCGGGCAGCCTGGGATTCGTTAATGGGGCCTAACAAGCAACGTCTTATCGCAGCCGGTGAGAAACTTCTCGATTATAAATGGAAACTGATTCCTGCCACTGCTTATCTGGAATACGAACGTAGTGGTAATCGTAAAGTAATGGAAGCTCCTTATGACGCCAACCGCCAGGCATTGAATGCGTTGATGCTTGCTGAACTGGCCGAAGGAAAGGGACGTTTTATCGACCAGTTATTAAACGGAGCTTACATGAGCTGCGAGATGAATTCATGGGTTTTGTCTGCACATTTGCCTCGCCAGAGCAGTAAACGTTCACTTCCTGATTTCCGCGAACAGATTATCGATCTTGGTTCCGGTGGTTATGGTGCTTTAATGGCATGGGTACACTATTTTTTCCGTAAACCGTTCGACAAAATTAACCCCGTGGTGTCTCTTCAAATACGTAAAGCTATTAAAGAACGCATTCTCGATCCTTATATGAATGATGATGATATGTGGTGGATGGCTTTCAACTGGCGGCCGGGAGAGATTATCAACAACTGGAATCCATGGTGTAACTCCAATGCGCTGCAATGTTTCTTATTAATGGAGAACAACAAGGATAAACTGGTCAAAGCCGTTTACCGTTCGATGAAATCGGTGGATAAGTTCATAAACTTTGTGAAATCCGACGGGGCTTGTGAAGAAGGAACATCCTACTGGGGACACGCAGCCGGTAAACTTTATGATTATCTTCAGATTCTTTCTGACGGTACGGGTGGCAAAATATCCTTGTTTCAGGAACCGATGATTCGCCGAATGGGTGAATATATGTCACGCTCTTATGTAGGCAATGGCTGGGTCGTAAACTTTGCCGATGCATCTGCACAAGGCGGGGGTGATCCTTTATTGATCTATCGTTTCGGTAAGGCTGTGAACAGTGAGGAGATGATGCATTTTGCCGCTTATCTATTGAATGGCAGAAAGCCGTATGCTACAATGGGTAATGATGCTTTCCGTTCTCTCCAGTCCCTGCTTTGCTGTAATGATCTTGCCAAAGCCACCCCTAAACATGAGATGCTGGACGTGACTTGGTATCCCGAAACGGAATTCTGCTATATGAAGAATAAACATGGAATGTTTGTAGCAGCCAAAGGAGGGTTCAATAACGAAAGCCACAATCATAATGATGCGGGCACATTCTCTTTGTATCTGAATACGATTCCCGTATTGATTGACGCCGGCGTGGGCACATATACCAAACAGACATTTGGAAAGGACCGCTATAAGATTTGGACGATGCAGAGTGATTATCATAACTTGCCGATGATTAACGGGATATCGCAGAAATTCGGTCAGGACTATAAGGCTACCAATACGGTGTGTAATGAGAAGAATCGCTTTTTCTCTACTGATATAGCTGCTGCCTATCCGGCAGAAGCGAAAGTAAAAAGCTGGGTTCGTTCTTATAAACTGGATGACCGTAAGTTGGTGGTGGCCGACAACTATACATTAAATGAAGTGCTGGCGCCTAATCAGGTAAACTTCCTGACTTGGGGAAATGTTACATTTCCGTCGCCGGGCAAAGTGCGTATCGAAGTCAGAGGACAGAAGGTGGAACTGGACTATCCGGCTCAATTTAAAGCCGAACTGGAAACTGTCAAGTTAGATGATCCGCGCCTGTCTAATGTATGGGGTAAGGAGATTTACCGGATCACACTGAAAGCAGAAGAAAAGAAAATGACCGGGAATTATAAATTTGTCATTCAACAGGTAAAATAAGAAAGAATAGAAATTGAGATATTAACAATTAAATTGCTATAAGATGAAGAAAGTATTATTTGCCGGCCTTTTGGCTATCGCGGGAGTAAGCGTAAGTGCTCAAAATCTGATTAAAAACGAAAAGTTTGCTACCGAAGTGAAAACTAAAGTAACTAACGCCAACAAGGCTACCGCAGGAGAATGGTTTATCATGAATAATGAAGCTGACGGAGCGACTACCATTGCTTGGGAACAGACAGGAGACGCCAAGTATCCGAATGCCATGAAGATTGACAACTCCGGAGCCGAAAAGAATATTTCCTGGTACAAGGCATTCTTGGGACAGCGTGTTACCGACGGTCTGGAAAAGGGTATCTATGTTCTCACTTTCTATGCAAAAGCTAAGGAAGCCGGCACTCCGGTAAGTGTATATATCAAGCAGACGAATGAGGAAAAGAATGATAACGGTAAGTACAACACTACTTTCTTCATGCGTAGAGATTATGATGCGGACGCTCAACCAAACGCTTCGGGTGCACAATATAACTTCAAGATTAAGGATGCTGATAAATGGACTAAAGTAGTGGTTTACTATGATATGGGACAGGTGGTGAATGCTATCAGCAGTAAGAAATCAAATGCCAATCTGGAAGTATCCGATACTGATGATGATGCGGCTATCCTGAAAGATTGTTATGTAGCTATCCTTTCCCTAGGTAAAGGTGGTGTGGTAGAAATCAGTGATGTGACGCTGAAAAAGAAATAAAAGAAAAAAGGGTTTAATAGTGGGTTAATAAGAAAATAGGGCGGTGAAGTAATACTACTTTTCCGCCCTGTTTTTTCCAACTAAGTCTATAAGAATTTGCCCGATACGTTTTATCGGATTCCGAGTTTCTGTTTCAATTCCTTCGGTAGGGAGTCTTTGTGTACCATAACGCAGATAGTCTTGGCACGTACATAGCTTTCCGACATATTCAGGTAACCGCCGGACTTGTTACTTTCTGCTCCCCAGGAGTTCTTGGTAATATAATATTTAGTACCGTTCTGATCTTTTGCAATGCCGGTGATATGCATTAAATGGTCGTCGGTAGTTACAAACTTTTCATAGCCTTCCTGACGGATTTCAGGTGTTACGGCGATTTCCGGATAAGGGTGCTCAAACTTAAACACTTCGTCCAGGCGTTGATATTTCGGCATACTTTCAAAACGGGCGCGATCGGTAGTAGAGTAATCTTTTACGTCTTCCACTTGTGGATTGATAGCAACTCCGTTCTTAAAAGAGAAGCCTTGTTCGCTGACATCACCGTCCCAACATACGGTATATCCTTTGTTCAGTGCATAGTCGATAGTTTCAATCAGTTCATCCAACGGAAGATTATACATCGGCTGGTTCTCCCAGTTGTCCGGTACCTCGGGAGAGAACATTTCATAATAAGGTTTGTGGGTGAAGCTGGTCAGTTCTATGTAATCATCCATATTCAGTCCCAGGCTTTCGGTGAAAGACTGCGGTGTATATTCCTTTCCTTTATAAGTGAATTTCTCCGGCAGCTTACCCAAATACGTATCGAACAGATTATTGATAAGTGCATAATATTGCGGAGTACGCTTTTTAGAAGCGATATTTGCGTCTACCAAAGCCTTGAAATAACGTGATAACGCTCCATGGTTATGTTCTTTGTTGCCGTCTATCAAACCGGAGTATGCCTCTTCCGGTACAATTCCTACTTGCTTATAAGCGTTTTTAAAAGTATGTGCCAGGCTTCCCTCGCCGATATTTCCTTTTCCGCGTCGGAGATAATTATCTTCCATTTGGTTCATGTACTTTTGGCGGACGATGAACATCTCTGATAAATCGTATTCTCCTTTCCCCATGCGGAGCAGTTCCGACTCCATAAAAGATGCAGTGGCAAAGCACCAGCAAGTTCCGGTGGACGACTGATCTTTGACAGGTGTGGCTTTGTGGGATACAACGGTTGTGAATTCATAGCCGGGTGCTTGTGCAAATGAGGCTATGGCAAAGGCGAATACCGCGACCGATATTAATAGTTTCTTCATAATTGATGTGTTTTATTATCTTTAGAGTACAAAAGTATAAAAAAAGCGAGGATACTCGAAAGTTCCTCGCTTTATTTCAATATAATTAGTGTGTTTATTTACATGGCAACCTGCTGTGACAGCAGTTTTTGAAGTTTACCGTTCAGGGTTTGGCACATTGCACCATTTCCCATTGCTTGATAGCGTTTAATACGGTACTGTAACATCATAATCTTTTCATTTGCATTCTTTTTCATAATTTGTTTCCTCTTTTTTTGCCCTCCACGTTTTGAAGAGCGGTTTTACATCTTGTTTTCTTTATTAACACTGCAAAGATACGAAATGTTTTTGAATTATATGCTGTAAAACATAAAATATTTCTTTTTCTTCTGCTTTTTCTTTTTATAAGAGGTTCGAACACGGTATATATTACAAACCTATTACATACATTTACAAGGACTTGTGCCGTCTTTCTGAAAAAAACTTGTAATTTTGTGAACGTATCTTTTAAGTACGCATAAAATAGCTCACATATTTATTTTATTAAGATATGAATATAAACACACACATTCGACTATTACTTGTTCCGATTCTATCGGTTGTATTGTTTTCCTGTGGTGAATCTCACTTTCTGAAGGAGGAGGCTTACCGGAATCAGGTGTTTCAGGATTTTGAACAGAAGCAGAGGGCACTTCCTCATGGAGATTTGTTCGCAATCTTTTCCGATTCGACTTTGACTCTTTCCGAGCGTGAAGCTCTGATGTTTTTGTATGCCTATATGCCGATAGGGGATATTACGGATTATTCCGGAAATTACTATCTGGAGAATCTTCGTCTTTCCGAGCAGGCCCGTAACGAAATGTCTTGGGGAAAAAACGTCACCGATGAATTATTCCGGCATTTTGTTCTGCCTATCCGGGTGAATAATGAGAATCTGGATGATTCGCGAAAAGTGTTTTATGGAGAATTGAAAGAGAGGGTGAAAGGCCTTTCGATGAAAGATGCAATTCTGGAAGTGAACCACTGGTGTCATGAGAAGGTGGTGTATCGTCCGAGTGACGCCCGCACTAGTTCGCCTTTGGCTTCAGTAAAGACGGCATACGGGCGTTGTGGGGAAGAATCCACTTTTACTGTTGCCGCATTGCGTTCCGTTGGGATTCCTGCGCGTCAGGTTTATACTCCCCGTTGGGCACATACCGATGATAACCATGCGTGGGTAGAGGCTTGGGCAGACGGTGAATGGTATTTCTTCGGGGCTTGCGAACCGGAACCGGTCTTGAATCTGGGTTGGTTTAATGCGCCTGCAAGTCGTGGAATGCTGATGCATACCAAGGTATTCGGACGTTATAACGGTCCGGAGGAGATTATGCTCGAAACTCCTAACTATACTGAAATCAATGTAATAGGGAATTATGCTCCGACGGCAAAAGCCGTGGTGACGGTGACAGATGCGAATGGGAAACCTGTTTCCGGAGCCAAAGTTGATTTTAAGGTGTACAATTATGCCGAGTTTTATACGGTAGCTACCAAATACACTGGTACCGACGGCCGGGCATCGTTGACAGCCGGTAAAGGAGATATGTTGGTATGGGCTTCCGCTGACGGGGCATTCGGCTTTTCTAAGTTGTCTTTTGGTAAAGAAGATACTTTGAATTTGGTTTTAGATAAGAAAGGAGGAGAAGCATATACATTGGATTTGGATATCACTCCTCCGGTTGAAGGAGCCAATTTGCCTGAAGTAACTCCGGAACAGCGTGCCGAAAATGATCTTCGTTTGGCTAAGGAGGATTCTATTCGTAATGCGTATGTTGCCACGATGCTGACGGAAGAACGTGCAAAAACTGCGTTGGCTTCGTTTCAACAAGAAGGTATTGCCGATACGGAACAGTTTGTGAAAATGTTGGTCGCTTCGCGGGGAAACTATCAGACGTTACTTGATTTCCGGAAGTCGGCAACCGAATGTGATAGAGAAGGACTTGCTTTGCCCTTATTACAACAACTTTCTGCAAAGGACTGGAGGGATGTCTCTTTGGAAGTATTGGAAGATCATTTGAAGAATGCTCCTGATCCTCAGGAAACGGACTTATGGGCATGTGCGGAGATTGCCAATCCACGTGTAGAGAATGAAATGTTGACACCTTACCGTTCTTTTTTCAAGAAAGTCATTTCAAAGGAAGAAGCAGGGGAGTTTATAAAAGAACCGATACGGTTGGTAGAATGGTGTAAGAAGGAAATCCAAATCAATAATGAGTTGAATTCGCAGCGTATACCTATGTCGCCGATAGGAGTGTGGAAAGCGCGTGTAGCAGATGAAAAGTCGCGTGATATCTTCTTTGTGGCAATGGCACGTACTTTAGGTATACCTGCTCGGATAGATAAGGTGACAGGGAAAGTGCAGTATACTGATAAGGAGGGACATACTTTTGATGTGAATTTCTCTACAAGTTCTCCTGTACAGGCCACTACCGGCATATTGCGTGCTGCTTATAAACCTATTGCCTCATTGCCCGATCCGAAGTATTATTCTCATTTTACGCTTTCCAAGTTCAAAGACGGGGTATTCCAACTGTTGAATTATGATGAGGGGGATGTAGATATGGGAAAAGGTGCTACGTGGGCGAATCTTCTAAAGAATGGAGCAAAACTGGATTCCGGGTATTATATGTTAGTCACCGGAAGCCGTATGGCAAGTGGTGCAGTGCTTTCCAATATCACTTTCTTTAATGTGAAACCGGAAGCGACTACCGATATTGAATTGGTGATGAGAGAAAGCAAAGAACAGGTACAGGTGATTGGAAATTTTGATTCGGAATCGCTCTATCGTCCGTTAGGAGATGAAGAAATACAATCAACATCACAAAGTATTCTACAAACTTGTGGAAGGGGATATTTTGTTGTCGGTGTGTTGGGAGTAGGGCAGGAACCTACCAACCATGCTTTGAGAGACATTGCTGCTTTGGGCAGTGAGTTTGAGAAATGGGGTAGAAAGATTGTTCTTCTTTTCCCCTCCGAGGAACAATACAAGAAGTTTCATCCTGCGGAGTTTCAGGGACTACCTTCTACTATTGCTTATGGGGTAGATATAGACAATCGTATCCAAAATCAGATTGCTAAGTCGATGAATCTTTCTAATTCGGATATTCTTCCTATGTTTATTATTGCCGATACGTTCAACCGGGTGGTCTTTGTATCTCAAGGATATACTATCGGACTGGGAGAACAACTGATGAAAACCATTCACGGGTTGTAGAAAAATGTAGGATAGGAAGGTAGTAATGTAGTGTGACAGAATGCAATATTCGTTAATTCTCTCTATCGGGCGCACTTTTGTGCGAATTAATTGTTACGTTTGTAGGAGAGTTATTATGAAGTATCTATTGTGCATACTGTCACTTGCATTTTTACTTGTTGGAGTAGGTTTGTTCTCCAATGAAGAAGACTTGCAGGGATTTCGGGAAGAAACCGGAGTCCCGGTTCTTTGTGACGTCTCGCCTACCGGATTTTCTTCGGCACCTGCGGAACATTATGATTTCGGCATATTGACTGCTTTTTCTCTTCCAAGAAACATATCTCCTGTCCGTACACTGAAATTTAATGATATACCTACGATTGTACAGTTGTTGAGTTCTAGAACTTTCCGTCTATAGGGGGCACAGAACGAACCGGTTAAACTTTGAATGTTGATGATCGGGGCGCAAACCCTTTATTGATAGGCGTTTCAGAAGGATATGACACGGAGACTGATTTAAAACGAAAGGTTTTTTGCTTTACACTTGCTTTACTATTGCTTTAATCAAATAACAGTTCGATATAAGCAAATGCGGCCCGCCCTTTGCTTTTCTCTTTACTTTGCTTATCATTTACCTTTGAATATATATAAGGCTGCTAGAGCATCCCAAAATGGGGTGGTTAAACAGCCTTATTTATTTCCTCTTTTTGCTGTACCTATTTTAGTAGTTTAACACTGCAAATACTTCCATATACTTATTATTTGGTACTTTTGCACAAATCAAAATTCTAAAAAGCATGAAGAAAACCGATACAAAAGTGATACTTGTTCACCTGATTTTTGAAAAGCGCAATTATGCCTTCGGAAGTATTTCCGCGATCTTTGATAGCTCAGAAGGATTGGACGAAAAGACAATAGGTATAACAAAAAACACACTATTGCACGCCGGACTATCTGACGGAAACCCTAGAGCCACTTCACGGGCTATAATACAACAGTTACCCCTTATTAGGTGCAAAAGATAATAGTTTGTAAAACAGAATATTAAAGCCGTTAGAATGGTGTTCATACAACATCTTCTAACGGCTTTAGTTTTGACGTTAAATTCATAAGGGGGACAAAAAGAGGGTCATAAAAGAGGGGCTAAAATAATGTTAAAAGAGGGTCAAAAGGGGGGCAAAAGTATGTTTGTTGACGCATGAAAACAGATACAACGCTACATAAAAACATCTATTTTGGCAAAAAAAGTCTCTTAAATGGGTAGAAAAAGCCATTTAAGAGACGTCTATTATTGTTTTTATACTGGTTTAACATCTTGTCATTCAGAGAATTAAACCAATTCTATTTCTTTGATTTTCTTATAATTGCGTGCGTGTGTCCAATTTGGGGTTATTCAAGGCATACCGCACCAACCACAACAGCAAGACCGGTGATTTCATCAACTGGTATTTCAAAAGGTGGATAATCCTTATTATCAGATATAACCCGTAAATGTTCTTTATCTTCACCTGGCATGATGCGTTTCACTAACATACCCTGTTCACGGGTAGCAATTACATGGCATTTATTCCATTGAATGAATTTTGTTTCATGTAGAACCGTACATGCAATAACATCACCTGAATTATATCTAGGATACATGGATAATCCTGTAATTTCAATCATAAAATCAACATGGCAATTTTTGAATTTAGGTATTACATAATAGTCTTTTATGTCGTCTTCTTCTATGTTAAAGTCAGCGCATCCAAAACCTGCTGCAACTTTTGTAGATACTAAAGGAATAGGGTTTAAACCATTGCGTGCAGCTTCAGCAAATGGAATGGCTTTCGGTTTATTTAAAACATCTGTAGATGACGTTTTGAATGTTGTTATCATTTCCCTTTCTCCTACAGTCTCGCAATTTGTATCTCCTTCCCCGACTGGAAATGTTGATGATAACGTTAAATCCTTACGAATATTAATCATATCAGTAATCAAGTCTCCATTGCCTAAAACTAACCATTCCGCAGAAATATTTGCATTTGCGCACACTTTTTCAAGTACGTCAAATGACGGTTTTCCTCTTCTTGCCCCAACAACATTCTCTACAACAGTAGGGCTGATTCCAACTGCATTAGCAAAGGCCCTTTTATTTCCACCGAATAACACTTTTATAATTGTCTCAAAACGTTCATTTATATTCATAAGCGTACAATGTATTGCTATTTGCAAATATTTTATTCGCTTTTGTTTGTTTATTCGCAAATGCGTATTATATTTGCATCGTGTTAAAGTTATTAACGGGCGGTAAATATAAGAAAAACGCCTGAAAGTTCAACAATTAAAGCAGTGAATTATGGAAGCTTGGTTTGAAAAAGGACAGAAAGTGAAAGTAACAACCAAAAGCGGTAATAGTATTGAAGGTACTGTAAAAGATTGGGATTACAATTATTGTACGTTTGAAAAGGAATATGCCATTGGCTACCTGAAGAACGGTGAGGTTTGGACTATGATAGGCGTACCCGAAAAGAATATAATACTAATCTAAAAATAAGGAGAAACAGCCATGATTAAGAAAACATTAAAGTGTGAAGTCAAAAGCAACGGCTACATTATCAGTTCAACAATAGAATACCGCTTATTCGGCATCCTATTGTATAAGAAAGAATATTTCTATCCGCCTGAAGGTAGCCGGGGAGAATATTCTACTCGTTGAGCCGTTCGAGGACTTTATCTACTTCCTGCTCAAATTCTTGAATAGAAATAGTTGTATCCAACAGTGATGTTTTACCTTCCAGTTTCTTTTCAATCCGTTTGAGTTTCATGTAGATTACAATTTGTTGGGCGGTAATACGCTTTAAGTCTGATTTTTCCATATAAATCTGAATTTTAGTTTGATATGCTACAAATGTAGCAAATCTTCCGTAGTTCGTGAGAATAGCGGAAGATAATTTTAAAAAGGTTATTCATAATAAAACGATATAGTGATGAAAAAGCATATTTATTTAGACAAAGCCGGAAAAGGTAAATTACGTCAGGTATTCGGATGTACTGATGTAATGGTGTGGAAGGCTTTGACATTTGAAAGCGACAGCGATTTGGCACGCAAGATACGCTTTACGGCTATGAAAGAGTTTGGCGGTGTATTAATGGGTGACGGTGTTTATTCGGGCTTTGAGACCATACATGACACAACAACAATGACACAAATATTCAGTAGTCGTGTCAAAATTATCGCGCATAAGAATATAGACAAAGCTGCCGTATTGATTGACGGAGAAGTTAAGCAAACAGTGAGCGGTTTATCAATCCCTGAATTTATGAACCTTCAAAAAGAAGTGGCTAGAATAGCTTCTGAACTTCAGCTTTAAAGTTGCATTATGGAGTATTACGGAAAAATATTGTGTATATCAAAAGACGACCTGACGCGCGATGATCGGGCACTTGTGGGAACATACAAGATTGATGTAACCAAAGCCCCTATTATGAGTTATGAGTGCTATAAATCACTTCTCCGTCGCAAAAAAATGAAGGTTGTTCGTAAAGGCGTAGGCCGTGGGGTTACTGCTTTGGTTTCCGTGGATAGTCTGCCAGACAAGTATAAAAAGTTAGTTAAACAAAAATATGGTAGTATGGATGTCGAAATATTAAGAAATTGGTTTGCTTCTCATTGGGAAGTTGATGCTAATGCACGTAGTTTTTATTCCCGTTACCGCCTTGCATCCGGTAAACCTTTAGAACCGGAACAACAGCAGGAATACACATTAAATGCTTCTGCCTTGCAGTCTGTTATTCGTTTGATGAATGATGTTAAGATGAAACGGGCGGTTATGCAGAATAACAAAATACGCTGGGAAGAAATGACGGGTGCTATCAGCTTCTTTCAAGAAGAGTTCGGACACAATCTGCCGCTTTCTGTGGGCCGTTTCAAGAAGAAGGTTAAAGACTTTCAGGAAAATGGATATGACAGTCTGATAAGCAAGAAATTTGGTAATCAGAACACAAGAAAGGTTGATGTAAACATTGAACGTCTTGTACTAGGTTTGGCAACGCTTCCGAATAAGCCGTGGAACATTAACGTAGGTGACATGTATAACAAGTTCATTGACGGAGAATTACAAGTGTGCGACCCTGAAACCGGTGAAATCTTTAACGCTTCGAACTTTGTAGACAAGAAAGGAAATCCGATCAAACTTAGTCAGTCTACAATAAACAACTACCTGAACCAGCCGAAAAATCAAGTTTTAATAAACAGCAAACTTATGACATGGAGTACGTTCATGCACAATGAACGCCCGCATGTACACCGTCATGCCCCGGAATTTTCTTTCAGTAAGATTTCATTTGACGACCGCGATCTGCCGCGTAAACTGAAAGACACCAAACAACGGCCGAAAGCTTATTATGCTTATGACGTAACGAGTCAGTGTGTTGTCGGTTTTGCTTATAACCGCAATAAAAATGTGGATTTGGTCGTTGACTGTTTCCGTGACATGTTTCAACGCATAGAGCGTAACGGCTGGAACTGTCCGGCGCAGGTTGAAGTAGAAAACCACTTAATGAGCCAGTGGAAAGACAGTTTTCTGAAAGCCGGAACAATGTTTCCTTTCGTTCGTTTTTGTGCTCCTTTAAACTCACAGGAAAAATATGCTGAACCTTTGAACGGTGCAAAGAAGCGCAGTATTGAGCACAAGAACCATTTAGGAATCGGACGTTTCTATGCAAAGAATGAGAAATACAGGGCTGAAAGCAAGAAAATCAGTGACGAATATAACGATAACTATGAAGATAAGCAATATTACACGTGGGAAGAACTGATTGCTGACGATGTAGCGGACGTTATGGAGTTTAACAACTCATTGCATCCAAATCAGAAGAAATACCCTGAAATGACACGCTGGCAGGTTCTTGAAAGCAATATGAACCCCACCTTGCAACCGGTTGACAAGGCTATTTTATACCGCTACATCGGTGAACATGTAGAAACAAGTATCCGCCGTAATAGTTACTGCCGTGTAAACTATACAAATCTTTGGTTAAGTAGCCCGGAAGTGCTTGACCGGCTGGCACCAAATAACAGGACGGTGGATGCCTATTATTTGCCCGATGATGAAGGCAACATGGGTGATGTGTATATCTATCAAAATGGGGTACTACTTGACAAGTTAAGCAACGTCGGAACTTACAATACAGCCGATGTCGAGCAGACCGAAGTAGATGAACAAATAATGACCGAACAATTAAAAAAGATAAGCCAGTTTGATTCAATGACTAAAAAACAAGCGATAGCGCCTGTCGTAGTGATGAAAACTGAAACCGTGAAGAAAATAGAAACGGCAGTGGCAAAACCTGTACAGGTAAAAAGTATAGAAATGGATGCTGATACATTAATATCACGATTCAGCAACTACAAAGGCCGGGGACTGGCAGATACATAACAGCATTAGAATAACATTAAAACATTATTATAACATGGAAGTAACAAATGAAATCAAGCAGCGTATTCTTGAGGCTATAAAGGCAAATCGGGGAAACTATACATCAGACAACAAACATGCGGTTGCACTCGGCATTTCTCCAAGTGTCTATAATGTACTGAAGAAGGGAAAGACAGACAAACAGATAAGTGATACGAACTGGATTTGCATTGCACGCCGCTTAAATGTGTCCTTGACAAATGAAATCCAATGGCAGGCGGCACAAACTCCCACATTTACATATATAACGGAGCAGTTAACTATGTGTCAGGAAAGTGGTATTTCTGCCGTTTTGTGTGACCTTGCAAACATTGGTAAGACGTTCACGGCCCGTATTTATGTGAAGAATCATAAGAACGCCATATATGTAGACTGTTCACAAGTTAAAAGCAAACAACGCCTTATTCGCTTCATTGCGAAAGAATTTGGAGTGAATTACAATGGTAGATATTGCGATGTGTATGACGACTTATGTTTCTATCTTAAAACGCTGGAACACCCTTTAATAATTCTTGATGAAGCGGGTGATCTGCAATATGAAGCCTTTTTGGAACTGAAAGCCCTTTGGAACGCGACGGAACGCTGTTGTGCTTGGTATATGATGGGTGCTGACGGGTTAAAGGAGAAAATGAACCGGTCTATCCAATGTAAAAAGGTCGGCTATACAGAAATGTTTTCCCGCTATGGTGATAAGTATAGCAAAGTAACACCGGATAGCGGCGAAGAACGTGAAGCCTTCCTACAAGCACAAGCGGCAATGGTTATAAAACTGAATGCCCCGGAAGGTACAGAAGTGATGAAGGTAGTAAAACAGACAGGCGGCAGTCTTCGCCGTGTATATACAGAAATTGAAAAATTGAAAAAAAATGAAGCGAGCCTATTCTCCTAAAGAAATACAGTCAATGAATATTCCCAGCTTCCCATTTACTGACGAATGGGAAGCGGCTTTCGGAACGCCTGACAGAACAGGAACTTGGATTATATGGGGTGATAGCGGAAACGGGAAAAGTAGTTTTGTTATGCAGTTGGCAAAGTATCTATGTCAGTTTGATAAAGTCATTTATGACAGTTTGGAAGAAAGTACAGGGCTTTCACTTCAGAACAGTATCAACCGTTGCCGTATGGATGAAGTTAACGGCCGCTTTCAGATACTGGACCGTGAACCCATGGATGAATTATCAAAAAGACTTTCGAAGCGTAGAAGCCCCGGAATTGCCATTATAGACAGTTTCCAATACTCCGGCCTTACTTATGCCACATACAAAGCCATGAAAGAAAAGCATCGCAATAAATTACTTATTTTTATTAGTCATGCCGAAGGCGTGAAACCCGAAGGCCGGGCTGCTAAAAAGGTAGCTTATGATGCAGACGTGAAAATATTCGTTCAAGGCTTCCGGGCAATCTGCAAAGGGCGTTTTATAACCAAACCGGGCAATCACTTCACTATCTGGGCGGAAGGTGCTATACAATACTGGAATGAGAAATAACCATTAATAAATTTATAGTCATGGATGAAATTATTGAAGCAATTTTAAATGAAGCAATAAAGAAGGCCGAAGGCTTCTCTTTTAGCGAACAATCTTTCATTTATAGTGAAGTGTCCGAACGTCTCATGGGGCTTTCACATGATGCCCTGATGGCTGAATACGGTATGAAAGAGGAGGACTTTGTATGAAACGAAATTATTCACGTTTTTACGCCCTTCTCGGCCGTATGCCGACAACAGATAAAGATGGACTGAAAGTTGATTTAGTTCGTCAATACACCGATAATAGAACGGATTCTTTAAGAGAAATGACCGATAAAGAATATGATGCGATGTGTGACGGGATGCAACGACAGTCAAATGGTTATAAGGCCCGCGAGATTGCTCGTGAGGAATTGAGGCGCAAACGATCGGCTGCCCTGCACCTGTTACAAAAAAACGGCATTGACACGACCGACTGGCACCGCGTTAACGAGTATTGCGAAAATCCCCGCATCACCGGAAAGCCTTTTGGCAAACTCACTATTGATGAACTGGACCTGTTATGCATCAAATTAAGAATGATAATTCGGAAAAATAATAATACAGATAAATCACTTTTAAATTAAACAATTATGGAAAATGTAGAAAAGAAAGTTATTGAAATGACCGGTGAAGAACTGGAACAGTACAACGCATTCAAGGCTGAACAAGCAAAAAAGAACGCCAAGGAGCAGGCAAAGAAAGATCGTGAGGCTTACCGCGATTTAGTGGACGAAACGATAGAAAAAACAATCCCCGCCCTTGTTGCTCTAAGTAAAAGTATCAAGGCAACCAAGCAAGCCGTTTTGGATAACTTTAAAGATGCGATTGAAATGAAGTCTGACGTACTTAAACTCAAAAAGGACGGACAACGTAGTGATACTTTTACCAATTCCAAAGCAGACAAACGCATTACCGTAGGTGTATATACGACAGACGGGTATCTGGATACGGTAGAAGACGGTATCGCAATCGTGAAAGAATATATTGAAGGGCTTGCCAGCGATGATAAAACGAAAGCACTTGTAAAAATGGTGCTCCGCCTGTTGGCGCGTGATGCAAAAGGTACATTAAAGGCCAGCCGAGTAGTTCAACTGCGTAAAATTGCAGAAGAAACCGGAAGCGAACGTTTCATGGAAGGTGTGCAGATCATTGAAGAAGCCTACCAGCCGGCTATCAGTAAACAGTTCGTTCGTGCTGAAATGAAAAATGAGAATGGAAAATGGGTTTGTATTCCTTTAGGCATGACTGAATCGTGAGTAAAAAGCAACAACCCGCACTATTAATAACCCCGCCTTGCTCTCCGGTAGAAAATCCCGTGGAACAGGAAGAGTTCGGCGGGATTCCTTGTGAATACTGCCACGGCAATGGGTGGTTTATAGGAATAGAAGAAGATACCCGTGACACTATTAGAAAAGATTGTCCGGTGTGTAAAGGATATAAAAAACTGAAGGCCACTGTTACAATAAGCTGGTCGGCAGATGAAGGTAAATAACCCGATAGAAGGAACAAATTATGCAATACAGTAAAACCGGACAGTTTACCGCCAACCAAGAAAAGTTATGTAAAGAGATAGCCGATCGAATTAGTAAGTTGCGCAAAAGCGGTTGTTGTGTCTTCGGAAAAGGCGATGCATTACGTGTATATAAATTAAAAGATATAGAGCACGCACAACCATTACATCTTTCTACTGGTAGCGATTATAATCACGCTCTTAAATATCTTGATGCCGGACGCATTAACGATAGCGGAGCAGATGATAGCGAATATTTTGAACAAGGATATATAACTGAAGAATAACTCTAAAAAAATATAGAAATGAGTAAAAGTATAGTCGTAAAAAAGCCTGCTAATTATTAATCAGCAGGCACAACTTCCAGAAAGCTGTTTAATCAAGATATTTATCTATCATCTTATTAATCTGATGGACAGCTACACCGCCAACGATTGTTATCAAAAGGAGTATGAGATATTCCATTTGTTAGGATTTTATAAGTTTGCAAACTAACCTATCTTGATGACAAAGCGTAAATCTCCCACACGGAGACTTCTAACCACTTCTTCTGTTTATCTTGATGATAGCCATTCTAGTGAAAGAAAGTAGAAACCCTAGAAGTGCGGCGCAAAAGTAAGAATTATATAATTAAAAAAAGTAATGAATATCGGAATATTAACAGTTGATAGCAATTACCCTAATCTTGCCTTGATGAAGATAAGTGCATGGCACAAGGCAAGAGGAGACAATGTAGAATGGTATAATCCCCTTTGTTCTTATGATAAGGTTTATTCAGCAAAGGTCTTTTCATTTACACCGGATTATGGTTACTATATAAATGCCGATCAAGTCGAGAAGGGCGGTACAGGATATGACATAAGTAAGGTTCTTCCGGTAGAAGTTGATAGAATAGTTCCCGACTATAACCTGTATAACATTGATAAGAATCTGGCTTATGGCTTCCTTACTCGTGGGTGTCCTAACAAATGCAAGTGGTGCATAGTTCCACAAAAAGAAGGCAAGATAACTCCTTATATGGACATTGAAGAAATAGCAATTAATAACCGGAAAAATATAATTCTGATGGATAACAACGTACTTGCATCTGATTACGGTTTACAACAGATTGAAAAGATTGTCTCCATGGGCGTACGAGTAGACTTCAATCAGGGATTAGATGCCCGCTTGGTTACGGACGAAATAGCCCGGCTACTTGCAAGAGTAAAGTGGATGAAGCGCATACGGTTCGGCTGTGACACACCGGGACAGATTGCCGAATGTGAGCGTGCCACAGCTTTGATTGACAAGTACGGATACAAAGGCGAATACTTCTTCTACTGTATTTTACTGAATGATTTTAAGGAGTCGTTTGAGCGTGTCAATTATTGGAAGAACAAAGGAGGTAGATTCTTACCTCACTGCCAACCTTACCGCGACTTAAATAATCCGCATCAGATTATACCTCAATGGCAAAAGGATTTAGCCGGATGGGCAGATAAGAAGTGGATTTTTAGAAGTTGTGAATTTAAAGACTTTATTCCACGAAAGGGATTTAAGTGTAGTGAGTATTTTTATAACAATTAGAGTAAAACAAGTAAGAAATGAAGCAAGTTGAGTTTTATTTACCCCATGAGAGGTAGTAAATATTTTTTAATCAATTAATATAAAACGATATGGGAATGAAACAAATAATAGCAATAATAATCACCTCTTGTCTGCTTATGGGATGTACAAAGGACATCATAAAGACAAATGATGAGGTTGTTGCAGAAAAAGATGTAAAACTTCTTTTTGAATATGATGGAGTAAAGGTATATAGGTTCTGTGATTGCGACCGATACATTTATTTTACAAACACGGGTGGAAAAGTAGAGTATACAAGGACGTACCATAATGGAAAAATGGTAAGAACAGAAAAGGTGCAAACGCTGTGTAATTAACTAATCAAAACTAGAATAGAAAGGAACTAATATGGAAAATCAAGTTGAAAAATTCGATCCTTCACGCTTAATGGAAGGAGTTAAAGATCGGGTAAAAGCTACATTTGTTTCATTAATACCTGACACGGAATGGGAAGAAATGATAAAAAAAGAGATTAATACCTTCTTTAAGGGCAATACCTCAATCAACTGGAATGAACGATATTCCAATAATATATCTCCTTTCCAAAAGTTAGTGTTGGAAGAATTAACTAAGGAATTTAAGAGCAGAATGATAGATTTTTTGTCCTCTCCTGAATTTGAACATTTATGGTTTATTATGGAAGACCTACTTGCTCGAAGGCTGTGGAGAAAGCTATAATAGATAATTCAGGAGATATTTTAGTTGCTATGTTTGGCGGTCTATTTAGTGATATGATAATGCGTTTTAAACAGCAATTAATGGAACGTAGATATTAATTCAATATAAGATAGAAAGGAAATTTTATGGGAGCGTTCATAGCCAAACAGCCCAATGGGTTGTATTGCCGATTTAGCACAGTAGTGGATACGATAACCCACTACAATATGACTTTCGATGATTATGTGAATGATGTTCAAATATGTAGATATGGCAGAAGCAGGCAAGAAGCAGAGGCAGAAGCTAGAGATACAATAGAACATTATTTGAGATCATTCCAAGAAATCATTGATAGTTTTGTTCCGAGGAACCAAACTAGGGAAGAGTTCAACCAACTTCTTGAAGAAATGGGCTACGTAGAAACATTTAATAAATAAACAATTATGGCAACAACAATGAATGCAATACCTTTTGATATTGCTGCAAAAGAAATTGGAAAAGACAAACTAAGAACCCTTATTAGTCGTGGTATTGTAACGTATGTTAGGAAACCTACTTTTTTTTCTCGGGGGTATATACGATTAGATTCTCTACCTCAAAGGTCTCTTCGGGCATATTCAATAAATCATCATCATCCATTTCTATAGTCTTTGTATACATGAAATTCATTCCACATGTAAGAATGAATGTTTTGATGACGTGACGATAATCTTCAAAGAAGAACGATGATGTGGAGATGTATATTTCGTAATAACGCCGCACGTCAGCTCCTTCAAGATATTGGTCAATGATTTTGAAGTTAAAACAAAAGGCTTTGCATAATGCCCTTACATTTTCAGTATAAAAATCAAGTGTGCCATCGTCGTATGTAGTTTCAAAACGTACTACTTCAACTTTGCTAATGGAAGATACTTTATCCATAAATTATAATTTTAGTTTGATGCCTACAAATGTAGTAAAACAAATTCGATTCGGGATAAAATATTGAGTAGTGATTACTTTACAAAAAGCGGGATAAGTAAATTTATCCCGCTTTTTCTTTGCAACAAAGTGTTTTTTTGATACTTTTGTATTCGTTCTAAATCCCGATTAATCAATGGCTTTAAAAGGTTGTTCATACGTAAAACGCGTTAAAGAAGTAAACGAAATATATGACGAATATTCAAAGTCCGGTTTATCCAACCGGGCTATTTGGCGTCGTTATGTCTGGCCTGTCTATGGCATTTCGGAAAAGACATTCTACAACTACATAAATGCCGGTGCAAATGCTTCGGTTATTGCCAAACAGGAAACTTTGCAACTATCATTCTTCTAGTTGACAGTAATATTCGGATTTGCTTTTATTTTAATTTGCTTTTTCACTGCCGAATCATCTGTCATTACACACCTGAAAACTTCTGTTTCATCCAGTATTTCTTCGTGATCGTGGCAGGGAATTGATGTTGTACGTTCCAGTGTCCCCAAACATCCCCCACTGTTAAAACCGTGCAGGCAGTAGTTTATTTTATCAAGTAAATCAAGGTGAAACAGTTCCCCGCCATATCCTTCAGGAATGGCATTTGTAAGAACATGCAGGCCGATTGTAAGTTCTGCATCCTGTATTCCTTTTCCCTGGCTTCTCCATTGTATTTTTCCAAACTCAATAAATGTTGCCGGCATAGAAAATGGGGATTCACTTTCTATGAACTCTACTTGTCTATTCCATAGTCCTATATGTTTTATTGCGTAGTTTGGTGTTATGCCGCTTTCGATCATTTCCTGCAACTGTCCGGCAGTGATGAAACAGATGTTTTCCTGTTCATCTATTATTAATTGCTGAAGGCGTTTTTTGAGAATCTGATATGCTTCTTTTCTCATGGTTTGATAATATTAAGTTTTTCCAAATAATCTTTCATGTTTTCTTCTACGATTTGCCGGATTATCTTGTCAGTGGTCTTTCCGTGCCCGATAAACCGACGTTCCGGCATAATGATCGTAGAACCGACTTTCTTTAATGACATAGCCCTGTAAAATTCTGCTTTATCCGAAAGCTGGCGGTTACGTTTATTATTCCGTTTTTCTCCGTTCTTATTGTAACTGTACCCGCCGGATGCTTCTTTATATTTTGCATAGAAGTAGCCTTTCATCCTTCGTGTCACTTTGATTTCTCCCCCTTCATTGTGTATGCGTCCGTATGGTTTATTAGAAGTATACGCCAGTGTAAGCCCACGTTTCCGGGAACGGATACTTCCCCTTAATCCGCCGGTTCTCTGCATGAGTGTTCCGCCGCCGTCATCAAACTTCCTGTCAGGCCACTTCTTTTCATTAAAAAATGCTTTTCTTTGGAAATTCCTGTCAAATTCTTCGTCCAGTTCCACTTTAACGTCTTCCAATGAACGTTCGATGACCTCTTTCCTGAAATTCGTATCCATAAGTTTGTATATTGAATAATTAGTATTATATTTGCATTACGGTTGGGGGGAGCCGGCAAGGCCGCCCCGACCCTCCACCGGGCTGACTGGATTATTTCAAGTCAGCCCAGTTTATTTTAAATTTCTTCCGAATGGCCTCTTCCTTGGTGTAAACAATGTCTTTTCCGTCTTTTACAATGGTAATAGACTGTAATCTTTTGGCCCTCAACATTCTTTCCCTTATAACTTTTGTCAGGAGTTCTTCTGATATATCAGAAGCAATTACTAAGACTATATGGTCGGCCTTGCGGTTAGCATCCCTAAGGGCCATATCAATAGCATTTTTTGTCGGTGTGGCACATTGTTTATATTCCTGCAACTGTTTTAACGTGCGGTTATAAGCGTCTGCACACTTTTCCGTATTGCTTCTTGGCAGCAGGTCTATTTCCTGCCCGTACTTATCCGTAAAGTGACGTGCTATCCTTATGTTTTCTTCCCGTTCGTTTTTTCCGTGTCGGATATGCACCCGCAATTCTCCGCCTTTGGTGGGTTCGGTTATAAACTTAGCCTGTTCCCTTATGATCTGACAAGCGGCACAAAGTTCGTTCTTAAATTTCCCCGCCAGTTTTAAATCAGATTTAGGACATACATTGCATTCTGAAATAGTATACGAGTTATAAGCCGGATAAACCGCCCTTTGTTTTCCGGGGTTAAACCGGAACATTTCGGCATGTTTCCCGGCTGTTGCCTTTTCTGCCGCATCAGCGGCTTGTCTGCTATCTGTCGCCGGATATTTCGCGGCCCTGACTTTAGCGACAGTACACCTGCAACGCCAGCCATTGGGCGGGTAGTATTTATCCCAAAACGGGTCACTGCTTGGTAACGTAATGCCTTCCAGTTCCCGGTGTGCCTTTCTGACTTTATTGTCTCCTGCTGTCCTATATTGAAGCAGATACCGTCCGTCTCCGTCGTCCTGTTGTTCTTCCCACCGTGCCGCCATTGTGCTACTTGAAACAGTGAAATCATATTCCGCCTTCAGGTAGAATTTGTTATAAGTGTCATTCAGTGTTTGAATGTCTTTATAATACTGTTCAAACGGCTTTATATTTCCGGCTTCATCCAATAACATGCTAGCGGCTTCCTTCATTTCGTGAAAGGTCTTAAAACCGGAAAAAACGCCTACACTTTCGCGAAGGCTTTCTGCCATTGCGTCGGATATTGTACTTTCTTCCAATCCTTGCCGGATACCTTCCGAAAGAAAAGCGGCAGTTTCTTTCACCAAAGAATCAATAACTTTTTCCCGGAGCATAGCCGCCCCGAATACCCGTTTGCCATGCAGCCACTTTACCGCATTGTCGAACGCTGTTTCAATGCCTGAAGTATCAGGATAATCCCCGGATGATAATACAAGTTCACTGTCTCCGTAAAGTTCCGCCGCCCTTTCATGCAGCCCCACGTAATCGGTGGGGCTTAATCGAAAAAAGGTTTTGACAGGGTTACTTTTTTAGGGCCAAGTATTTTGATACCGTATTTGTCTTCAAATGATTTGGAATCACAATCAAAGTGTTCCAACAACATTGTTTCAAATGCGACCTGTTGTTCCGGGGTATAATCTATACTTTCATCATACACGTAATACAAGCCTTTAAGTGGAAAGCCGTGCTTAATCATGCGCGGGATAAGCTGATCGTTAACAATATCTTTCACTAGATCAGCGTCACTGTCGATCACATTTTCAAAGACTTCAAGATGCACTTCTGACTGTGACAGTGAACTGCCGTTGTCAATAGTCATTGTCTGGTTTAACAATCCCTTGCTTATTTCACTGTTAGCACGATCAACACGCTTGTCATAGACATTAAATGCGTCCCCTCTGGTTGTTTCTTTAATATCTATTTCAGTACCTTCAGGAAATAAGCCCCATGCAGCCGCGCCCATGCTTGAAAGCATATTTTCAATCTGATTACGGTCTTTCGGGTCGCGGGTTGTTGACTTTGCTATTCGTATAGGCATACCGAATATTTCCCCGAACTGGTCCCAAAATGCCAGCATGTTTTTTTTAGGGATTGCCTGATGTGCCGCTTTGAGAAATAAACCGAGGTCTTTAGGCTTACCGGCTTCAATCACCCAATCGGATAAAGGGGTGTTTCTGTAATCATATCCATGCTTCCATTCGTCGCCCTGTTCCCGAATTATAACGCCATATTCAGGTATTACATGTTTTCTGGGGATTAATTCTACATTCTGATAACGCATTATTCCGTCAACGGTCACTACATCACCCAACTGGATAAGTGAGTGCCCCCAAAAGCGACTGTCAAGTATATAGTCAATAAGATCTTTAAACCACCTTGTTTCAAACAATCGTGTAGCATCTTCGTTTTCCTGTCCTTTCGCATCTACCAGTTTGAAACTTTTTTTCGTCACGAAACCTTTACGCTGACCTACACAGCCAGTCAGGTGTAAATCAGCGTCGATGTCGGAATAAATATCATATAGCGGGCCACGCCGGGGATTATCTATGTTCAAAGCCATTTGCCATGCCTGCCGCCAGTTTTTCAAATCCTTTTGTGTCAGTGCGTCCGCTTGCTGCTTCAATTCTACCATCATGGAACGAAGCCTTTTCCGGTCGCTTTCCCTTGCAAGGTTAAACCCGCCGATATTCAGGTCTTTAGTTATTGTTGTACGTTGTCTTTTACTCATTATTACCAAATGTAAGTGTTACTTTTTCCTGAACCCCATTTAATAGGGTTGTTCACATCATCTTCTCCATTCTCACCGGTACAGGTCGGCAGGTTTGGTGTAACTTTGCCGGCCTGTACTTCTTCCAGCCATTTGATTGCGCGGTCATACCGTTCTTTCCTTATTTCACGGCCCATTTTGTTAGGCAGCCACGACACAAGGTGATACAGGGAAATATCACAGGTGTACATGACAATAATATCATTCCTGTTATCACCTGTTGCGGAAAAAATAAGATTGGTATCATAGCGGCTTCGCAAGTAGCCGGCTATTTCTTCAACAGCCATTTTTTCAGCCTTTTCACGCTTTTGTGATGTACTTTGTTGGAAGATGTTCAAAGAATCGGCTGAAGCTACGATATAATCATTTTCTGTTAAGAACATAATCATCCCGTTACAATGATTGCACGTCTTTCCAAATCCTGAATAGTAGTGCCCTTTTTAAAAGTATGCCTTTGAATAAGGCTTTTTAATTCCTGTTTGGAATAGACTTTAGGAACGCCGGCCACCATTAGAACCATGTATTTTTTTTTACTTGCCAGCGACAATTCACGCGCCATTTTTACTGCTCTCTTAATTCTGTAATTCAGAATAATTTCTTTAATCATTTTAATCATATTACCATGAATTTTTAGGGCTTCGGCGCATACCGAAGCTAGGTTGATACTCTTGTATTCTTGTATATTTTTGTAAAATGTAAATTGCTCCTTCGTCAGCGTCGGGCGCATCGTCGTGCGTGCGGCTTCCTTTTTCGATTGACAGTGTCTGTTCTATACCGGTCAACATATCAGGGTCATTTTGCTGTTTTTCATTGTAGTAGACAAATCCACGTTCCCAAAGTGGGGAAACAGCTTCAATACGCGCGAACTTCTCCGGCTTTTTGCGTTTGTCTCCCTGAATGGGTAACTGGTAACCGCGCAAATTCCCTTCAGTGGTAAATTCATCCAGTATGATGTCCTGTAAGAAATTCGCTTCCATGTAGTATTCGCATATTACCCCTTCAGGTATTCGTTCGTGCAGATCATAGAACCAGCGTACCATTTCACTAACCGAACATTGGCGAACAAACGCAGACAAATGATGCAGTTCTGTTCCGGTTTTACCCCACACCTTTATTGCCTTATAGTCGTTTTGGGTACTACCTTTGAATGAAGGGTCACAATAGGCCACAATCTTATCATAACGTTCAAGTGGCAGCATCTTTTTCCAACGAATCCAGTCTTTGCGGAATACAGTGCCTTCCTTAATCGGATTATTCATGTACTCTTTTTCAAAGGCCCGGTATCCCATAAATTCACGCTTTGTCTTTATGCGTTCAGGCGTCCAGTATTCCGGCCAAGAAGGTTTACCGTATTTATCCACTACATTCACCTGACTGACAAAAACACCCTTTGCAGCCGCTATATTAGCCAGTACACTACATTTACTTATAAGATTACCCACCATGATAAAACGTCCGCCTTCAGCCCCAAAAGAACCGAACAGGGCTTCTTTTACCCATTCGGTCAATTTGCGTACACGGGCATCGTTTTCACATAATTCGTCATCGTCCAAGTCGTCAATCACAATATAGTCGGGCCGACGGTCACGGTATCGCATTCCGCGCGGTGACTGGCCGCGTCCACGGGCAAAGAAGGCAACACCGAAAGTTGTGACAAATTCGCCTTCTTCCCAACTGCCGGCGTTGTATTGCGGCCCGAAATCATGTATATACCGTTTGTTAAACTGTAATTCCGCCTGAATGTCCCCTAACAATGTTTTGGCGTTATCTTCGGATTTGCCGATAAGTGCCATGACATTAATCTGTCGCTGTTTCTGGCACATTAGCCACATAGGAATCATTACGTCCATGTGGGTGGATTTCGCATGTCCGCGCGCCCATTTAAACACCGCAATTAAATCGCGGTTCTGAAGTATCTTTTTAGCCGCTTCGATATGGAATTTAGCCGACGGTGTAACTTTGCCTGTTACCTTGTCTTTACAATAATGCGGGAAATAATACTCAACGAAATAGGCATAGTCTTTCCGGACACGTTCAATACGTTCAATTTGGGCGGCTTTCGTTTCCGCCACATTGACGGCGGACATTGTCTGTATCGTTTCCGATAGCTGTTTCCACCTTTCCCGCGCTTGTTTAAGAGTAATTGAAGCCATTACACAAAACTGTTTTTACTCACATGTTCGGAAAGAAACACATCCTGATAGTAGTTCATTACCCTAACCAGTTCTGCCGTGAGTTCCTTGTCTACACCCATACGCACCACCAGCCATTCATTATAGGCTGTCATTACTTCGTATATTGTGATCGCATTTGTCTGCCTGTCTATTTTGTCTATTGATGCCGCCAGCTTTGACATTTCATCAAATGTCAATTTACCTTCTTCCAGCTTCTTGTTGGCTTCCTGCATCATTTTAGTAACAATCTCCTTTCGGGTGATAGTTTTTGCAACTCTCATAGCATCCCACCCGCCTTCAGCTACCCACTTATTAATTGTGACACGGCTTTTACCCACCTTTTCCGCAACGAGTTTTTGTGTATCACCATTCAGGTAGTACATGCGTGCCAATTCCTTGATCTTTTCTACTTCTTTTTTAGACATAATCCTGCTTTACTTTTTGGCAAAATTGCGGGGCAAAACCGGGCGGGGCAATTAAGTGTGAAACGCTTTCCAACTATTGCGAAACGCTTTCATACAAGTGCGTAAAGGTTACACACTTTTTTGCCGGGGCTATTTCCGGTCGGTATGTTTGCAGTGAATTAAGGCGCAAAAGTGCGGAAACCAAAAACAATTAATATGTAGTAAATGGCAAAGCGAATAGTAATAAGTGACGAATCAGTGAACTGTTATGGTACATGGGTGAAAACTGAAGGGGCGGATATTTCGCAGTACGAAAGAAACCCGGTTCTTCTGTGGATGCACTGACGGGGCATAATAATCGGATGTATAAAGGATATTCGTAAAGAAGGTGACAAGATTACCGGCGAACCTTACTTTGATGAAGTACGTGACGAAAGCAAACTGGCAAAACAGCAATGGGAAAAAGGTACGCTTAAAATGGCTTCCGCACATTTTGAGGTATTGGAAACTAGCGATGCGGCAGAACTGATAAAACCGGGGCAATACCGGGCAACTGCCGTAAGAAGCAAATTAATAGAAGTCAGCATGGTTGATATTGGCGGGAATGATAATGCGCTGCCATTGATGTTGAGCTTTAAAGGTGAGGAATTAAAATTATCGGCCGGCGAAGAAAATGACAGTCTGCCGTTGCTCAATAATAACAAAAATCAAAAAAAAGAAGAAAAAATGGATTACAAAGCTATTGCCCTGAAATTGGGGCTGCTGGAAACAGCCGGAGAAAACGAAATTCTTTCTTCCATTGACCTGCTTCTTGGATACAAAACGGCCAATCAGCAGTTACAACAGGAAAAAGAACAGTTACAGTTATCCGCCATTACACAAACGGTCAAAGAAGCGGTTGCAAAGCATCTCATTCTAGCTGAAAAAGAGACGCATTTTATTGAATTAGGGCAAAAGGTAGGAATTGATAGTCTGAAACTTACTTTTGATTCCATGACACCCATTCAAAAGCCGTTGAATCTGATTAATACCACCGGCGGGGGAAGTTCCATTTCATTGGACTGGAAAAAGCTGTCAGATGTTCCGGTTGACAAAATGGAAGAACTAAGAAATAACGACAAGCCTACCTATATGAAGCTATATAAGGCTGAATATGGCGTTGATTGTCCTAAATATTAATAATAACCAAATAACAAATGAAAACAGGATTTAATTTATTTTCCCGCTTGCTGATTAATGTAATGCTGGGGCTTGTTCTTGCCGTTGCAGTAGGTGTTCCCGCTTCTGCCGGCGTGCTCACTGTGACAGGTGTGTCCTTATTATCGGGAAACTTTATGCCGGCCGGTTCCGCCTGTGTCGGAGTATTTACAGAGATTTGGACGGGTGAACTAGTAAAAAAACTACGTGCAGGTATTACAGCTACCTGGTTGGATGGTATTCCCGATTACTCTGATAAGGCCGAAAACGATATTATCCACTTGATTGACGTAGGCGGCGACCCTGATGTACTAATTAACAACACTACTTATCCTATTCCTATTCAGGATTTAGATGACAAGGATATTGCCATAAACTTGGATAAATACCAGACAAAGGCAACCCGTGTTAAGGATGATGAACTTTACGCATGTTCATACGATAAGATCGAAAGTCATAAAGAACGCCACGGGGATTCGATTCTTGTAAACAAGTTTAAAAAGGCTATCCATGCGCTTGCACCGCAAAGACATACATTACTGACACCGGTAATACTGACAACAGGTGAAAACGATAACGGACGTCGTAGAATTACAATCAAGGATATTATTGCCCTGAAGGATAAATTTGATAAAATGGAAGTTCCGACCGAAGGACGCCGGCTGGTATTGTGTACCGACCACGTGAATGACCTGTTGCTGGTAGATCAAAAATTCAAAGACCAGTATTACAACTACACTTCAGGCAAGATTGCAAATTTATACGGCTTTGAAGTATATGAATATGTCAGTTGTCCTTTCTTCACTACAAACGGGTTAAAGAAAAAGTTCGGTGAAGCTGCTACGGAAGGAACTTATCAGGCTTCTGTCGCTTTCTACACAAAACGCATGTTTAAGGCATCCGGTTCTACTAAAATGTACTATTCAGAAGCGGCGACCAGCCCTCAAACACAAGAGAACCTAGTCAACTTCCGCCATTATTACATTGTGTTACCTAAAAAGCAGGAAGCGATAGCCGCAATAGTCAGCGCATCTTATGTGCCTGAAATCTCTGCAACACCGGAAACAATTACATTCCCGGCCGGTGGTGGTACAAAACAGATCGCGGTCAGTGCATCTTCTGATTATGCCTATACAGAACCGGAAGGCTTTAAGATCATAAAGCAGGGTAAAGTTCTATTGGTTACAGCGTTGGATAATTCCACCGGTGAAGTAGCCAAAGAAGGTATTATCACGCTTACCCTTGCCGAAGATATAACAAAGACAGCCACTATCACATTAAGCCAGCCTGTCGCCCCTGTTGCCCCTGCAAAGGCAAAAGTAGCACCCAAGACGCAATCAAAGGCGGATGATGTGACACAGCATATCAACGAAACAGACGGTAATTAACAATAAAATGGCAAAGCTACAATATTTAGTTATCCACTGCACCGCCACGCCTGAAGGTCGTGAGGTCACAGCCGCCGATATTAAGGCGTGGCACACGAACCCGACCGCAAAGGGTGGGCGTGGCTGGAAGCAGGTAGGATATACAGACCTGTTCAAATTGGACGGGACGGTTGAAAGACTGGTACAGAATAATGAAGATGCCAATGTTGACCCGTGGGAGATTACAAACGGTGCTACCGGTTATAATGGAATCAGCAGGCATATAGTATATGCCGGTGGTGTAAGTAAAGACGGTAAAACACCGAAAGACACCCGGACAGCCGGACAACTGAAAGCATTGGAAGAATATGTAAAAGACTTCCATAACCGTTTTCCTGAAGTGAAGATCATAGGACACAATCAGATCGCGGCAAAGGCTTGTCCTAGTTTTGATGTACAAAAGTGGTTGAAATCAATAGGTATAAATAAATAAAATGAGCACTCTTGAAATTCTCCGGCTTGTTGCAGAAATTATCCTTGCTGTTGTGGCGGCCGGGGGCTTCAAGAACTGGACCGATACAAAGAAATACCGTCAGGAAGTAGAAAAATTACGCGCCGAGGTTGAATCAGCAAAAACAAATACCCGGAGTAATGAACTTGAAAATGTAAAAAAAGCAATGGCTATCCTGATGGAAGAGGTTGTAGAACCCTTAAAAAAAGAAATCAATGCAATTAGAAAAGAAATGGCGCGGCTTCGTAGAGCCGTTGAAAAGGTTAGTGTTTGTCCCCATTCTGCTGATTGTCCTGTGCGTCGTGAGTTGCAAAGCTCCGAGGAACGCGACCGGGCTTCCCCTTCCTAAACCGATAGAGATACCGAAACTTATACCGGTACAAATTCCACCGGATTCGGCTTGGTTACGGGCTTATCTGGCATGTGACAGTAATAACCGGGTAATCATGCAGGCTTTTGAGGAACAAAAGGGAAAAGGCATTGGCAGTTCATTAAAATTGAATAACGGGATATTGGATTTTCATGTTTTGTTCTTGCATGACACACTGTATATACCCGGTAAAGATTCACTGATTTATGTTCCTGTTGAGATTCCAGGTCCTGAAACGAACGTCCTTTCATGGTGGCAACAATTATGGATAAAATTAGGAAAGGCACTTTCTTCCAGTATTGCTTTGTATCTGTTTGTACGTTTGCTTATAAAGAGGTTTAAATAAGATTTAAACGCATTTAAAATGAAAAATAAAGATACAGAACTACAAGGAAAGCCGGTAGTAACCGAACCGGAATTTTTGAAGCAATACCGGGCATGTTATCCGGGCGTTAAGAAATTCCATGTCACTGGTGATAACTTGGTCTTCCTTGACAAAGACTATCAAAATGCCGTTTCCCACCAAACTAAGGTAGGAAAAGGCGAATTAAAAACCTATTAAAATTAAGAATATGAGTTTACCAAATGTAAAAGTAGTAATCGGCAACGGTAATATGGGGATTGTTTCTTCTTCCGACGACGGGATTGCCGGGCTGATTCTTACAGGTGCAGCCGTTTCCGAGAAACTGGAACTCAATAAAGTATATGTATTGGGGGCGGTTTCCGATCTGAAAAAATTAGGCATTGAACCGGAAACAAATCCGCTTGTCTATAAGGATGTCAAAGCCTTCTATGAAATATCAGGAGATGGTGCGGAACTTCACCTGCTTGTTGTCAGTGAAGCAACTACACTCACACAGATTTGTGCTTCCGACGCTGATTCACCGCTTAAGAAACTGATTAATTCGGCGGCCGGCCGTATTCGTTTGGTGGGTGTAAACCGGAATGCGCCGAAAGAATATAATCCTACCGTAGACCGGTGTCTGGATGCGGATGTCATAACCGCCATTACATCGGCACACAATGTTGCGGAAGGTTTTCTCGAAAGTATTGCACCTTTCCGGCTATTTCTTCCGGCTCTTGGTTGGACGGGGGAAACAAGTGATATGTTCCAGCCCCGTGAGGGAAGTTGTAACCGCGTATGTGTTGTAATGTCCTCTGATGGCAAGTTTGGTGAAAGTTCTTCTTACTCCGCCGCTATCGGTCAAGTGCTTGGACGTGCTGCCAAAATAGCCGTTAATCAGAATATTGGGCGTGTACGTAGTGGGGCTATTGCTGCAAAAGGGTATTTGATGGACGGAAAAACACCGGAAGAACATTACAGCGTATGGGGAATACTTGATGATGCAGGATATATCTTTTACCGCACATTCATAGGTAAAAACGGTTACTATCTGAATGGTGATGCCACCGCTACGGCTATTTCCGATGATTACTGTTTTCTTGCCAACGGACGTGTTATTGACAAAGCGGTGGTAATTGCTTATGAGACATATATTGACGATATACTTGACAATATCGAAGTAGACGCCGATAGTGGCGCAATTTCCACGCCTTTATGTAAATCTTTTGAAGCAAGTATTGTCCGGGCCGTCACAACACAAATGGCAGGTGAAATCAGTTCTTTCACCGCTTATATCAACCCGTCACAGAATATTCTTTCAAGCGGACAAATGGACGTTGAATGCGATATTGTTCCGACAGGGGTATTGAGAAATATAAAAGTAAATCTATCACTTAAAAATCCGACAGCATAATGGGATTACTGAATTTTAATTCAAATGAATATGCATGGGTAGACCTGAAGGTCGTCATGCTCGGACGTGAGGTTACAGGCTTACGGGGTATCGAATACAAGGTGAAGCACCAGAAAGAAGCGTTGTATGCAGCAGGAAAGAAAGCCCGTGGCATTCAAAAAGGCAAAAAGGAGTACGAAGGTACGATCACGCTTCTGCAAAGTGAAATAATCGCTTTAGATCGCGCAGCACAGGAAAAGGGGTATGAAGATATTACAGACATTGATTTTGATGTTATTGTCTCATATCTGCCGGACAATGGTGTTATTACTACTGATAAAGTAGTCAATGCATCCATTTCAGAAATACCAAGAAACTTGAAAGAAGGTGATCTGCAAATGGAAGTGGCCCTTCCGTTTATCGCGCTGGATGTAAAATCCAATTTATTATAAAACAGAGTTATGGATACAAGGAATGTACCGGAATATTGTGAATTACGTGCAATCCAATTAGAAAAAAAATGAATATGGAAACAAAATTAGAAAAAACAATCGAACAGAAAATTAGTGAGTGGAAAGCAAAGCACGGGGATGTGTTTCAGGTTGAAGTTGAAGGCCGTGTTGCCTACCTGAAAAGACCCGATAGAAAAGTGCTTGGAGCAGCGGCCGTTACAGGCAAAAGCGACCCGATGAAATACAACGAAATTATTTTGAATAACTGCTGGCTGGAAGGGGACGAAGAAATCAGAAATAATGATGCCATGTTCCTCGGAGTTTCCGCACAATTGGCCGAAATCATTGAAATCAAGGAGGCGACACTAAAAAAGCTCTAGCAGGGACGAATATAGCGGATAAGAGAGGTTGGCTGTCAATGGCTGATACTCTTATCCGTGCAGTCCTGCACATGAATCCCGATGAACTGTCTGATGAAGAATGGGCGCATCAAACTTTCATGGCGGAATGGGCCTTATCGGTTATTCAGGAAGGCAAAATAAGATAATATCAACTATTATCATCAAAAGGGCAAAGTAAACTATATAACGGTAACGGTACATCTTTCCGCCTTTCTTCAGATACATCGGAAGTGATGTAACAGCACCATAAGGCAGAAGCACCGGAAGCGATAAAATGAGCAGTCCCCATCGGATAAATGTTGGAATGTTTTTTAATACCTGAACACCCCAATAGCTGAAGAATGCAACAATATAAATAATAAAGATAATTCCTAACATGGCTAATACGCTTGAATATATATTTAGTTTACAAGATAAAGTTTCTGCTAAGATAGGCAATATTACCGTAACTTCCGAAAAGATGCTGGGGAAATTTGCCGATTTGGAGAAGAAAACGATATCTGTAAACCGGACATTTGGTGAAACCGGGCGCACGTTGGGTTCTTTGCGTGAAAAAATAGCACTCCTTCAGGCTGAACGGGAATGGATACCGGCTGAAAATATTGAAGGCATCCGGGCATATAACCGGGAAATGAAGAAACTGACAAAGGAGATTGACAAACTGGAATCTCTGAACGGGGGTAAATTTAAGAAGTGGAGTAAAGAAGCATTTGCAGCAATTCCGGGTAGTAACCTGATAAATAATCCGCTTATTACCGGTGTTGCCGCATTAGGGTTTTCCGGGAAATCTGCAATGAACTTTGATGAAGGCATGGCACAGGTGAATATCACCGCGCAACTGGATGAAACCGGACTTTCCGATCTAAAAACAAAACTCAAAAAGATTGCGAAAGATAATAGGACGGATGTACTTATCGCGCCTGTCGGATTTGAGAAGATCAATTCACAACTCAACGACGTGGATTTATCCTTGTCGATTCTTGATGCTTCCCTTAAAGGTAGCAAAGGGGGATTTACAGCACTTGATACTGTGTCCGGAGCACTAGCCCAAACACTTTCTATTGTAGGGAAAGAAAATGCAAGTGCACAGGAGGTTTTAGATACATTCTTTGCCGCTAAACGCGTAGGTGCCGGCGAATTTGCCGACTTTGCACGTTATATGCCGAATTTGATCGCTGGTGCTTCAATTCTTGGAATCGGCTATAAAGAAGTTGCCGGAACATTTGCTTATATGACCGGAAAGGGTCAGAGCGCGGAGCGTGCCGCTGTCCTTATGGAGAATGCTTTCTCCGTACTTGGCCGTGCTGATGTGCGGGGCAAAATGGAAAAGGCCGGTATCAGTGTTTTCGATGACACCGGAAAGATTCGTCCTGTCGTTGATATATTCGGCGACTTGCAAGGTATATTGTCACAACTTAACGATGAACAAAAATCCTCATTGCTTGAAAAATTCGGAATTGTCGATAAGGAAGCTAAGAACGCATTTGCCGTTCTTTCCTCTGACATTGATAAACTGAAGGGTTCCATGAATGATGTTGCCAATTCTAGCGGGGAAACGGATAAGGCATTGCAATATTCGAAGAACTCAATACAAAAAGCAACGGAAGTATGGGAATCATTCAAGAATGTAGGTCTTGAAGTTGGCACGTTCATTCTTCCTCTTATTAACACAGGGCTTGATGTAGCCAGCACAATATTAAGCGGATTGGGGTATGCTGTCAACCTTATCAATAACCTGTTTTCTTGGTGGTGGGAACAACTAGCAACCGGGAACCCGCTTATTTGGGGTATGACCGGGGCTATCGGTGCATTATCGGCTGCACTCCTTGTAAATTGTGTGCGAATGAATGCCCTTTTGGTTGCCAGTAAAGCAAAACTGATTTGGGACGGACTGCAAACCGGTGCTACATGGTTATTAACCGGTGCGCAATGGGCATTAAATGCAGCGTTCTATGCTTCCCCTTTAGGCTGGATTGCGTTAGCAATCGGAGCAGTAACGGCGGCCGTAGTGTATTGCTGGAATCATTTTGAAGGCTTCCGCAAATTTATAATGAGTATGTGGGAGACTATAAAAGAGTTTGGGCGCGTATTACTCGACGCCATTGTTTCCCCATTTAAACAGGTTCTAAAAGGGCTTGGCGGAGTTGGTTCTGCATTGGTTGCCCTTGTTAAAGGAGATTTCAAAGAAGCGGCTTCGGCAGCAAAAGAGGGATTCAAGGATATCGGCATAGGACTTGCCAAGTCTTCACCTTATGGAATAGCTCATAATGTTATTAAGAATGGTAACTGGTCTGAAGCATGGGAAAAGGGACAACAGAAAGGTGCAAAAAGTTGGCAGGAATCTCAAAATAAAAAGAATGAAAAGTCTAATAGTATAGACAGTCTCATTCCGTCAGCCATTCAGCCGGAAACACCTGTTGTCAATTATGACGACTTGATGAAGAAACTAGCTAAAACAAAAAAAGCCGGCAACAAAGGGAAGAAGGTTATAAACCTGAACGAAACGTCAAAAACGGCACAGGATTATAAAGAGACTTCCGATTATACGGCCGTTACAAAGAAGTTTGAACCGGTGAAAGTCAACCTGTCACCCGTATCCCAAACGATGGCAAAGGCAGACACTTCCGGTAAAATCATAGACGGGCGATCACGCTTTGCAAAAGCGGATGATTCACGGCAACAGTATGAACCGGAAAAGGAAAACTATCTGGCTGATATAATGCGCAATGTTCGCAAGATTGCGGCCGTGGCTGCCATTCCTTTGGCGGTAAATATTGCTGCACCAGCACAACCGGCACAGGCGAATGACAAACTAGCCTTTACGCAGTTAGTACAACCGGATATAACAGCAGATATTCCCGCGCCGGTTTTGGCCGTTAATGTTCCGCCAGTACAGGATAAGATGCAACCGGTAAACAAGCAGGAAACACCAGCTTTGACACAGCCTGTTCCGCCGATCATCACAACGGATATTCCCGCGCCGGTTTTGGCCGTTAATGTTCCACCAGTACAGGATAAGATGCAACCGGTAAACAAGCAGGAAACACCAGCTTTGACACAACCTGTTCCGCCGATCATAACAACAGATGTTCCCGCACCTGTTCTGACCGTTAATGTATCGCCGGTACAGGATAAGATGCAACCGGTAAACAGACAGGAAACACCGGCTTTAATACAGCCTGTTCCGCCGTCCATAACAACGGATATTCCCGCGCCGGTTTTGGCTGTTAATGTTCCGCCGATACAGGAGAAAGCAAAAACAATTCCTGCTAATCCGTTTTCTATCCAGCCTGAACAAAGTTCTGAAGTTCCGGGGATATATATTAAAGAGCCGGTTAATACAAAGAAAGAGGGTTTTCAAGAGTTGGCAGATAGTGTCCGTAATTTGTCGTTACTCTCCGAAGCTACACCGATAGCCAGTGCATTTCCTGTCGGCCAAATGGGGGCAAATATGATTCAGGAAAGAGGGGCTGACTATATGAATAGGATACCACAAATCAAGAATGATATTCTTATTCCTGAAATGGCTGTACCCGACACGAATGTATACAATATAGACAATAATAAAAACGAAAGAGTCGATGAACGCACAAGTATATTCAGTGAAAAGGAAACAGTGAGAGATACGGGAAAGATTATTCAGATAGACAGAGTTTGCGACCAGATTGTCATACATGTTGAAAATACGGACAAAAAAGGTGAAAGCGAAATCCGCAATGCTGTGATTAAGGTATTTAATGAAATTTACGAAGTGTAGGTAGTATGGAATTTAATATTGCAAAAGTTTTAGTTTCCGCTTTGGGATACAAAGGTTTACCATATCCCGGTGTGTGGTTCCCTTCTGGTAAAATCACCGGTAAAGAACCGGAGTACCAATATGAAGGACAGGCAAAAGATGTCAGGACACATTCAGATTTAGGTTCTGTACTACGTAAACAGGACGCGCAGGGACGATATTACTTTATGCCCGTCGTATTGGAGCACAAAGGCAAGGAATATGAAATACCGAACTCTGTTATCAGCTTCACCGGAAAAAAGAACATTGTAGAAACTGCAATGGTCGGACGCAAAGGCAGTGTGAAGGAACTTATAAATATAGATGATTATGAAATCAGTATTCAGGGAGTTGTACAGTCTGATGATTTCCCTGAAGCGGAACTGGTTGAACTCAACGAACTATATAATATCAATGAATCCGTCATACTAAAATGCGCACTAACCAACGTATTTCTTGAAGAAGATGATAAAGTAGTTATAAAGAGCCTTGATGTGTCGGATATGAAAGGAACTGACAGTTTTGTCATTATTAAAATGTCGTTAATTACAGATCGGAATTTTGAGCTAATAATTGAATAACCATGTTTGTACTTTGCAGTGAAATAAAGATAGGAAGTGTTTCTTTTAAGTCGGTACATGAGGTGCAGATAAAAAGAAGCATCTACAGCCTTGCGGCAACGGCTATAATTAAAATACCTGTTACTGCCGTTCTTAAACATACCGGAGAACCACCGGCACATATTGAGACAGCCAGTACAATAAAGGCGGGTGACAAGGTTGAAATCCGCCTGGGATATGATAACAGTTTCAATACGGAATTTGTCGGGTATGTGAAACGGTTAAATTATAAAGTGCCTTTAGAAATAGAATGTGAGGATGAATACTACATGACGCGTTATGTCAATTGTGTATTTTCAAAAAAAGAAACGACATTAAAACAGTGTTTGAATGCCATTCTACCGGAAATTAAAGTGGCTTCCTGTGTAGACCTTACATTAAAGAATTTTGTGATTAACAACAAGCCGGGAAGCTGGGTACTCGGATATTTGAAGAAAGAATATGGTTTGACGGTTTTCTTTGACATAAACGGAAATCTGTATGCAGGAAAGGCGCATGATGTAAAGGGGGAAACTGTTAAATACCGGCTTCGGTATAATGTCGTAAAGGATGATGATTTGAAATATCAACTCGCCAACGATGTAAAACTGAAAGTAAAGGCTATCTGCTATTATAAAGACGGGACAAAGATAGAAGGAGAAATCGGGGAAGAAGGCGGTGAAACAAAGACATTATACTATTACGATGTAAAGGATGCGAAGGAACTGAAAACGCTGGCCGGAGAAGAACTCAAACGATATTCATTTGACGGGTATAGGGGAAAGATTGAAACATTCCTTTTTCCCTTTTCCCTTCCCGGTATGGTTGCAGAACTTGACGACCCGGTTTATCAGGAACGTAACGGGACTTATTTTATCGAAAGTACAGAAGTTTCTTTCAGTACTTCAGGAGCACGTAGAACGGTTGAATTAGGTATAAAGGCATGAATGAAATAGAAGAAATACGGCGTAAAATTATGGGCGAAAGCAGGGATAGTTCGGTTTTTCCTGCAATCGTGACAAAGGTAGATGAAAGTGACTTCACCTGTGAAGTGCGCCGTGATGATGCCGTGGACTATTTCGATGTGCGTTTGCGGGGGCTGGTAAAGGGAGATTTACAAGGATTTGCCTTTATCCCCAGATTGCAAAGTACCGTATTGGTTTGCCGCATTGGTAAAAGCAACGAGTTGTTTGTCTGTCAGTTTACGGAAATAGACAAGGTTATTTTTACCAGCGCGGACATTTCCCTGACAGTTGATGCGGACAGGATTGAAGTATTGAAAGGCGGTAATATTTCTATATTCATCGATTCGGAAAGCATGGCTATACAAGCCGGGCAGGCAACAATAAAAGCCACGACCAGAGGATTGACACTGACAAAAGGTTCTTCCGGTCTTAAAAAAACACTGAACGACCTTTTAGCGGCCATTCAGAAATTGACAGTAACGACAAGTTTAGGCCCAAGCGGGCCGCCTATTAATATGGCTGATTTTATAAAAGTGCAAAAGGATTTATCTAATTATTTGGAGGGTTAAAACATGACATTGGTAAAAGCAACGGTTAAAGCTGGTATAAAATCAGCATTTACACAAGTGATGAATCAGGAAGAAGGACGGGAAGATGCACTGGATAAAGTGGCGGATAAGATTGCAGATGCCGTTATTAATGCGATCAAAAGTGCACAGATAACATATTCTGCCGGATTGGTTGCCCCGGCAATGGGCGGTCCGGTAACAGGAACTTTTAATTGTACTATAACATGATAGATATACAACATACCGAAGATGGAGATATAGATATAATGTCAGGTGACATTCTTTATAGTGAATCTACAAGCCAGCACCAAAAAGATATATTGCTTGCCGATAAGGGCCATTATAAGGAAAGCCCTGAAACGGGTGTAGGTGCAGTTAATTATATCAATGATACCGACCCAGAAAACTTCTATCGTGCTGTCCGTAAAGAGCTGACCCGTGACGGCATGAAAGTGACAAAAGTAAGCATGGATAATACAATAGCAAGATATGAAGAAAGTAACGATTAAACCAAATCAGACTATATATGATATTGCACTGTCAGAATATGGAACATGTGAAGCAGTCGCTAAAATCATCAATGACAACCCGGATTTGGCTAATGATGACAGTTCTAAAGTTCTATGCGGTATTGACCCGATTAATGATAAAGGTCTTTATTTAGACCTTCCGTTACTGCCGGGAAGTACAGTTATAATTGATATGGATAGTGTTTTAAAAAAGAATATAGTTAAGGAACTGGATAAGCCGATAACAACATTTGATATACAGAATTATGGCACGGACAATAAATGAAATACAGAATGAGATCATCACTTCCCTTAATGGGAAGAAAGATATTTCACTTTCTACCAGCAAAGTGGCGGAATGGCGGTTATGGACTTACGTTATCGCTGTTGCAATACATTCTTTTGAACTGATTCTTGATGTGTTCAAATCGGAAGTTGATACCCAGACAAACAAGATCACGCCGGGAACTGTGCGCTGGTATGCTGAAATGTGTTACCGTTTTCAAAACGGGCATGAGCTATTATTTGATGAAAATACGGCAATGCTTTATTATCAGACAAACGACCCGGACGCACAGATCATCAAAGTTGTTGCCATACGGGAAAATAAAAACATGCTGACTATAAAAGCGGCGAAGAAAAACAGTTCCGGGAAAATTGTGCCGCTTGATGTTGATGAAAAATACAATTTTGCTTCTTACATAGATGCTGTCAAGTTTGCCGGGGTTGATACAAATGTCATATCTACAACTGAAGATAAGTTGCGGTATAACATTGAAGTCTTTTTTGAAACGTCTATCCCGTCCACACTTGTAAATGAGAATGTGGTTAAGGCGTTGGATGCTTTTAAATCCTCTTTAGGGTTCGATTCTATGATTTATAAGCAGCGTTTTATTGATGCTGTTATGGGGGCACAGGGAGTAATAACGTGCAATCTCATATCACTTGAAAGAAAAGGGACCACGGATGCGGATTTCATGCAGGTAGGAATCTTTTCCGAATTGGAATCCGGTTACTTTGAATATTCTGACGACAGTATAATCACACTTAAAACACTTAAAGACTTGGAAAAATGAACATCAAAATTAACTTTCTGAACCTTGCGCGGCAACTACTACCACCACACAAAAGACAACCGGTGCGCATGAAATTATTACAGGGGTTCTTTGCCCCGTTATATAGCCTTTTTGAGACATTCGATAAATGGCGTAGTGATTCCCGGATGATGATTAATGTGAACTCACAGATCAAAGTCTTTGAAGGTTACCTAAGAAAAAAATACAATGAGCCTATAAGCATCAAAATTGTAACTTATAACAATGGGCTGTTGCTCGTTGGGCTGGGGATTGAAGGTAAGACCATGTGGCCGGAAATCGGTTTGGAGACGGAAAGGATGAAGGCCGTACCGCTTGAAAATGAGATTCGGGAAAAATTTGACGGGGTGGATTTCATTGTATATATCCCCGCCGGTATTGATATAAATCTTATTGATGCAGAGATTCAAAAATACAAACAGGTATTAACGACTTACAAAATAGTACAGCAATGAAAGAACATATACAAAAGACAGGCATTAGACAGTGGGCCGGTGAGGATTTGATTGATTTGCAATCCGAACCGTTGAAAGCCATTGAGGGAATCTTTAAAGAATACGGGCCTTGTATTATTCAGGGCGGACATGTAACCGGTAACGGGAACGGAACATTTTCTGTTTCTTCAGGTTTGGCTGCATTATCAGGAAAAGATGTTGAAGGCAATGATACATTTAAAGTTGTACCTTTTGCCGCATTGGAAAAAACAACATTACCGGTGTATCTCACACTTACATATTCAATAATTGAACGGGCTTATATGGATAGCAAGGTTAAGCCGATAGCATACGAATATAAAGCGGCGGTCGCTGCTGTCAAGCCTGAAGATATACCATATCTTGAATTATCAGAAAAGGTATTGCGCTTTGTGGATGTGATGCAGGACACAACGCACCGTTTTATGACAGATACAGAACGTGACAAATTGAACGGGATTGATGAAGGAGCGAACAACTATGTTCATCCGGGCAGTCATCCGGCAGGCATGATTACTGAAGATGAAACGCACCGTTTTATGACTGATGTGGAACGTACCAAGTTGAACGGGATTGATGAAGGAGCGAACAACTATGTTCATCCGGGCAGTCATCCGGCAGGCATGATTACTGAAGATGAAGCACACCGTTTTATGACTGATGCGGAACGTACCAAGTTGAACGGGATTGCAGCAGGGGCGAACAACTATGTTCATCCGGGCAGTCATCCGGCAGGCATGATTACTGAAGATGAAGCACACCGATTTATGACTGATGCGGAACGTGACAAGTTGAACGGGATTGCAGCAGGGGCGAACAATTATGTTCATCCTACTAAGCATCCGGCAAGTATAATTACTGAAGATGCTGCACACCGTTTTGTGACTGATACAGAAAAGGCAGGCTGGAATGGCAAGGCAGCAGGAGATCATAACCATGACGGAAAGTATCAGCCGGTTGGCAGCTATGCGCCCGCTTCACATAAACACGGAGCTACAGATGTGACTGTAGATGCTACACATCGGTTTGTGACTGACGCAGAAAAGGCGGTCTGGAATGGCAAAGCGGCAGGAGATCATAACCATGACGGAAAGTATCAGCCGGTTGGCAGCTATGCGCCCGCTTCACATAAACACGGAGCAACAGATGTGACCGTAGATGCTACGCATCGGTTTGTGACTGATACAGAAAAGAACAACTGGAATGGCAAGGCGGCAGGAGATCATAACCATGACGGAAAGTATCAGCCGGTCGGCAGCTATGCACCCGCTTCACATAAACACGGAGCGGCAGATGTGACCGTAGATGCTACACACCAGTTTGTGACTGATACAGAAAAGAACAACTGGAATGGTAAGGCAGCAGGAAATCATAACCATGCAGGAGTATATCAACCGGTCGGAAATTATGCACCCACTTCGCATACACATCCAGCGACACAGGTAAATGAAGATACTACACATCGGTTTGTGACTGACGCGGAAAAAAACAAGTGGAATAACAAGGCAGAAGGAGATCATAACCATGCAGGAATATATCAACCGGTCGGCAGCTATGCGCCCGCTTCACATAAGCACGGAGCAACAGATGTGATCGAGGATGCTACACACCGATTTGTAACAGATTCTGATAAAACAAATTGGAATGGAAAAGCGGCAGGAAACCATAACCATTCAGGAGTATATCAACCGGTTGGTAATTATGCACCTGCTTCGCATAAGCATGTAGCGTCAGAAATAAATGAAGATGCCACACACAGGTTTATGACGGACGAGGAACGGGAGAAACTGGACGGAATAGCGGCAGGAGCCAATAAATACACACATCCGGACAAACACCCGGCGAGTATGATTGAAGAAAGCACGTCAAGAAAGTTTATGACCCAAGACGAAAAAACGCTACTAAGTTCTCTCGGAACTAAGGCTGTTTTATTAGAAGGTCATAATTTAGGACAAAATGGATACGTTAAATATTCAAATGGTCTTCTCATACAGTGGGGATATTCATCTAGCTCTAGCAATGCTACTTATATATATCTACCAACATCCTTCTATAATACTAGTTACTGTGTTACGATAACATTTGTTGAACCTGGTAATGGTATGAATGTAGTATGCCCTTTAGTAACTTTAAAAAATACATCAAATTTTAGAATGCGTTCAAGATATTCAATTGGTGATGCAAATGGAACTGGAGAAGGTACTAACCCTTTTGGTTGGTTTGCTATTGGCCGTTGGAAATAAATTAAATTAATATATTATGAAATATTGGAAAAATGGATTTTATGATGAACCAATAAACGGTTCAGTAGAAATTACGGATGAATATTACAATAAACTCTTAAACGGTCAATCAGCAGGTTTGCAGATCGTTGAAAACAATAATGGGGTTCCCATTTTGATTGAATATGAATTTACTATTGAAGATATTAAAAATCAAAAGTTAAAATCATTACGTGAATATGATGCATCTAAATCGGTGAATCAGTTTTGCATTAATAATATATTGGGTTGGTTAAGCAAAAGTGATCGTGTAGGGCTTATGAACTCTATTTATATTGAGAAAGAAGCAGGTCGATTTGAAACAAGTATTTGGATTAGTAATACAAAGTTTGTCTTGCCAATCGAGAGAGCTATTGATATGTTGCAACAGCTAGAATTGTATGCCCTTGCGTGTTTTGAAACAACACAAAGGCATACGAAGGCTATTCAACAACTAGAAACAAAAGAAGAAATCGAAGCGTACAACTATTATGTAGGATATCCGGGGAAGTTGAGTTTTTCCGGATAACCTACTTTGAAATTGTAGTTTTCTACTTCTTTAATCGTTTGTAATGATCTGACTGCTGCAATGTGCGATTGTGTTACATTGTAGCAGTTTAGTGCATACATTTCAATCTCATTCAGCATTGATAAAGCGTCAGAAATTGGAATGATATACTTTGTTGCGTCATACCACAATACCGTGTCTGTTTTACCCATCTGTTTTTCAATCGTAATTGAGTTAAATAATCCAACACGTGTACTTTTATCAAACCACATAACATTCCCGCCTAAAACAAGAGAATTGACATCTTCCGATTTGTCAAACTCTTGTATTTCAGTAACTTTATTTTTTATTACATCTTCAAATGAGTACTCATATTCTACCAAAATAGGATACCCGTTTTGATTATCAACTATAAGTAACCCGGCTGATTGACCGTTTAAAAGTTGATTGTAATATTCTTCAGTAATTTCTACTGCACCTTCTACTTGTGTGTCATAAAATCCATTTTTCCAATACTTCATAATGATTATATTTTTTAAATTATTTCCAACGTCCTATTGTTAACCAATCAAAAGATTCTTGTGATAATCCAGTAGCTCCCCCACTTGCATAATTTCTATTCAAATAAAATCTACTAACAGTTTTATTTATCGCTAAAGGAGATGATGAATATACGGCGGAGTCACTACTAGGCTTATATACAGTTGCAAATATTTTATATTCAGTATTATAAAAAGATGCAGGCATAGTTATACTATACGAAGCTGTAGATGAACCTCCAACTCTACCCCATTGTACAAGTAATCCATTATTAAATTTTGCATAACCGTTCAAGGATAGGTTTACACTTATTGCGTTCGATAGATCAGCTAGAGCATACGTAGTCCCGAGAGAACTTTGCAAGAAAATAATCACTAAAATAACCCCTAATTTTCTACTAAAACTATTCATATACATTTTAATGTTACAAATTTATACTACTTCCAACGTCCAATAGCTATCCAAAAAAAATTGCAATATGTATCTCCTGAACTATTATCTGCTGAATGAAATCGCCCTTTTACAACGAAATAGCTTTTGTAAGTAGACATAATATGAATAGAAAAAACTTGTGCTAATTGTCCACCAACTGTATATTCATTTGTGACTACACTATAATTAATATCATAAAAACTTGTAGGAAGATAGACATTTCTTTGAGTTCCTGAGGGTGAATTTCCCCATTGTATCATCATTCCGTCTGGCAACTTATAGTATCCATTTTGGGAGAATGTTTTTGTTGAAACATTGGAAAAATCTTTCAATGCCGCATTTGTTCCGAGAGAACTTATGTAAAAAGCAGTATTGTAATGTTACCAAAACGAACCGTTTCGTTTTAAAAATATTGGAAAAATTAAATCATTTCGTTTTGAAAGTGCGAACGGGTGGTTTTGCGGATTCTATCTATCCGAAGATAAAAGGAAAATTATATATTCAGATACTGACTATTTAAAGTATTCCAATAGGTATTATATCTATACCTTAGCCCATATCTTGATTTAGCCCTTCTTTGCCATAAGTATTCCTGAGAATTTGTGCAAATATGTTTAGCAGGTTCGGATTATATTCATTTTCCGGACGTGTCTTGTTTGTGCATAAATGATTGTACAACTAGTTTTTATATTACTATGATTCATTTATTATTATCCACATTGGCTATGATGGGGTTAACCTTTCTCATAGGCTTCTTTGTCGCGGCAGTTATCAAACTGATTGCTTATGCTGCCGATTCGTTTGACTTTTATAGTTCCCACAAGCTGGAGCTAATCCGCCTTCATCGCTGGCGGCAGCATCGTCAGAAAGTGGAGAAACTTGTCAGACAGATACCGCTTGAAGCAGAAGAAGCATTGGGGGATTATCGTGAAGACTTCAGCCGTGGTATCAACCGTAACTTTACCGGTTACGCCGGTTATTATCATGGTGTAAGTCACGGAGCTTCGGATGAAACTCTGCTGGACTATTATTATCCGCGGGATACCCGTGAATTCTTTCTCAAGGAAGAAGAACGGGCACATATCAACAAGAAAAACTCAAAGAAACCTACTGCTAACAAACAATAAAAAGACACTTATTTATGGAAAATATAGATTTCGCGACCTTATTTCAAGGCATTGGCACAATGATGGCGAGCGGTTGGTTCCTCGCTTCTGCCAGAATCTTTCTGGTACTTCTCGGTTTACTGCTTATCTATCTAGGCTGGAAAGGAGTGCTTGAACCTATGGTTATGATCCCAATGGGGTTGGGAATGGTAGCTATCAACTGCGGGACACTGATTATGCCCGACGGCACATTAGGCAACCTTTTTCTCGATCCGATGCTTTCGGACACGGATGCACTGATGAATACGATGCAGATAGACTTTCTACAACCTGTCTACACCCTTACATTCAGTAACGGACTGATAGCCTGTTTTGTCTTTATGGGGATCGGAACCCTGCTGGATGTAGGCTTCCTGCTTCAGAAACCCTTTGCTAGTATATTCCTTGCTTTGTGTGCCGAACTGGGTACCTTCCTGACGGTGCCTATCGCTGCTGCTCTCGGACTGACTTTAAAAGAAAGTGCTTCTGTTGCTATGGTAGGAGGTGCTGACGGTCCAATGGTATTGTTTACTTCGCTGGCATTGGCAAAGCATTTGTTTGTTCCCATTACCGTAGTTGCCTATCTGTATTTGGGGTTGACGTATGGGGGGTATCCTTATCTGGTGAAATTGTTAGTACCAAAACGGTTCCGTGCCATTAAAATGGTAACGAAAAAGGCTCCGAAGAATTATGACGCTAAAGTGAAGCTGGCTTTCTCGGCTGTTCTTTGTGCTGTTCTCTGTTTCTTGTTTCCGGTTGCTTCTCCTTTGTTCTTCTCTTTGTTTCTGGGGGTTGCCGTTCGCGAATCGGGCATGAAACATATATATGATTTTGTTAGTGGTCCGTTACTTTATGGTTCTACCTTTATGTTAGGACTTTTGTTGGGTGTACTTTGCGACGCTCACCTGTTGCTTGATCCTAAAATCTTGAAGTTACTAGTTCTGGGTATTGTAGCACTGTTGCTTTCCGGCATCGGAGGGATTATCGGTGGTTATATCATGTATTTCATCAAACGCGGCAATTATAATCCGGTGATTGGTATTGCAGCTGTTAGCTGTGTTCCCACTACGGCTAAAGTTGCCCAGAAGATCGTGAGCAAGGATAATCCGGACTCATTTGTTCTGGGCGATGCTTTGGGCGCTAATATTTCCGGAGTGATTACTTCGGCTATTATCACAGGTATTTATATCACGGTCATTCCTTATTTGTAGCTTGAATCGTATCCATAACTCTCCGGGCGGTAGTTACGTTTCGTTCGTATTCGTCGATATGTACAGTGCCGCCCATGGATACTGATTCATTTTTATAATTCATTCCGCTTTTGATGTTTTCACGTGCAGAGAAATGAAATTCCCGTATCCCTGTTTCCGAGGCGATTCGATGAATATTCTTTTCATTGACGCCGCATCCTGCAAGTAGGATAATCCTTCCTGCCGCTTGCTCTTGTAATTCTTTGAGCAAAGGGATGCCTGATTCGGCAGTTGGTTGTTGACCGGAAGTGAGAATACGATTGCAGCCAAGTGCAATGATTTGTTCCAGTGCTTTCTTCGGATCACGACAAACGTCAAAAGCCCTGTGGAAAGTAACGGACAATCCTTGTGCTGCCTTCATTAACTCTTGCATGATAGTAAGATCAATTTCTCCTTCGGCAGTTAAACAACCAAATACGACCCCGTCAGCTTTCAGCTGTTTGGCCATTTCTATATCTTTCAGCATTGCCTTTACTTCGATAGGAGAGTAGAGGAAGTCACCGCCCCGGGGACGGATAATGACGTGCAAACGAGTTGCATCGAGAACCTCACGTGCTACGGAGATTTCTCCATAAGAAGGAGTTGTTCCGCCTTCCGGAATGCCTGCGCATAGTTCTACCCGGTTGGCTCCGCCTTTTTGTGCTGCCAGACAGCTTTCTACTGAATTGGCACAAACTTCGAATTGAAACTTATTCATAGATTGATGTTTACGGGGTAAAAATGAATAATCTGCTAAGTATTAATTACAGTGTATATTAAAAGAGGGCGAATTGCTTCGCCCTCTTCATCTATTGAATCCTTTTTGTATTCTGATTTTTATTTAGCGAAGCTAACCGCACGTGTTTCACGAATTACGGTAATCTTCACTTGTCCCGGATAAGTCATCTCATCCTGGATTTTCTTAGCGATTTCGCCGGACAGGCTTTCTGTCTGCTTGTCGTCAATCTTATCCGCACCAACGATAACGCGGAGTTCGCGTCCTGCCTGGATTGCATAAGTCTTGGTTACACCCGGATAAGACATCGCCAATTGTTCGAGATCATTCAGACGCTTGATATAAGCCTCTACAATTTCGCGGCGTGCTCCCGGACGTGCACCGGATATAGCATCACAAACCTGTACGATAGGAGCCAACAGACTCGTCATTTCCGTCTCATCGTGGTGAGCACCGATAGCGTTGCAGATGTCCGGTTTCTCTTTGTATTTCTCTGCGAGTTTCATACCCAGCAATGCGTGTGGCAATTCCGGTTCTTCATCAGGCACTTTACCTATATCATGCAACAATCCGGCACGTTTCGCCTTCTTCGGGTTCAGACCCAGTTCCGATGCCATTACAGCGCAGAGATTGGCTGTCTCACGTGCATGTTGCAACAGGTTCTGTCCATATGAAGAACGATATTTCATTTTACCGATAATACGGATCAGTTCAGGATGCAGACCATGGATACCAAGGTCGATCGTTGTACGTTTACCGGTTTCTATGATTTCTTCTTCTACTTGTTTACGTACTTTAGCCACTACTTCTTCGATGCGTGCGGGGTGGATACGTCCGTCGGTCACAAGCTGATGCAGTGCCAGACGGGCAATTTCACGTCGAACCGGGTCGAATGCGGAAAGAACGATTGCTTCCGGAGTATCATCAACAACGATTTCCACACCGGTGGCTGCTTCCAAAGCACGGATATTACGTCCTTCACGTCCGATGATACGTCCTTTGATTTCATCCGATTCGATATGGAATACCGTTACGGAGTTTTCTATTGCAGTTTCCGTAGCTACCCGTTGGATAGACTGGATAACGATACGTTTTGCTTCTTTGCTGGCAGTCAGTTTGGCATCATCCATAATATCGTTGATGAATGATTGAGCCTGCGTTTTAGCTTCTTCTTTCAGTGATTCTACCAGACGTTCTTTTGCTTCTTCGGCAGACAGTCCGGAGATTGTTTCCAGTTTCTCGATTTCCTGCTGTTGCAGTTTGTCCAGTTCCTCTTTCTTCTTGTCAACAATAACAAGCTGCGCTTCCAGGTTTTCTTTTACAGCCTCGGCTTCCATTTTCTTGCGCTGGATTTCCTCCTGACGCTGGCTGAGTACCATTTCACGCTGTTTCAATTTGTTTTCCGCCTGCTGGATCTTCTGATTACGCAGTGCCACTTCCTTTTCCAAATCCGCCTTTTTGTTCAGGAATTTCTCCTTCACTTCCAGCAGCTTGTTTTTCTTAATTACTTCAGCTTCCGTCTCCGCTTCTTTCAGGACGTTGTCGTATTTGGATTTCAGTGCATACCGGAATAGTATGTATGAAAGTAATCCTCCTACGATGAAGCAAGCAATTGCTGTTGCTATTATTGCTATCATTCTACATTTAATTTA
>OATH01000168.1_pt1 | contig 63955 bp, 44 predicted proteins | sample 1494971 | NCBI WGS metagenome assembly OATH01 (sample SAMEA2579949, study PRJEB22360) | human gut metagenome
GCGTGTGGAAGAACAGCTTAAGGCCCTTGGTCTGAAGCTTGACGCCCGTGACGATTCCACGTCCAGCCAACCGAAGGGCACCATCACCAAACAGAACCCGAAGGGCGGCAAGAAGGTGGCGAAGGGCTCCACCGTCTCCGTATGGTTCTCCACCGGCCCGCAGGCGGTCAGCGTGCCTGACGTGTCCGGCAAGACGCAGGAGGAAGCGAAGGGCATTCTTGAGGCGGCAGGCTTCAAGATCGGCAATGTCATGACCGTGGACAGTGCCTCCATCGAGAAAGACAAGGTGGTGAACACCAATCCGGCCGCGCATTCGAAGCAGACCAAGGGCACCATCATCACGCTGTATATTTCGTCCGGTATGACCAAGATTCCGGATGGTCTAGTAGGCCAGGCCAAGGATTCGGTCATCGCGCAGCTCAAGCAGGCTGGTCTGACGCAGATCACCATCGAAAGCGAGTATTCCGATTCGGTGCAGTCCGGTGCAGTCACCCGCATCGATCCGGGTTCCGGCAGCACCGTCGAAATGGGCACCGCGGTGACCATTTGGGTGTCCACCGGCAAGCAGCAGGTGAGCGTGCCGTTTGTTACCAACTCCACACTTGCCGAAGCAAAGAGCATTTTGGAGGCCGCCGGATTCCAGGTAAGCGTCAACGGGCCACAGGACGACGATGCGACCGTCGTGTCGATGTCTCCGAATGGCGGCAGCCAGGCCGACAGCGGATCGACCATCACGCTGACCACCAAGAAGTCATCCAGCGACACCCCCAGCACCGACACAAGTAACGGCAACAACAGCAACAACCAACAAGGCAACTAACAAAATCAGGGGAGGGAGCGGCTCAAAGCCGCTCCCTCCCCTTTCTCTTTCCCTCAAAAAACAAAAGCAGCCGAAGGCAGCTCCATAAAGCCAAAGGAGCTTTGCTTCCCGCAGGTCCTGTTCACGACCGTAAGCTTGGCCGAACGGCCTTGAGTGTGTCGTGAACAGGACCTGCGGGAAGCAAAGCGGCACCGCAAGCAAACAAAAGCAAGCAACAGCCATCGCCGTCACTCACCACTCTTCATCACTCACTCATTCATCGCAAAAAATCGCAATTCAGCAAGCTCAAAAAAAGAAAACTACTCGCTCACCTTAGGCTGCAATCCAATCGACTTCTCTACCGCCGACTCCTGCCCGCACACCTTAAGCCAGTTCGCCAACAGCCGATACCCGTCCTGGGTCATGACGGATTCCGGATGGAACTGCACCGCATACATCGGCTTGTCGCGATGCTTGATGCCCTGCACGATATGATCGTCCTGCGTCCACGCGGTCACCACCAGCTCGTCCGGCACGGAATCCGGTTCGACAGCCAGGGAATGGTACCGTGTGGCGACCATCGGGTTGGCGACGCCTTCGAAAATCTCATCGTCGATATGCTCCACCAAACTGGTCTTGCCATGCATGATGGTCGGCGCGTGGCTCACTGTGGCACCGAACACTTCGGCCAATGCCTGCATGCCGAGGCACACGCCGAACATCGGCTTGTTCTGCGCCGCGCACAGGCGAATCATGTCCTCACTAGCGCCGGATTCCGATGGAGCGCCAGGACCGGGGGAAATCAGCACACCGTCGTAGTCGTCGATCACGCCCGGGGCGGACGGGTCGATCGCATCGTTACGTACCACGGTCACTGTGGCACCAAGCGTCTTCACATAGCCGACAATCGTGTAAACGAACGAATCGTAGTTGTCCACGACCAGAATACGTGCGGAATCGGTCATCATGCTCCTATCAACGTTTGAACAGCAGTGTACGTGCGAAATGTCTCATGACACCGCGCGCGTCTCACGCTGCAGCCATCGTGCGGCGATGCGGCACCAGCAGACGACAAGGCACCAGCAAACGCCCTGCACAGCCCGTTAGATGGCCGTGTAATTCGACATCTCCTGCAATGCCGGGATATTCGTCGCAGCCCACGGGAACAGCCATTCAAAGCAGGATGCGCAGGCCGCGAACACCAGCAGCAACAGCAATACGATCCGAATAGGCAGCACGCCGGGCTGCACGCGCAGCAAACCGCCGTAGATGCTGAAATCGGCCTTCTTGCGCCGGCCGGCGCGCACGTCGGCGAGATACGGCCATCGCCAGGCGACGGCGGCGGAAATAAATATGATCACGTATGCGGCGAGCGCGCCGAAGATCCACGGTTTCAGCGTATCGATCGACGACAGGAACGACGACTGTTCGTTGTTGACGAATTTGACTGTGCCGTTGGCGTTTTGGGAGGCCAGTTCCTGTGGGATGCCGTCGGCAACCTTCGCCCAGTAGGAGAATTCGGCGTAGCTGATCCAGCGGTGCGTCGGCGTGGAGTATTTCGGTTCGCAGGTGGTCATGGTCAGCATGCGTTTGGTCGGTGCTGCGCCGGGGTTTTCGGGGTTGGCCGCCACCACTTCGGTCTGTGTCGGCAGCACGATTTTGTAGCTGGTGTAGTGGTACACGTACCAGTAATCCTGCGTGCGGATGATGATCGGGTCGCCTTCCTGCAGTTTGTCGACGTCGCCGAGCGGCTGCCCGTAGCCGTTGCGATGGCCGGCGAAGGCGAAGTTGCCGATTTGTCCGGGCATCTGCGAATCCGTGTAGTGGCCGAGGCCGTGCTTGTTGAGCTGTGTCAGGTCCGTGCCTTCCACCAGGTTGCGCTGCCATTGGCTGCCGAATCGCGGTATGTAGATTTGGGCGATGAGTTCGCCTTCCGTGGCGCTTTGCGGCTGTACAGGCGGGTCACCCTGCTGTGCCTTCGCCACGGTGACGTTGCCGGACTTTCCTGGATCGGACCAGGATACGGATTGGCGGGTTTCGATCTGGTTATGCTCCGACTGCACGCCCGTCCACCACATCTGCCATGCGATGTACAGCGCGCAGATGGCGGCGGCGGTCAGCATGAGTTCGGCGAGGATGCCGAGTATCGTCCACAGCGCGCTTTTGGTGCGTCCGCCACGGCTTGCCACATGTTTCATCGATTGTTATTTCCCCTCTTGCGAGTCGCCGTTCTTGTCGTTTTCGAGCGCTTTCGCATACTGCAACGGCTGCTGCAACGCGTCGGTCGCGTCGAAATGCAGTTTCGTTTTCTCGTCGACCTGCCATCCCAGGCCGAACGCGCTCACGTACTGCTTGTAGATGGACACTTCCTCGGAATCGTCGAGCGCTTTTCTCATGCCCTCCACTGGTCCGATCGCCGAGATTTTGAACGGCGGCGAATACTTCTTGCCTTGCAGCAGCAGCACGTTGCCGGAGCAGCGCACGGCGGAGTTGAACAATACGCGCTGGTCCATGATCTGCATGGATTCGGCGCCTCCCGCCCACAGCGCGTTGACCACGGCTTCGATGTCCTGCTGGTGCACCACGTAATCGTTGATGTTGGCGCTGGATCCGTTGGCGTCGACCATGTTCTCCCATAGCGGCGAATCGTCGAGCGTCACCACCAGTCCCGGGCCTTCCACGGCGGGGAGCATGGTGCCGTTGCCGGCGCTTTCGCTGTCTTGCGATCCGTCGGCGTTCTGGCTGTCGAGTGTTTTGCTCAGATCGTTGACTCTGGTGCTCAGCGCATCGATTTCGGACCGTAGCGAGTTCACTTTTTTCACGCGCTGTTCCACGAGTTCGGCGGTATCGTTGCTCACCACCACGGAACGGTTGACGCGCAGGTTGGTGGACAGCAGGAATCCGGAGAACAGCAGCACGAGGAACGCCGCGACGCCGGCCGCCTTCGACCGTTTCGCGCTGTGCTTTCCGGTATGCTTCGCCATACGCGCCTTTCCAAACCTGCCTGAATCCGCCGGGTTTCACTGAACAATTGTCCTGATTTTGAACAGTTTTACGCCGTGAGTTCGCCGCTTTCGAGTCTACCCACTATTATGACTTTTAGCCTATTAAAGGAGACTATGCTGATGGCTGACGAAGAGCTGCACGAAACCACCGCGGATGACCAGAAGGATCTGCAGTCCGCCGACGACACCGCTGCCGTCGAGGAAATCACCGAAGATGTCGTCGACAAGACTTCCGTTGACGAGGACCAGTCCGACGATGACGATCTCGATATTCCTATGGACCGTGTCGAAGCGGTGCTGAACGCCACCGTTGATAAGGATTCGCTGTCACCGCAGATGCAACGCATGATGAACCGTCAGGCGGAGAACACCCGCCGTGTGGAGGAAAGCATCAAGGGCACCAAGTCCAACCCGCGCTGGTTCGTGCCGCTGTTCTGCGCGCTGATGATCATCGGTCTGGTGTGGGCCGTGGTCTACTACCTGACCACCGATTATCCGATTCCGCACATCGGCGCTTGGAACCTGGCCATCGCGTTCGCAATCATCATGGTCGGTTTCATTATGACCATGTGGTGGCGCTGAGTCGGTTTTCTCCGTTTCACCTATCCCATCGAAGCTTATGTAAGAGACGCCGGGTCCATTGCGATCCGGCGTCTCTTTTATCCGCTTCAACCACTTTACTTACCGCGTCTGCATCGCCCCGCTTCAGCTTTAGGAAAAGCGGTTTCCTGTCGAGTGGAAAGCCGCCGCTTACCCGCCGATTATCTGCTGATTTTTGCCGTCCGAATCAGCACGTGGTCGCCGCCTTGCATGGTGGTGCCGAACAGGTAGGCGTCGCCGCCGTCGGCGAGCTTGAGTTTCTTGCGCAATTGCGGCGCGGTGAGTGGGAAATTACGCACGGCGATGTTGGCACGGTCCAAGCCGGACAGCAATCGCTTCAGCTCCTTCTTGCCCATACCGCCGATCGTTTCGATCGCAAAACCGCGCCCCGGAAAACCATCGACCGGCTCGTCCGATACGAACAGGTGGCTGCTCGGGCCGATCTGCACCGCCCCGAATCGCGCTTCCACCACGTCGAAGCAGCCGGCCTTCATGATCGACGCGTTCGGCTCGTACAGGTAGCGCAGCTCGTGCGGCAGCGGCGCGTCCCCGATGCGCAGGCCGCGCGTATAGGCGGCCGCATCGTAGTCGAGTCGCTGATCGTCGTTCACGCAGTACACGTGCGGCGCACGCGTGTCTGCCGCTGCGACATCGGACGTTGCCCCGGCAGCCTTGCCGTCCAGCACCAGCAGCAGTTCCTTGCATTCGTTGCCGGTGGAGACGATGTGCACTTCGGCCACAGTGCCCGCGAAATCGTCGACCGCCTTGCGCCAGTCGAGCATCGGCGACAGTTTGATCATCACATATCGTGCCTTAGCCAGCAGCAGATCGCGCAGCGCCAGCACGTCGGGCGTGCAGTCCTCGATCGCGTAGGTGCGGGCGCCGTGCTCGTCGCGGCGAGCCGGGTCGATGTAGATCAGCTGCGCCGGCTCCATCGCACGTAGGTATTCGACGCCGTCGCCGCACACCACCTGTGCTTGCGTGAGGCCCAGCGCCGCCATATTGTGCGCGGCCAGCTCGCACAGGTGCGATTGGCGTTCCACGTACGTGGCGTGACCGAATCCGCGGGCGAGATATGAGAAATCGACGCCGAATCCGCCTGTCAGGTCCGTCATGGTCGCGTCGTTGGCCGTCTGTCCCGCCGATTGCGGCAGAGATCGCAACAGACGCCGGGCGATTTCGGCCTTGTATTGCGCTGTGAACTGCGATGAGCACTGTTCCATGGAAATATGCGCGGGATAGACGATATCCGCGCAGGCGGCCCATTGCGGCAGTTTGTTGCGGGCGATTTGCCAGCCCGCGATCTGGTCGAGCGCGGCCGGCAGGTCGAGGTCCGCCGTCCGTTTGGTTTTGAGCGCCAGGTCACGCACGTCTTCATTGCGATGCGCCTCGGCGAAGGCGCGCGTCACGTCGTTGAGCAGTGGTCCGTCACTCATGGTTCCTCTCCCCTTCTTCGCAAGTATCCGCCATGTCGCACGCCTATCGTCGCACGCGTATCCTGCGTCCGTGGCGCATCGGTATTGCGTCCTTGTCGATTGCCTTCGTCATCTTATCTTTCCTGTGGATAACAAGTGGACAAATGTGGATGAATGTGGATAACGCCCATATTTTGTGCCTGAGTCAACGTCGCACCACGAAATATCGGCGGCGATTTTCCCCATTTTTGTGGGGTGTGGATATCGGTTATCCACAATTTTCACATAGGAAATTCCTTACGTTCCGCCATTTTGTGAATATCCTTGTGGATAATCCACCACGTTATCCCCGACTTACCCACAGGTCTGACCTCACTTATCCACAAAGTTATCCACGGATGTGGAAAACTACATGTGTGTAGTTCCCGCATTACTGGTACAGAAGTGACATATGCATCAGCGGATTGCCGGCGTTGCATCCCACGATGATCGCCACGACCACCACGAACACCGTGATGCCGTACACCGTGGTGCGCCACGTCAGGCTTTTGCCGCGGAACGCATGCAGGCCGGTGACCAGCAGCCACGCAAGCACGCCGCCGACGATGAATCCGCCGACATGCGCCTGCCATGCAATGCCCGGCGTGATCACCGGCATCAGGAAGTTGATCAGCATCCAAATCAGCATCGAACGAATATCGATGCCTATTCTCCTGTACACCACCAGAATCGCGGCGAACAGGCCGAACAGCGCGCCGGACGCGCCATATGCGGCGGTCATCCATCCCGACGGCGAGCACACGGCCCACACCATCAGTCCGGCGCCGCCGCCCAATCCGGACAGCAGGTACAGCGCAAGATACGGCCAATGCCCCATCATGCGTTCCAGCACGGGCCCCACGCACCACAAAGTAAGCATGTTGAACAGGATGTGCCACAGCGAGGTCGGCTGGTGCAGGAACATCGAGGTGATGAAGGTCCACGGGTACCGGACGGCCGTGGCGGGCAGCAGCATGCCGGCGTTCACGAACGCGTTGCCGCCTTCGGGCCAGACGAGGAAGAGAACCGCTTCGATGGCCCACACCACGATGCAGATCGCCATGATGGCGGTGGTGATGACCGGGTCGCCGTTGCGCCACCGGTATCGCAGCGATCGGGCGGAGAACAGATCCTTGAACGATGGGGAATCGGGAAACAGACTGAATCGTTGGTATGCCATAGCTCAACACTACCGGCACATGCGGTATTTTCCGGCGCGTAAATCCACCCAATCGACACATTCCACGAATTAAGATAGGGAACAGAGCTGGCTTGAACGAGCAGGTCAGCCAGTGTTTGGAAACCTTGAAAGGAGCCGTCATGGAGAACAAGTCTTCTAACGGTTGGAAGTTCTTCGCACTGCTCTTCGGAGCTTTGCTTGCTGGCGTCGTCGGTCTGTACATCTACAAGCAGCAGAATCCCGACTATGACCCGTGGGAGGAACCGTGGGAGAACAGCTCCTCGCCGGTCGACCTGGGCCTGACCAAGGACGCCGAGCCGGAGGCCGACGCCACTGCCGCCGCTCCTGCCGCTGAGCCGGAAGCCGCCTGATTCTGCCTTTCCCGGCACACCTATGCCGCGTTGGGTTTGTTGCTTCGCCCTGTATCTTGCGATACAGGGTTTTTCTTTTGCTTTTGCGATTGCGATTGACTTGCGGCCTTCCGTCGTACTGTCACTGTATTGCCACGTACGTTCGGGCACTACCGGCATACGCAATCGGACATGCGAAAAACATACGAAAAGGCCCTTGGAAAATCCCAAGGGCCTTCGTCGTCATCACTTATCCGCCCATTGCGAAACGGACGGAACGGAAGCGATCATGCGTACGTCGGCGATGCCGGCGACGTTTCATGACCGCTTCATAATCACTTGAGCGGACCGGTGTGCCAGATGCGCTCGAGGTAATCCTCGATGGAGCGGTCGGAGCTGAAGTAGCCGGAGTTGGCCACGTTGAGCACGGCCATGCGGCTCCACTTCATCGGATCGCGGTAGGTTTCCTCGATCTGGGCCTGGATGTCCATGTACGCGCGGAAGTCGGCGAGCGTCATGAAGTAATCCTTGTTCAGCCAATCGTTGACGAGGTCCTTGTAGGTGTCCTTGTCGCCGTCGGAGAAGGTGCCGTCGGCAACCATATCGATGGCGGCCTTGAGCTGCGGGTCCTTCTCGTAGTACTCGCGGGACAGACCCTTGGTGTCGTAGCCCTTGGCGTACAGCGCGGAGACTTCCGGCTCGGTCATGCCGAACAGGAAGAAGTTCTCGGCGCCCACGCGCTCACGGATCTCGACGTTGGCGCCATCGAGGGTGCCGACGGTCAGAGCGCCGTTGAGGGCGAACTTCATGTTGCCGGTGCCGGAGGCTTCCTTGCCGGCCTGGGAAATCTGCTCGTCGAGGTCGGTGGCCGGGATGAGGTTCATGGCCAGCTCGATGTTGTAGTTCCACGGGAAGTAGACGTTCAGCTTGCCCTTGACGTCCGGGTCGTTGTTGATGACGCGGGCGACGTTGTTGATCAGCTGGATGGTCTGCTTGGCCAGGTAGTAGCCCGGAGCGGCCTTGGCGCCGAACACGATGGTGCGCGGCATGATGTCGTCGGCGGAGACCTTGCCGGACTTGATGTCGGCGTAGTCGGCGATGACGGACAGGATCTTCAGGGCCTGGCGCTTGTACTCGTGCAGACGCTTGACCATGGTGTTGATCATGGTGTTCGGGTCGATGTCGAAGCCGTACTTGCGCTTGGCGAAGTTGGAGAAGTCGACCTTGTTGGCCTGCTTGACGGCGGCGAACTTCTTGACGAACTCGTCATCGTCGGCCAGCGGGATGAGGCCCTTGAGCAGTTCGAGGTCGCTCAGCCACTTGTCGGTGCCGAGGCCTTCGGTGATGACGTCGGACAGACGCGGGTTGGCCAGCTTGATGAAGCGGCGAGGGGTCACGCCGTTGGTCACGTTGGTGAACTTGTCCGGGTAGACGTCGGAGAAGTTCTTCAGGGTGACGTCCTTGAGCAGCTGGGAGTGCAGCTCGGCCACGCCGTTGACGTGGGAGCCGCCGTAGGAGGCCAGGAACGCCATGCGCACGGAGTCGCCGGTGTAGATGGCCATGTCCTTGATGGTGGCCTCGTCAACGCCCTTGGCCTTGAGCTCGGCCTCGAACTGGTCGTTGATCTTCTCGATGATCTCGAGGTGACGCGGCAGCAGTTCGCCGATGAGCTTGGACGGCCACACTTCCAGGGCTTCCGGAAGCAGGGTGTGGCAGGTGTAGTTGAAGGTCTTGTTGGTAATCGTCCAGGCGGTGTCCCAATCGTAGCCATACTCGTCCATGAGCACGCGCATGAGCTCCGGGATGCCGATGACCGGGTGGGTGTCGTTGAGCTGGAAGGTGATCTTGTCCGGGAAGGTGGTCAGATCCGGCTTGTCCTGGCCCGGGTAGAAGACGCGGATGGCGTCGTGGATGGAGGCGGACACGAAGAAGTACTGCTGCTCGAGGCGCAGAGCCTTGCCCTGCGGGGTGGAGTCTTCCGGGTACAGGATCTTGGAGATGTTCTCGGCCTCGACCTGCGGCTTGACGGCGTCGAGGTACTCAGACTTGTTGAAGGTGAGCAGATCGAACTCGTCGTAGCTCTTGGCGGTCCACAGACGCAGGGTGTTCACACGGCCGGAGGCGTAGCCCGGAACCATGTAGTCGACCGGGACGGCGCGCACGGACCAAGCCGGCTTCCAGACCTTCTTGCCGTTCTCTTCGACGACTTCGCCGCCGAAGGAGACCTTCTGGTCGCGGTTGTAATCGATGTGGCCCCACGGCTCTTCGTTGGCCAGCCAGTAATCCGGGGTCTCGATCTGCTTGCCGTTCTCGTCGAATTCCTGCTTGAAGATGCCGTACTTGTACTGGATGCCGTAACCGAACGCCGGCACGCCAAGGGAGGCGAGGGAGTCGATGAAGCAGGCGGCCAGACGACCCAGACCACCATTGCCGAGGCCCGGCTCGTATTCGGCGTCGATGATTTCCTGGGCGGAGAATCCGAGGTCCTTGACGGCCTTGTTGAACTGGTCGGTCAGGCCGGCGTTGAGCAGCGCGTTCTCGAGCTGCTTGCCCATGAGGAACTCAGCGGACAGGTAGCCCACGGCCTTGGTGTTGCCGTTGACCATGTCGGCCTGGGTCTTCATCCAGGAATCCACGAGATGGCGACGCACTGCGGCGGACGCGGCAACGTACACGTCGGCCGGCTTGGCCTGCTCGACGGTGACGCCCTGGGTGTACTTCAGCTGCTCACGAATCTCGTCAGCGAACTGTTCCGCGGTGACCGCGGACTTCGGTGCGGTAATTTCAGTCATTGATTGACTCCCTTTGACGGATACTCTCCAGGAACATTATGCCTTACTTCAGCGTCCTTGCATTTGCGGCCGCATGAACACTAAGTAACATCATGCATACGTTCTCATGTACAGCATACTACGTAATCATAAAAAGACGAAATTCCTAGCAATCGTAAGCCGGCATTCGTTTGCAAAAAACATTGCAAAAACTGCAAACGCAACGCATGGCGCCCATTAAGCGAGGGCACCACAATCGCAGGAAAATCGCCCCTCAAACCCCTATTTAGTTACGACTACATCGTTTGCAAAGTTCCATCATAGTCGTTTGCGGGCTGCACAATACCGGTATGGCTGTCATACGAGAACAAGACTTAGGCAAAGGACGCGCCGCCTTCGAACAGTGGCAGGACGCGGCGCACAACATTTTCAGCGAGCAGCTGCCGGCCGATGACGACGCCGCTTTCGATTTCCGGCTCAACTTCTCGCCGCGTCTGCCGCGCCAGCTGTGGGCGATGGCGGTGCGCTACTCGCTATACCTGCTGGAAAAGAAGGCGCCGGGCGAAGGCGTGGAGGTGCGCGTGGCACCGTGGGGCGCCATCAAGATCCTCGACGGGCCGGCGTCCGATCCGCACAATCTCACGCCGCCGGACGTCATCGAACTGGACCCCGACGTGTGGATGAGGCTCGCCACCGGCATCACCAGCTGGGACGAGGAAAAGGACGCCGGGCGCATCACCGCCGTCGGCGAACGCGACGATCTGAGCGGGTTGCTGCCGCTGGCATAGGAATAGGTCGCGGCGCGGCACGACCTGCGATGGTTGGCGGGACGAGCACGACAATCGCCCGACAATCGAAATCGAAATAATAAAAAATGGCTCGTGGTTGAAACCACGAGCCATTCGTTGAAAAAATCTGTGCAGTCAGTCCTGCTTCTTCGGCTTCAGCGCGCTGGGCACCGGCATCGGGATGGGCTTGTGAGGCTTCGGCGCGGCCTTTGCCGCCGGAAACTCGCCACTCGTGGCCTTCGCCGCGGCTTCCGCGGCCCACTTGGCGTATTCGTCAAGGTCATCGGCGGAATCGGAAGACGTTTGACCGTCCCCAACGGTCTCATCTTCGGCGTCCACATCGTGAGAATACTTGGCTTCGATATCGGCAAACGGGTCGAAGGAACCAGAACCGGGCTCCTGCGCACCGAGCTCCTTGGCAAGCTCATCGTAATCGGTGTCGGTGGTCAGGTACTTGAGCTTTCGGGCTATTTTCTGCTGTTTGGCTTTCTGACGTCCGCGGCCCATCTGACCCCCTGAGATTACTGTGCTATCAATTCATCAAACAAGAGAGTACCACTTATTGAGCATTATTTCGTTGTCGGCTCAGACTTTTACGATAAAATCGTTGATTTTCTTAAGAAAAGGACACATATGACGGACGAAACCCAGGAGCAGCAGATCACCGCTGTCGGCAACGAAATGAGCGCCAGCTTCCTCGCCGCAAAGAAGCGTTCGGACGCGACGCTGGCCAAGCTGGAGGAGCATCCGGAGAAGTTCACCATGCTCACCGGCGATCGTCCGACCGGCCGTCTGCACCTCGGCCACTACTTCGGCTCCATCCGCGAGCGCGTGGCCATGCAGAACCGTGGCGTGAACTCGAACATCATCATCGCCGACTACCAGGTGATCACCGACCGCGACACCACCGAGCACATCGAGGACAATGTGCTCAACCTGGTGCTCGACTACATGGCCGCCGGCATCGACCCGAACAAGACCATGATCTTTACCCATTCCGCCGTTCCGGCCGAGAACCAGCTCATGCTGCCGTTCCTATCCCTGGTCACGGAGGCCGAGCTGCACCGCAACCCGACCGTGAAGTCCGAAATGGAGGCTTCCGGCCATGCGCTGACCGGCCTGCTGCTCACCTACCCGGTGCATCAGGCCTGCGACATCCTGTTCTGCAAGGCGAACGTCGTGCCGGTCGGCAAGGACAACCTGCCGCACATCGAGATCACCCGCACCATCGCGCGTCGTTTCAACGAGCGCTACGCCAAGAAGCACCCGGTGTTCCCTGAGCCGAACGCCATCCTGTCCGACGCTCCGGAGATTCCAGGCCTTGACGGGCGCAAGATGAGCAAGTCCTACGGCAATTCCATCATGCTGGGCGCCACCGCCGAGGAAACCGCGAAGCTCATCAAGAAGAGCCCGACCGATTCCGAGCGCCGCATCACGTTCGATCCGATCAACCGTCCGCAGGTGTCCGCGCTGCTGACCACCGCCGGCTTGGTGACCGGCCGCGATCCGAAGGACATCGCCGAGGAAATCGGCGACTCCGGTGCAGGCGCGCTGAAGAAGTACGTGATCGAATCCGTGAACGAGTTCCTGGCCCCGCACCGCGAGCGCCGCGCCGAATTGGCCAAGGATATGGATTCCATCCGCGACATCCTGCATGACGGCAACAAGCGCGCGAACGAAATCGCCAATGAGACGCTGCAGCAGGTGCGCGACGCCATGGGCATGCGCTACTAAGTTTGCAATCGGCATCCTGACGCGTTAGCGGATTGGCCGTGTTCCTCCGGGAGCACGGCCAATCCGCTTATTCATGGCAGATTCAGAGGCTACCGTTCTGCTAGGTGGCTTATTTGTGGCATGGAAAACGGGAAACCCCGTGTATGTCCGTCGGAATTCCAATGGACATACACGGGGTTTCCTGAATCAGGTGCCACAAACAAGCCACTTGACATTTCCCTGTTGTCGGAATCTGCCATAAACAAGCGACACGGCACCAAAGGCCGACCTTCGGCGTTGCAGGAGGTGCAACACCCACCGCGGGGCGATTCAGATCTGCGAGCGCTTCTCCCCTGCGGCGATTTCTGCGGCCACAAGGTCGTCGTCCACGTGACGGTCGTCCGGATCGTCGAGATAGTGGTCGAATTCGTGCAGCACTTCCGCGCTTGGCGCAGGCGTGAGCAGCGAGATCACCACGATGAACAGCAGCGAGACGATGAACGCCGGCAGCAGCTCGTAGATGGCGAAGATGCCACCGAGCGGCTTGACGAGGTTGTGCCAGATGAGCACGGTGGCCGTGCCGGACAGCATGCCCGCGATCGCGCCGTACTTGTTGGTGCGCCTCCAGTACAGCGAGGTGAGCATCAGCGGTCCGAAGGATGCGCCGAGGCCGGCCCACGCGTACGAGACCACTTGGAAGATCGAGGAGTTCTGGTCGAACGCCACCACGATGCCGAAGATGAACATGACGAGCAGCGTGATGCGCGCCACCATCATCACCTGGCGGTCGGTGGCCTTGCGGTGCAGCAGTCCGCGGAAGATGTTCTCGCCGACGGCCGAGGCGCCGATGATCATGTACGAGGACGAGGAGCTCATGGACGCGGCGAAGATGCCGGACACGACGATGCCGCACATGAAGCTCGGCAGCAGCGCCTGCGACACCACGATGAAGATGTTCTCCGCGGCCGCCTGCGTGGCGAACTGCGTCGGCATCATGGCACGGCCGACCAGGCCGATGCACACGCCGCACGCCAGCGAGATCACGCACCACGTGGTGGCGATGATGCGGGATTTCTTGATTTCCTCGGAACTGCGGATGGACAGGAACCGCACAAGCACCTGCGGCATGCCGAAGTAGCCCAGGCCCCACGCGAGCATGGAGATGATGGTGATGATGCCGTAGTCGGCGGGCGCGCCGAACATGGCCTGTCCGGCCTTGACGATCTGCTCGCCGGCGTCGTTGAGGATCGGCGTGGCCACATGCGTGCCGTCGAGGAATCCCGGAATGCCCTTGAGGAAGGCGACGGTGTTGTCGATGCCGCCGGCGGACGCCACGGAGCCGATGAACACCACGGCCAGCGCGAAGAACATGAGCAGGCCCTGGATGAAGTCGGTCACGACCACGGACAGATAGCCGCCGATGATGGTGTACGCGAACACGATGGCGGCGCCGATCACCATGGTCAGGTGGTAGTCCCAGCCGAACAGCGTGGAGAAGAGTTTGCCGACGGTCACGAAGCAGCTGCCGACGTACACGCAGAAGAATACGAGGATGATGAGTGCAGCGATGGTGGATACGATATTGCGATCGTCATGGAAGCGCTTGGAGAAGAAGTCCGGAATGGTGATCGCGTCGCCGGCCACCACGGAGTAGCGGCGCAGACGGCGTGCGACGAGTTTCCAGTTGAGGTACGTGCCGAGCGCCAGACCGATGGCCGTCCACATCGGGTCGGCCGCGCCGGTGAAGTAAGCGACGCCCGGCAGGCCCATAAGCAGCCAGCCGCTCATGTCGGAGGCTTCCGCGCTCAATGCCGTCAGCCACGGTCCGACGCCACGCCCACCCGCGAAATACTGTTTGGTGGAGGAATTGGACCTCTTGGAGTAGACGAAGCCGATGGTCAGCATGGCCGCGAAGTACAAGACCATGGCCAGCAGCACCCAGAAATCTTTGGTTACCAAGTGTTTTTACCCTTCTGCAGGTTATTAAATGTCGTAGCGCCAGGATTTATCGGTCACTACTCGTGCCATCGCCAGGCCGATCGGCAGGCAGATGATCACCATGAACGCACGGAACGCCCAATCAAGCGCGTTCAGCGTATCGAACTGGCCGAGGTGGAACATGGCCTGGTACATGTACAAACCGGGCACCATGATCACAATAGACGGAACCGTCAGGCAGATGCGCGGATATCCCAAATGCGGAGCAAGCAGGCCGTGGCGCACCGCCGAACGCCATGCGGAGGCGAGCAGGCCGGCAAGGAACGCGCCGATGAACGCGCCGGCTTCCGCGGGCACGCCCAAGTCGACGATTTCCAATCGCAAGGTATCGGTGATGGCGCCGATGGTGGCGGCGACGAGGCACATGCGCTGCGGCGAATTGAACATCACGGAGAAGCCCCACACACCGATGAACGCGAACAGCATGCGCAGCAGGCAGTTGATGACGGGGTTCAGTCCAAGCGGCTCGAATCCTTGCGGATTCAGGTGCACGATTGAGGCGACCATCCATCCTGCCAACGTGGCCATCAGGATGATGCACAGCACGTATGTAAGTCGTTGCACGCCTGACGGGAAGTCGATTTTCGCCATATCGAGCCCGCCGGTTATCAGCGGGAATCCGGGGATGACGAACAGCATCGCGCCGATATACGCGGTGTCGTGCTGCAAGGCGATCGGATCGAACAGGCCGATCAGTCGCAGCATGCCGGTGCATGCCAGCGCGGCGACGGCCACGCAGACGAACGTCACGAAGAATTGGTTGAGATGGTGGGCGAACAGGCGGCGACGCAGCCAGTGGCCGAGGCCGGCGCCGACGAACGCGCCGATCATGTCGTACGGGCCGCCGCCGAGCAGGAACACGAAGGATGCGCAGGCGCAGGCGGACGCGAGTCCCGCGAAGGCCGGCGAATACAGCGGTTTGCGACGTTCGATCATGTCGAGTCGCTCGTGCGCCTGCCGTACGGTGACGCCTTGCGATTCGCCCGCGGCTTTCCCGATATGGTCGAAATGCTCGGCATATTCCTTCGGCGGCTTGTGCCGACGATTCTTCCGCGACTGTTCCGCGGCCGCATCGCCATCGCCATGTCCGGCCGCGGCCGCCGCCTCGATATCGCGCATGTGCAGCGGACGTGCGGTGGAATCGCCTTCCCGCGCGCGTTCCGTGACCATTTCCAGCGCGTCGAGCACGGGATCGTCGGAACCTTCCTGGTTCTGCTCGGCCTTCTGCCGTTCCTTGAGCTGCTTGGACAGTTCGGCCGACACCTGCGAGGCGTCGCGCTTGTCGAGATGCTGCATCAGCCCTTCGGAAACGTCGGATTGGCTGTGGTACATAGAGCCTTTGCCGAGGTTGACGTTGAACCAGTCGGCGAAGTGCTCGAGCAGCCAGATGCGTTCGGTGTTGACGCCGGTGGTCGGCAGGTCGACGACTTCGGTGATGCGGTCCTTGCCGTCCGTGCAGGAGGCTTCGATGTCGGTGAGGTTCACGTCGGCGCGCACGTGCACGCCCAATGGATAGGCGATGCGGTGCATCATTTCGCGGACGCGGAAGCTGCCTGTTCCGGCGCCGAGGTCAAGCATGCCGACGCGGACGATCACGCTGGCTTTCGCCGCGATGCCGGCTTCGGTTACCGGCTTGTCCCAATCGCGTTCGATGTCTTCCATATCGAGCGGAATGGAGTGGGTGTGGAATTTGCTGACCGCCTTCGCGCTGCTGTCAACGCGTTCGGTGTTCTCATCATGTTCATGTAGTGCGCTCACACTATTCAGGTCTAACGTGTGGGCTGGTCGGATATTTTCCGAACATTCCCACATGCCCATTTTCCGGACATTCAATGTCCACGATGCGAACCATTCCGGCGTTTCCGTAACCAAACTGTCGATTTGCCGCGCCTACAATGGTCGAGCATTTACCCACCAAGCTTAGGGCTGTGGGCTCGCAACAGACGGCCAAAACAATCGCGGAGGTGCCGCGAAGGACCGACAGACCGAGCAACCCGATGGTTTGGAGAAGGAGGTCTGATGACAACTGAAAACGAACAGATCACGCCTGCGGACGCGGCTATCGTCTCGTCCGGCACCGGCACCAAGGGCCCTGAGGAGCGTGATCTTCCCGCATCCCTCAAAGAGGAAATGGATCTGTGTCTGCAGATTCTTCGCGAGGTGCTCGGTGAGTTCGATGAAAACCTGCTGGCCAAGTTCGATGAAGTGCGCGAACACGCGCTGAAGGCCAGCGACGAACGTTTCTCCGGCATTCTGACCGACACGAATCCCGATCAGGACGACCTGCAGAAGGTTGTCGACATCATCGACAAGACGGACGTGCATGAGGCCCAGCTGCTGGCTCGTGCCTTCACCACTTACTTCCATCTGGCCAATCTGTGCGAGGAGAACTACCGTGTCTCCGTGCTGCACAGCCGTGAGAACGCCGTTGACGACACCCAGGCCGTCGATCCGGTGAACGAAATGACCTGCGCCTACCACCAGCTCATCAACGAGATGGGTCCGGCCAGGGCCAAGGAGCTGCTCGACCAGCTCGAGTTCCATCCGGTGTTCACCGCGCATCCGACCGAAGCCCGCCGTAAGGCCGTGGAAGGCAAGATCCGCCGCATCTCCCAGCTGCTCGAAGCGCATAAGCTGCTCGGCGGCTCGGACAAGAAGGAAAACTCCCGTCGACTCTTCAACGAGATCGACGCGCTGTTCCGCACCTCCCCGATCGCGCTGAAGAAGCCGACTCCGGTTGAGGAAGCCGACACCATTCTTGATATCTTCGACAACACGCTGTTCTACACCATTCCGCAGGTCTACCGTCGTTTCGACGACTGGGTCCTCGGAGACAAGGCCGGCCTCGTGCCGCCGGTGTGCCCGGCGTTCTTCCATCCGGGAAGCTGGATCGGTTCCGACCGTGACGGCAACCCGAACGTCACCGCCAAGGTGAGCCGTCAGGTGGCCCGCAAGTTCAGCGACCACGTGCTGGGCGCGCTGGAGATCGAAACCCGCCGCGTCGGCAAGAACCTGACGATGGAGGCCGAGACCACCCCGCCGAGCGCAGAGCTCAAGTCCCTGTGGAACCACCAGAAGGAAATGAGCGAGCGTCTGACCGACAAGGCCGCGCTGATCTCCACCAAGGAGCTGCACCGCGCCGTCATGCTGGTCATGGCAGACCGTCTGAAGGCCACCATCGACCGCGACGCCGACCTCATGTACCACTCCTGCGAGGACTACATCGCCGATCTGAAGACCGTGCAGCGCTCCCTCGCCGAAGCCAACGCCAAGCGTTCCGCCTACGGCCCGCTGCAGGACCTCATCTGGCAGGCCGAGACCTTCGGCTTCCACATGGTGGAGATGGAGTTCCGTCAGCATTCCGTCGTGCATTCCCGCGCTCTGGAGGACATCCGCGAGCATGGCCTGCACGGTGAGCGTGGCGAGCTGCAGCCGATGACCCACGAGGTGCTCGACACCTTCCGCGCACTCGGTTCCATCCAGAAGCGCAATGGCATCAAGGCCGCCCGCCGTTACATCATCTCCTTCACCAAGAGCGCCCAGAACATCAAGGACGTGTACGAACTGAACCGTCTGGCGTTCTCCCACCCCGAGGATGTTCCGACCATCGACGTGATCCCGCTGTTCGAGCAGCTTGAGGATCTGCAGAACTCGGTGGACGTGCTTGAGGAAATGATCAAGATCCCGGAGGTCCAGGCTCGTCTGAAGGCCACCGGCGGCAAGATGGAAGTCATGCTCGGCTACTCCGACTCCTCGAAGGACGCCGGCCCGACCTCCGCCACCCTTGCCCTGCACTCCGCGCAGGAGCGCATCGCCAAGTGGGCCGAATCGCACGACATCGACCTGACCCTGTTCCATGGCCGCGGCGGCGCCGTCGGTCGTGGCGGCGGCCCGGCCAACCGAGCCGTGCTCGCACAGCCGGTCGGCTCCGTGAAGTGCCGTTTCAAGCTCACCGAGCAGGGCGAGGTCATCTTCGCCCGCTACGGCAACCCGGTGCTTGCCATCCGCCATGTGGAGTCCGTCGCAGCCGCAACGCTGCTGCAGTCCGCTCCGAGCGTTGAGAAGCGCAACACGGATATGACCAAGAAGTACGCCGACATGGCCAGCAAGCTCGACGAGGCCGCGCACAACCGCTTCCTCGACCTGCTGAACACCGACGGCTTCGCACCGTGGTTCTCCACCGTCACGCCGCTGACCGAAATCGGCCTGCTGCCGATCGGCTCCCGTCCGGCGAAGCGTGGTCTGGGCGCCAAGTCCCTCGACGACCTGCGCACCATTCCGTGGATCTTCTCCTGGGCCCAGGCCCGCATCAACCTGGCCGCATGGTACGGCCTCGGCACCGCGTGCGAGCAGTTCGGCGACCTGAACACCTTGCGTCAAGCATATGAGGAATGGCCTCTGTTCTCCACGTTCATCGACAACATCGAAATGTCGCTGGCCAAGACCGACGAGCGCATCGCCAAGATGTACCTCGCCCTCGGCGACCGTGAGGACCTCAACAAGAAGGTCCTCGACGAGATGGAGCTCACCCGCAAGTGGGTGCTCGAGATCGTAGGCGACAAGTGGCCTCTGCAGCACCGCCACGTGCTCGGCCAGGCCATCCGCATCCGCTCGCCGTACGTGGACGCGCTGTCCGCCACCCAGGTGCTCGCCCTCGGCTCGCTGCGCAAGCGCGTGGACAAGGAAGAGCTCACGCACGGCCAGAAGGAGAACTACACCTATCTGATCCTGTGCACCGTGTCCGGTGTCGCAGCAGGCCTGCAGAACACGGGCTGATCTTCGTCTGACTGATTGATACGAGCGGGGAGGTTCCGTGCCGATAAGAGGCGCGGACCTCCCCGCTCGCGTCGCGCGGCCCTAGCCTGGCCGGCGACAGCGCACAAAACAGGCACGCAGGCCGAGCGACAGACTCCCAATCATCCGACGTAACCCGGCGCCTGTCCGCGTTTACCCACGCCGCGACACCGACAGCCATCGTGGGCTTATACAACTGGTTCGGTCAGACTTATATTCTCGGCAGATTGAGCCTAGTCCACATTTCTCTACTTCTTCCTCGTCCTGCTTATAACCCCAATGACAACCCTTTTGGTTACGGCTTTCCTTCATGACAAACTGTCTTGGAAGAAGATTGTTCGCATCATAGCGCTGTCTTACTGTTTGACCATATTGGGTGTATTTCTGAACGAGTTGTGTTGTTGACGGAAGACGCCGCACTCGAAGGTTTTTGTTCAGCGCCTAACATGCAGCACTAGCATACTTATCCTCAATCCACTCATGATTCAGTAACAACTGCATGACTCCTGAAACACAGACACATAGCGAAGCCCTCGTTTGTAACTTCCACGAGAGAGAACCTTTGCTATTTTCACTAGAAAATCACACCCTAGAGTGCACCCCTACTCATTTTCCATTAGAATACTCTTAATAAACAAGGACCATACCCTTGCATCTCCGACTACCTAAAATAAGGAGAACAGTGCAGTACATATATCTCACAGCACTTGCCCTGCTAGGATTATGTATGCTTATTTTTCCAAGGCAACTCTGGAAAATAAGCAATTTCCTCTGGACTCAAAAAGGAGATCCGAGCAATCTATACACATCCTTAATGAGAATAAGCGGTGCCGCCTTTCTTGTTTTAGCTCTTATTCTTTTCATCTTCTGCAGACTGCAGTAACACCTACCTGATCCTGTGCACCGTGTCGGGTGTCGCAGCAGGCCTGCAGAACACCGGCTGATTTTAGCCAGTTTCTTTCAGGGTCCCCGTTCGCACTGCCGATCGGGGACCCTTTTTCATACCTATATCTGCCTTATATATGGCAGAATCGGAGCCTTGTCATGAGCCTTCTCGCTTATATATGGCAGACCATCATGCGAAAAACCCACTTCGGGGGTACATTTTTCCGGTTTTTCACCTTTGGGACTGCCATACATAAGCGAAATATCACCGGACAGAACACGAAATCTGCCATACATAAGCGAGATATCGCTCTATTTCCCAGCGAACGGTCAGACCAAAACGTATGATGTTGGCTAGCCTGAACAATGAGGGGTGGAGTCAATGGCAGACGAACTGTTTGTAGACCAAGACGAGGTCGAAGGCACGGCAAGCGGCGTTTGGAGCCGCATGCTGGCAGGTAATCGCAGGTTTGCGGAGGGCAAACCGGAACATCCGAATCGTGGCGCTGAAGCACGCGAGGCACTTGTGGACACACACGCACCGGAAGCGGCCATACTGAGCTGCTCTGATGCGCGTGTCAGCCCCGATATTATTTTCGACGCAGGCATCGGCGATCTGTTCACCGTGCGCACGGCAGGGCAGGTCATAGACGATGCTGTGATCGCCTCTTTGGAATACGCGGTGGACGTGCTCGGCGTGCGCCTTTTGGTGGTACTCGGCCATCAGAATTGCGGCGCGATCAAGCAGGCATGCAAGGAATACGAGGCGCTGCTGCACGAGCTGACCGCCGACGCGGAGGATTCGCTGATGGCCGCCGACAGCATCGCCGACATCGACGAACGCATTATGAACGCGGAATCGCTGATGCTGCGCACGGTCGGTTTTTCGATTTGGCAGGCGCACGAATCGGAACTGGAATCGGCGGAGGATTTCGAGCGCGTGCACATCGCACGCACCATCGAACAGCTGGTGGAACGTTCCGAAGTGATCCAGCGCGCGCTGGCCGAGGATCGGCTGATGATCACCGGAGCACGCTACCAGCTCGACACCGGCAAGGTGGAAGTGCTGAGCTTCTGACGATTTTCCGGAAAAAGACGGCTTCCGGATCCGTTGCGTCGCGCTGTTTTGACATGCCGTTGCTTTAGATTGGAATCATGTCGCTTGGTTTGAACATCCTTCTGATTTTCATTTTCCTGCTGCTCGGTTCCGTGTTCGCCGGCACCGAACTGGCGCTGGTCAGCCTGCGCGGATCGCAGATCGACCAGATGGAACAGGAGGATGCGCGCGGCAAGCGTGTGGCGCAGATCGCACGCGACCCGAACACGTTCCTGTCCACCGTGCAGATCGGCGTGACGCTGTGCGGCTTCCTGTCCGCGTCGTTCGGCGAATCCTCAATCGCCCCGTATATCGTGCCGGTCATCGAAGACTGGGGTGTGCCGCATAACGTCGCCGCTCCCCTGACCACCATCGCGTTGACGCTGATCATCTCGTATTGCTCGATCGTCATTTCCGAACTGGTGCCGAAGCGTATCGCCATGCAACGCAACGAGCAGATCGCGCGTGCCGTGGTGCCGGCCATCCATGTGTTCGCCAAAGTGTGCAAGCCGATCATCTGGCTGATCGGCAAGAACACGAACGGCATCGTGCGGCTGCTCGGCTTCGATCCGAACGAAACCGACAGCGAGGTGTCCGACGACGAACTGCGCGTGCTCGTCAACACCAACACCAACCTCAGCAAGGACGAGCGCACCATCCTCGACGACGTGTTCGACGCATCCGAAACCATCGTGGCGGAGGTCATGCGTCCGCGTGCCGACGTCGCGTTCCTGGACGGCTCCATGCCGATTGCGGAAGCCGCCGCGTACGTGCGTGAAATGCCGTATTCGCGTTACCCCGTCACCGGCAAGGATTTCGATGACGTGCTCGGCTTCGTGCACGTGCGCGACCTGCTCGACATCCGCGATCCGAAGGCGAGAACCGTTGCCGACGTGACGCGTGAGGGCATTTCCCTGCCGGGCACGTCCAAGCTGCTGCCAAGCCTTGAGCTGCTGCGCAAACGAGGCATTCACCTGGCCGTGGTAATCGACGAATACGGCGGCACCGACGGCATCGTCACGTTGGAAGACATGACCGAGGAATTGGTCGGCGACATCCGCGACGAATACGACCTGCCGGAGGAAAAGGGCGGCGAACGCACAGAACGCGCCGCTTTCGTCAATGGCGTGGCCACCATCGAAGGTGGCATGACGATCGAGGATTTCGCGGATTTGACCGGCATCGAGCTGGAAGACGGCCCGTACGAGACGGTTGCCGGCTATTTCCTGGCGCACACCGGCAAAATGGGCGAGGTCGGCGACGTGCTGTCATCCGATGACGGTTATGACATGGTCGTCACCGAAGTGGACGGCCGTCGTATCGAAACGCTGGAAGTGCGTCGGCACACCGCCGATGAGGACGGTTCCGCGGCTGGCGATTCCGCGGCGGACGCCAAGTAACCCGAGCGGCCTCTTACAGCACCACCTGCCGGTTGATGTCGCGGCGCAACTGCCTCCATTGCGGCAGATAGGCGCTCATACGCCTTTGAAAGCCCTCTCCGTGGCCGTTCTCCCACAGGTGGGTCATCTCATGCACCAGCACGTATTCGAGGAATCTAGGGGCCATTAAACCAAGCTGCAGGTTAAGTCGGATACGTCCGGTCTTCGGCGTGCACGATCCCCAACGCGAACTCATCAGACGCAACGTGATATGCGTCGGCGTACGGCCAACGATCGGGCCCCATTTGGCAAGCAACACAGGCAATTGCGATTCGATGTTGCGTTGCGCCCGCGCCTTGGCCTCGTCCGTCCATACGAAAGCGGGCGGGTTGGCGGAAGCGCCAGTATCGCCAATATTGCCGTTTTGCGCACGCTGCGCGTTGAGTTGCGCGTCTCTGGCCTGCCGCATGCTGCGTTGCGCCCGTTCGATCCACGGCTTGCGTTCCGTCACAAACCGTTCGATAGCGCTTTGCGACATTCGTTGCGGCGCGGAGATGACGATATCCGCGTTCGGCGGTTTGATGCGCAGGTACATGTTTTTGATGGGTTTGCGCACGATGGCCACCCGCATGCCGGCGATGCTCGCCGTCGTTTCGGAAATCACGCGATTGCGGTTGCGATGCCCCACTCCCCTGCCGTAACGGCCGTTACCGCCGTTGCGCTGCCCGTATGTCATGCCTGCATTATGCCACGACACGCCGATGACACGGCGGCACTTGACTTTCCCTGTGATTCAAGTATTATTTCAATTCGTTGTGTTCAAGACACAGCAAGTTGGGCCCGTAGCTCAGGTGGTTAGAGCGCATCCCTGATAAGGATGAGGTCGGAGGTTCAAGTCCTCCCGGGCCCACAGAAAAAATGAAGCGGCTGCGAGCCGCTCTTTTTTTCTCACGGGGCTATAGCGCAGCTGGTAGCGCATCTGCTTTGCAAGCAGAGGGTCGCCGGTTCGAACCCGGCTAGCTCCACGGGGCTATGGCGCAGCTGGTAGCGCATCTCCATGGCATGGAGAGGGTCAGGGGTTCGAATCCCCTTAGCTCCACAGAATTGAAGGCTTCCGATGATTCGGAAGCCTTTTTTCATACCTGTCGGCAAGAGCCGGCGGAATCGTTGCAATCAGCGCAATCAGCCGAGCCGGCAGGGGAGAGGCGCCCGCTCAGTCGCGCGCGCCCGTTCGGACTTTCCGATTTTCTAGGCGTTCTGAGCGTTCTGCTTGGCAAGCTCGTCCCTGATCTGCTGCAGCAACAGAACGGTCTGTTCCTCGGCGGTGGGCTCCGCCGAAGCGGCCTCCTCATCGGCCTTCTTCTGCTCGGCAAGCTTGGTCTTGGCAAGCAGCGCCTCGGTCATGTCGCGGAATTTGTTGATCGGCACCAGAATGCAGAAATAGACGGCGACGGCGATGATGAGGAAATTCAGAATCGCGCCCAGCACTGCGCCGAACGAGACGGTCGCGCCGTTGAATGTGATCGCCAGCAGACCATCCATGTTCGGCTTGCCGAAGATCATGGCGATGAACGGATTGATGACGCTGTTGACGATCGCGTTGACCACGGTGGTGACGGCACCGCCCATGACGACACCGACGGCCATGTCGATCATGTTGCCGCGTGCGATGAATTTCTTGAATCCTTCGAACATTTTTGCTCCTGTTCTGCATTCGCGATTCCGTGAATCGCGTCAATGGACAAGTCTCTCTTTGGACGTGTCTCTCTTGCATGCCCGAATCCATCCTATATCCGCACGCTCCAGCCAAATCTTGAGCAATATCTTGTGCGTCTCACAATCAAGCACATAGAATGAAATCGCCGTATTGATAACCCAACTATCCCGAAGGGGAAAAATATGCTCACTGATGAGTACGTCAAGCGCGTGTACGCGCAGGTCGAGAAGCGCGATGGCGACCAGCCGGAGTTCCTGCAGGCCGTTCGCGAGGTCTTCGAAAGCCTCGAGCCGGTTGTTGAGAAGCACCCGGAATATGAGAAGGCGGGCGTGCTCGAGCGCCTCGTCGAGCCGGAGCGCGTGGTGAAGTTCCGCGTCGCCTGGACGGACGATGAGGGCAAGGTGCAGGTCAACCGCGGTTACCGCATCCAGTTCAACTCCGCGATCGGCCCGTACAAGGGCGGTCTGCGTTTCCACCCGAGCGTGAACGAGGGCGTCATCAAGTTCCTTGGCTTCGAGCAGATTCTCAAGAACTCCCTGACCAGCCTGCCGATGGGCGGCGGCAAGGGCGGTTCCGACTTCGATCCGAAGGGCAAGTCCGATGCCGAAGTCATGCGTTTCTGCCAGGCGTTCATGACCGAGCTGTGCCGTCACATCGGCCAGTTCACCGACGTTCCGGCCGGCGACATCAACGTCGGCGCCCGTGAGATCGGCTACCTGTTCGGCCAGTACAAGCGTATCCGCGACGAATACTCCGGCGTGCTCACCGGCAAGGGCCTCGAATTCGGCGGCTCCCTGGCTCGCACCGAGGCTACCGGCTACGGCCTGTGCTACTACACCCAGGAAGCCCTGCGCGTCCTGAAGAACGATTCCTTCGAAGGCAAGACCGTCGTCATCTCCGGCTCCGGCAACGTGGCCATCTTCGCCACCGAGAAGGCCCAGGCCCTCGGCGCGAAGGTCGTCACCGCCTCCGATTCCAACGGCTACGTCTACGATCCGGACGGCATCAAGCTCGACATCGTCAAGGACATCAAGCTCGGCCACCGCGGCCGCATCAAGGAGTACGCGGAGCGTGTTCCGGGTGCCGAATACCACGAGGGCTGCAAGGGCGTGTGGACCGTGCCGTGCGACATCGCGCTGCCGTGCGCCACCCAGAACGAAATCGATGAGGAGTCCGCCAAGGCCCTCGTCGCCAACGGCTGCAAGGTCGTGTGCGAAGGCGCCAACATGCCGTCCACCCCGGAGGCAATCGCCGTCTATCAGGACAACGGCCTGCTGTACGGCCCGGCTAAGGCCGCCAACGCGGGTGGCGTGGCTGTGTCCGGCCTTGAGATGAGCCAGAACTCCTACCGCCTTTCCTGGACGTTCGAAGAGGTGGACAACAAGCTCAAGTCCATCATGGAGAACATCGTCGCCAATTCCCTGGCCGCCGCCAAGGAGTACGGCCATGAGGGCGATCTGATGCTCGGCGCCAACGCCGCCGGCTTCGTCAAGGTCGCCAACGCCATGGTCGCCCAGGGCGTGCTCTGATCGTCTTTCACAATCCGTTTCAACGGTCCGTGCGATTCGTTCGCACGGACCGTTTTCATATGCGTTACGGCATAACGCGCAACGCAGTATGACGATTGCATAAAAGCGACCGCATAATCGCGATTACATAAGAAAAGACGACGCCTCCCGAAGTAGGGAAGCGCCGTCTTCTTATGTTGCACGAACGGCTTACGTTGCGCAAGCGCCGTACGAACGCCGTATGACGAATCGATCAGTCGTCGCCGAGCGTCACGTGGATGCCGCCGACCAGCGTGCTCACCACGTTGTACAGCAGCGTGAGAATCACCACCAGCACGGTGAACAGCACCACTTCGATGATGGAGAAGATGGTGACCGCGCTCAGCACGGTGCTCAGCGAAAGCACGTTGGCAAGGTCGAATCCGCCGGCGTCAAGACCGGTGGAGGACACGATCTGCGTCACCTGATCGAACACGCCGACCACGTTCAGCAGCAGCCACAGCAGCGTCACCGCGACGATCTGGATGATGCCTCCCGCGATGGAAAGCATGAACGCCACCTTGGCCGCGGACCATGCGTCGATGCGGGTCAGGGACAGGCTCATGCGGCGGGCGCGAGGCGCGCCACGACGCGCTTTTTCACGAACCTTCACACCGCCGGACGCGGCGGCCATGTTCTCATGCGCCTGAGACTGTTCCGTACCGCTCAACGGCTGGCTGGATGCGGAACGGGCCACGCGTGGGGCCTGCGCCCCTGCCTGCGCCTGATGGCTTTCATTGTTCTCGCTCATCGTTGCTCCTTGCAGAATCTTGCCTACTTCTAGCCGAGGCTACCAGTTTTCGCAGACGATTCCCCGCCTGTGTCTCAGGCCTCTACATTCTCGCCATCGCCGGCATCGGAAGTGGCTTCCGTACCGGTTTCAGCGGAGTTTTCAGTAGTGGTTTCGGCTTGCGATTGCGCGGCTGCGTCGTTCTGGACTGCTCCGTTTTCCGCGGCGGCCTGCTCGGCATCATCCTCGTCGGTCTCCTCGTTACGTGCTATGGAGATGATTTCGTCGTTCTTGTCAGGCTTGGCGAGCGTCACACCTTGGGTGGTACGTCCGGTGCGCTTGACTTCGGCGACGTTGGAGCGGATGACCTTGCCGGACTTCATGATGGCCATGATCTGGTCGGATTCCTCCACGATCACGGCACCCACCAGGGAGCCACGGCCTTCGGCGAGCTGCACGGCCTTGACGCCGTAGCCGTTACGGCCCTGCAGACGGTATTCGCTGATGGCGGTGCGCTTGGCGAAGCCCTCGTTGGTGACCACGAGCAGATCCCTGTCGGAATTGCCCTGCACCACATCCATGGCCAAAAGCTCGTCGCCGTCGCGGAACTTCATGCCCTGCACACCGGCGGTCTGGCGGCCCATCGGGCGCAGCTGCTCGTCGTTGGCTTCGAACTTCAGGCTCATGCCCTGCTTGGAGACGAGGATGATGTCGTCGTCGGCGTTGCACAGCGCGGCACCGATCAGCTCGTCGGCGTTCTCGCCGTTCTCGTCGGTCATGAGTCGTACCGCGATCAGACCACCCTGACGCGGGGAGTCGTATTCGGCGAGCGCGGTCTTCTTGACCTTGCCGGAACGGGTGGCGAGCACCAAGTACTTGGCCACGTCGTAGTTCGGAATCGACAACACGGTCTGGATCGTCTCGTCCGGGCCGAACTGCAGCAGGTTCGCCACGTGCTGTCCCTTGGAATCGCGGGAGCCTTCCGGCAGCTCGTATGCCTTCAGACGGTACACGCGGCCCTTGTTGGTGAAGAACAGCAGCCAGTTGTGCGTGCTGGTCAGGAAGAAGTGGTCCACCACGTCGTCCTCGCGCAGCTTGGCGCCCTTGATGCCCTTGCCGCCGCGGTGCTGCGCACGGTATTCGTCGGCCTTGGTGCGCTTGATGAAACCGGAGTGGGTCACGGTGACGACCACGTTTTCTTCGGCGATCAGGTCTTCGACGTTCATCTCGCCGGAGTACGGCAGAATCTTGGTACGGCGTTCGTCGCCATACTTGGCGACGATTTCGTCCAGCTCGTCGCCGACGATCTTGCGCTGGCGTTCCGGCTTGGCGAGGATGTCGTTGTAGTCGGCGATCTTGCGCATGAGCTCGTTGTGCTCGTCGAGGATCTTCTGACGTTCCAGGGCGGCCAGTCGGCGCAGCTGCATGGCGAGGATGGCGTCGGCCTGCACCTCGTCCACGTCAAGCAGGTCCATAAGGCCCGTGCGGGCGGTCTCCGCGGACTCGGAGGCACGGATGAGGGCGATGACCTCATCGATCATGTCAAGGGCCTTCAGATAGCCCTGCAGGATGTGGTCGCGTTCCTCGGCCTCGCGCTTGAGGTAGGCGGTACGGCGTGCGATGACTTCGAGCTGGTGGTTTACCCAATGACGGATGAACGCATCCAGGGACAGCGTGCGCGGCACACCGTCGACCAGTGCCAGCATGTTCGCGCCGAAGGTCTGCTGCAGCTGGGAATGCTTGTACAGGTTGTTGAGCACGACCTTCGGCACGGCGTCGCGCTTGAGCACGAGCACGAGGCGCTGGCCAGTACGGCCGGAGGTTTCGTCGCGCATGTCGGCGATGCCTTGGATCTTGCCGTCGCGCACCGCTTCGCGGATGGACACGACCAGACGATCCGGGTTGACCTGGTACGGCAGTTCGGTGATCACGAGGCACATGCGGCCCTTGATCTCCTCGGTGTTCACCACGGCTCGCATGGTGATGAGGCCACGGCCGGTACGGTACGCCTGTTCGATGCCCTTATGGCCGAGAATCGTGGCGCCGGTAGGGAAGTCCGGTCCCTTGATGATGCGGATCAGGTTGTCGAGCAGTTCCTCACGGCTCGCGTCCGGATGGTCGAGCGCCCAATGCACGCCTTCTGCCACCTCGCGCATGTTGTGCGGAGGAATGTTGGTCGCCATGCCGACGGCGATGCCGGACGAGCCGTTGCACAGCAGGTTCGGGAAGCGGGCCGGCAGCACGGTCGGCTCCTGCGTCTTGCCATCGTAGTTCGGCAGGAAATCGACGGTGTCCTTGTCGATGTCACGCACCATTTCCATGGCGAGCGGCGCCATACGGCATTCCGTGTAACGCATTGCGGCTGCCGGGTCGTCGCCGGGGGAGCCGAAGTTGCCCTGGCCGTCGACGAGCGTGTATCGCATCGACCACGACTGCGCCATACGCACCAACGTGTCGTAGATGGCGGAATCGCCGTGCGGATGGTACTTGCCCATGACTTCGCCGACGACGCGTGCGCACTTGGAGTAGCCGCGGTCGGGGCGGTAGCCGCCGTCGTACATCGCGTAGATCACGCGGCGGTGCACCGGCTTCATGCCGTCTCGCACGTCCGGAAGGGCACGATCGACGATGACGGACATGGCGTACGCCAGATAGGATTCGCGCATTTCCTGCTGCAGATCCTTCTTCTGGACGCGTTCGCCGACCATCAGGCCATAATCGGTGTTGTCGGCCTCCTGCGGGCTCAACGGTTCCATGGAGCCGTCAGGCACGAACTGGCCGTCTTCGTTGCTGTTGTTTTCGTCTGCCAATTTCTAATCCTTGCTTTGAAGTCCTGCGAAACCCTACGCGTTTACGCGTCGATCCAGCTGACGTTGCGTGCGTTGCGCTGGATGAACAGACGACGTGGTTCGACTTCGTCGCCCATGAGCATGGAGAAGGTCTCGTCGGCCGCGGCCGCGTCTTCGATCTGCACCTGCTTCAGAATGCGATGGTCAGGATCCATGGTGGTCTCCCACAGTTCCTGGTAGCTCATCTCGCCCAGACCCTTGTAGCGCTGGATGCCTTCGCCCTTCGGCAGCTGGCGGCCCGCGGCCTTGCCTTCGGCGAGCACGCGGTCGCGTTCGGCGTCGGTGTACACGAAGTCGTGCGGGCCCTTGGTCCACTTGAGGCGGTACAGCGGCGGCATGGCCACGTACACGTAGCCGGCGGTGATCATCGGACGCATGTAGCGGAAGAACAGCGTCAGGTTCAGGGTTGCGATATGCGCGCCGTCCACATCTGCATCGGCCATGATGATGACCTTGTGGTAGCGCACCTTGTTGAGGTCGAAGTCCTCGCCGTAGCCGCCGCCGACGGCGGTGATCAGCGATTCGATGGTGTCCGACTTCATCATGCGGTCCAGGCTTGCGCGCTCGGTGTTGAGGATCTTGCCTCGCAGAGGCAGGATGGCCTGCGTGATCGGGTTGCGTCCCTGGATGGCGGAGCCGCCTGCGGAATCACCCTCCACGATGAACAGCTCGCATTCTTCGGGGTTGTTGGACTGGCAGTCCTTGAGCTTGTCCGGCATGCCGGCCGATTCGAAGATCGACTTGCGGCGGGTGTTCTCACGTGCCTTCTTGGCGGCCAGACGCGCACGGGAGGCCTCGATGGCCTTCTGGATGATGTTCTTGGCCTCGTTCGGGTGGGCGTCGAACCAGTCGCCGAGCTTGTCGGTCATGACGCGCTGCACGAAGGTCTTCGCTTCGGAGTTGCCGAGCTTGGTCTTGGTCTGGCCTTCGAACTGCGGGTTGGTGAGTTTGACGGACACGACGGCGGTCAGGCCTTCGCGCACGTCGTCGCCGGACAGGTTCTCGTCCTTGTCCTTGAGGATGTTCTTCTCGCGGGCGTAACGGTTGACCAGCGAGGTCAGCGCGGCGCGGAAGCCTTCCTCATGGGTGCCGCCTTCGGTGGTGGAGATGGTGTTGGCGAAGGTGTGCACGGCTTCGGAATACGCGGTGGTCCACTGCATGGCGATTTCCGCGGAGATGCCGATCTTCAGGTCCTCGGCCTCGAAGTCGATGACGTCCGGTTCGACCGGGGTGGCCTTGCGGGACTTCACCAGGTAGTCGACGTAGTCCTTGATGCCGTCGTTGTACTGGTAGGTGACGGTCTGGAACTTGTCTTCGGTTTCGGATTCCTCGCCGGAAACCTCGTCGCCGGCCTGGTCGGGCTCGCGCAGGTCGGTCAGGGAGATCTTCAGGCCCTTGTTCAGGAACGCCATCTGCTGGAAGCGGTTGCGCAGGATCTCGAAATCGTAGGTGGTGGTTTCGAAGATCTTGCCGTCGGCCCAGAAGGTCACGGAAGTGCCGGTGGATTCGCCTTCCTCCATCGGCTTGCCCTTGAGCAGACGCGCGGTCGGCTTCTGGTCGATGTAGGTCTGGGTCCAGTGGAAGCCCTGACGGCGCACTTCGATGTCCACGCGGGTGGACAGCGCGTTCACCACGGAGATGCCCACGCCGTGCAGGCCGCCGGAAACCGCGTAGCCGCCGCCACCGAACTTGCCGCCAGCGTGCAGCTTGGTCATCACGGTTTCGACACCGGAGATGCCTTCGCCCGGCACTTCGTCGACCGGGATGCCTCGGCCGTCGTCCACCACGCGCACGCCGCCGTCCGGCAGAATCGTCACTTCGATGTGCGACGCGTAGCCGGCAAGCGCCTCGTCGACGGAGTTGTCGACGATCTCATACACCAGATGGTGCAGGCCGCGAGGGCCGGTGGAGCCGATATACATGCCCGGGCGGATACGCACCGCCTCAAGGCCTTCCAGCACCCTCAGATCGGACGCGTCGTAGTGTTCCGGAGACAGCGAATCGTCAAGTTGCGCATCTTCGAGCTGGTCGTTCTGGATCTGATCCTGAATCTGATCTTCCTGCGTGTTTTCAGCTGATTCGTTCAGCGAATCCGCATCAAGGTCTGCCACAGAGATTCCTTCCTGCATTTTTCCCGCCATCAAGGGTCATTTCCGCAGGTGATACCACCTAGAACGCAAATAAAGGCCCCTTCTAGGCGTTTACATACACTGCTGGATATTCTACTCATGGAGGGGGACAGCGCGCTATAGACATTTATCCTTGGAATTCAACGGTTTTCAACGGCTTCGGCATGGTTCCGAACGCGTCCGACGAGCCGGAAAACCTCCGTAAACCCCGTCGCAACGGCCTGTTTCACGCGCGCCACAATCGATCTCTCCTGTCAGAGAGGTCGATTGTAAGTCGACTTCGCAATAGCCCTCAGTAGCGAATCTTCCTTGAGATACGCCCACGGCTGAACCCTTGGCTCTGCGGGCCGGTGACCCTCACCTCATTGATGGTCAGACCTTCGAGTTTCCTGCGGATGGTGTCCGTCAGCAACGGCGCCATATACGACAGGGTGGTGGTCCAGGCCGGGCTGTCGCAACGTATCGTCAGCACGCCGTCTCGCAGGCTGGCGGGGTAGGAGTGCTTCGCGTTCTCCACGCCCACCACCTGGTCCCAATGGTCGCGCATCTGCGCCATTTTGAGGTGGGGTATCCATGCGCCGTTCGATGCCAGCAGATTGAACAGGCTGCCGACGGTTTCCGGATCGCGTCCGGGTTTGCCGAAGCTTTCCCACGCCTTGCGCGCGCGTTCCTCGCGTTCCTTGAGCCGCCCGGCACGGTCGCTGATGCGGTCGAACACTTCGGCCGGCAGTTTGCGTTGGTCGAGGTTCAGCAGTTCGCAGATTGGTGGTTTCGGCATTAGGATTCGGCCTCGATTCCTTGCGATTGCGCGCCACGTCCGGCGGCAAGCATGGCCGCCATCGCCGCGATATCGCCGTCCGTCTCCTGCGATTGCGCACGCAGCGCGGCAACGTCGATGACATGCGCCTCGCCTTGCGGAATATCGCTTGCCGCGGCGACGGTGATCAGCACCTGGTCCTGCCGTCGCGCGAAGTCGAGGATCTGCCCGCGACGGGACTCGTCGAGCTGGGCGAACACATCGTCGAGTATCACGATCGGCTTGACGTCGCGCTGCGCCGAAACCACTTCGTACAGCGCCATTTTCAAGGCCAACGCCATTGTCCACATCTCGCCGTTCGAAGCGAATTCGCGGGCTGGCATGTCGTTGAGCCGCAATGTCAGATCATCGCGCTGCGGTCCGATCAGATTCTGCCCACGGGCCACTTCGCCGGGGTAGATGCGTTGGAAATGACGGCTGATTTCCGCGGCCGGCTCGTCGAACAGAAGCACCTCGTCGAAGGACGGCTCATACACCAGGTCGGCCTGTTCCTCTTCGCCCGCCAACGAAGCATAGATGCGGGTGAACGGCTCGCGCAGCAGTCCGATCACATCGTTCCGGTCCTTGGTCAATTGCACGCCGAGGGCGATGAATTGGCCGGTCCACACTTCCAGACCGCTCAGCACGGCCTGACGCCCGTATTCGGGATCGATGCCGGAGCCGTCAGACAGCTGTTTGAGCAATGCGGCACGCTGTTTGGCAACGTGCGCGAACTGTTGCAACGACTGCGCATAACGGGGCAACAGCAGTGAAGCCGCCTGGTTGAGGAAGTTCCGTCGGGTGGCCGGATCGCCAGACACCAACCGCTGGTCTTCGGGGGTAAAGGACACGGAGGGGACCAAACCCACGATATCCCTCATATATTGCGATTTTCCGCCGTCCACGCGCGCCCTGTTGGCGCCTCGCGCGGCGATGGTGATCTCATATGTGCGCTGTTCGCCTGCATCTTCGACGTTGGCCCGGACAGTGGCGGAAGGGTGGCCTTTTTCGACCAGCGGCAGCGATGACGAGGTGCGGTGGCTGGAGCCGGTGGACAGCACTTCCACGGCTTCCACGATATTGGTTTTCCCTAGGCCGTTCGAGCCTTGGAGAATGTTGATTCCCGGTTCGAAATCAAGCACGCAATGGTCCCATGACCGGTAATGGTCGAGCGCGAGACGGGAGATATGCATGAAAACCGGAATTCCTTGAAGGTGATGGCATGGTGGCCCGGACGGGAACTTGCCGTCCGGGCCACAGGTGGAACGAAATCAGTTGTTGAAGCGCATCGGAACGAGCAGGTAACGGTAGTCCATGGATTCGTCGGAATCCGCTTCCTGCTGGCCGTTGAATTCCACGGGCTTGACCGCGGTGGTCATCTTCATGCGCACGAACGGCTCGCTGATGGCGCTCAGGCCGTCGACCAGATAGGAGGGGTTGAACGCCACGGTGATGTCCTCGCCGTCCATGTCGATGTCGAGAATCTCCTTCGCCTGTGCTTCGTCGGCGGTGCCGGCCGACAGCGTCAGCTCCTGGCCGGAGAAGACCATGCGGATCGGGGCGTTGCGTTCGGCGACCAGCGAAACGCGCTTGATGGCGTCGATGAGGGCCTGCTTGTTGATGACGGCATGAATCGGGTATTCATCGGCATACAGGCGGTCAACGGCCGGGAATTCGCCGTCGATGAGCTGGGAGGTGGACACGCGGCCGGCGTTCTCGAAGCCCAGCAGGGACGGGTTGTCCGCATCGAAATCGATGGTGACGTTCTGATGCTCGTCCAGCGAACGCGCCATGTCGCGCAGCAGCGAGCCACGGACCAAAGCGGTGGTGCTGATGGTCGCATCCTCCGGCGTCCAGGTGAAGCTGGAACGGGCCAGACGGAAACGGTCGGTGGAGCTCATGATGACCTTGTCGCCCTGGAACTGGACGCGGATGCCGGTGAGCACCGGACGGTTCTCCTCACGGGAGACCGCGACGGACGCCTGGTTGACGGCCTGAGCGAAGGTGGGGGAGTCCACCTGACCCAGTTTCATCGGCACCACGGGCAGATCCGGATATTCGCTTTCCGGCATGAGCTGCATGGTGAAGGTCGACTTGCCCGACGTGATGGTCATCGTGGAACCATCAGTGGAAAGATAGGTTTTCGCAGCGGGCAGCGACTTGGTGATGTCGGCAAGCAGTTTGCCCAGCACCAGAACGCTACCGGCCTCATCCACGCCGGCTTCGATGTGATGGCGTGCGGAAATGGCGTAGTTGAAGGCGGAAAGCTGGAGTGTGCCGTCAATGGCTTCCAGACGGATGCCCGCCAGAATCGGGGTTGCGGGACGTGCGTCGATGACACGTGTGGTCCATGCCACGGCATCGGCAAGAGCTTGGGAATTGACTTCGACTTTCATGGGGTATTCCTCGTTTCGTTCGATCCACATGCCATTCTAGCGATAAGAGCAACGACGACGAAAGCGTGGGGAATTCCCCGCATTACGAGAATGACGATGAAAGTAAGAAAAACGTACTTTCGTAATAATAAGCCCTGTGGATAGTGTGGATAAGCTCGTTCAGCCCAAGCGCAGCAACGTCTCAGTACGAGGCGACATCTGTGGATAACTTCTGAGTCGAATGTGGATAAGAGCATAGGTTATCCACAGGCTCATGGCCGCGCAAAACTTATCCACAATTCACTGTGAATAATCCACGAGCCATCCACTGCCGTTTTCCGTGTTTCCAACGGCTTTTCCACAGACCTTTCCCCGAAATGTGGATATGTATGTGGAAAACTCGATGTACAAGAAATTATGTCCGGGCGTGTCACGCGGATAGTAAAAAGGCTGGTAAATAATTTACCAGCCTAAGGAAAACCGTTGGAAATACGCCGTTTGTTGTGGTTGCTTCCGTTACTTGTCGTTGGAACGCTGCTTGAGCTGCAGAGTCAACTCGGTCACGTAGTTGTAGATCTCCTGCTTCTCCTGCATCTCGTCGTTGATGCGCGTATACGCGTGCATCACGGTGGTGTGGTCCTTGCCACCGAAGACCAGGCCGATGTCGTTGAGGCTCATGCTGGTCAGCTCGCGTACCAGATACATGGCGATCTGGCGTGCCAGCGCGATCTTCTTGGTACGCGAACGGCCGACGATGTCGTCGAACGTCAAATAGAAGTACTTGGCCACCTGCGTGATGATGTCCGCGGGCTTGATTTCCACGTCGGTGGTGAAGAAGTCCTGCAAAGTCTGCTCCGCAAGGGCTTTGGTGACCGGCTGGTTGCTCAGCGACGCCATGGCGGTCACACGGTTCAGCGCGCCTTCCAGCTCGCGGATGTTCTCGGTGAACCGTTCCGCGATCAGGTTGAACACGTCGTTGGGAATATTGGAGCCGTTCATGGTGGCGATCATGCGCAGAATGGCGATTCGCGTCTCCAGATCCGGCGGTTTGACGTCCACGGTCAGGCCCGATTCGAAGCGGGAGATCAGACGTTCGTTGAAGCCCTGCAGGTCCTTCGGCGGCACATCGGAGGCGATCACGATGCGCTTGTTGGCCTGATGCAGGGTGTTGAACGTGTGGAAGAACTGCTCAAGGGTCGCGTCCTTGCCGCTCAGGAACTGGATATCGTCGATGAGCAGCACGTCGACCTCGCGGTAGCGGCGGTTGAATTCCTTGATCTGGCCGGAACTTTGGTTCGTATCGGCCAGAGCCTCGATGAATTCGTTGGTGAATTCCTCACTGGTGACGTAGCGGACCTTCAGATTGGGGTCCTTGACCAGCGCGTAGTTGCCGATGGCGTTCAGCAAATGGGTTTTGCCCAGGCCGGAGCCTCCGTAGATACACAACGGATTGAAATCATGGCCGGAACCCTCCGCCACGGCCAGCGCCACGGTACGTGCGAAACGGTTGGAATCGCCGGGCACGAAGGTGTCGAAGGTGGCGTTCTTGTTCAAATGCGTTTCGGGGTCGAGCAGCGGCCTGTTCTGGCCGCTCTGGAAATGGTCCTGTTCCGGCGGCATCGTCGCGGGAATCGGCAACTGGCCCTGCATCGTCTCGTTCGCAGGGGACTTCGCCGGCGATTTCGCGGGGGAGAAGCGCGGATAGATTTCCTCCGGCTGTTCCTCCGTTTTCGGCTTCATTTCAACGATTTTGAAGGCGGGGAAGATGTCCTGTTCGGCGGATTCGCGCAACGCCTCCATCAACGGCTTGTTCAATTCGGTCTGCAAAGCCTGCTGAGCCGCCTCACTGGGCACGCACAGCATGATGGTCGGGCCCCACATGCCTTCGGGATAGACGTTCTCCAGCCAGCTTTTGTCACGTACGGACAGCGACGGATTCTGGTGCAGCAGGGCCAAAGCGTCGGACCACACCCCACGAGCCTGCTCGAGAGGATCTGTTGTCGTGTTATCAGCCACGGATAATCCTTTCTCGACAGACGTACCACTGATGTGCAACTGTATATTTGTACTCTCTTTTCCCCGAGTTATCCACCGGCGTGCGTGTTGAAAAGATTGAAATGTGAATAACATTGTTGTAGTTTGTGGATAACTTTTGTGGGGAATTCGGCGGAATCGCAACGATTATGTGGATTGTTTTATGCGGGGAATCCCCATGAAAATGTGAAGAAAAATGAACGACGCGACAATCTGTTCAGGGGTCAGAGTAATTTAGTAGAGCTTGACTCATGAGGAGCCGTGCCTTGGCATGGCTAAAAACACCGGGAGCATTAATTATGAAGAGGACATTCCAGCCGAACAACCGCCGTCGCCACATGAAGCACGGTTTCCGTCAGCGCATGCGCACCCGCGCAGGCCGCGCTCTGATCAACCGTCGCCGCGCCAAGGGCCGCAAGTCCCTCGCTGCCTGATTTTTTAGTGGCATAGAGCGGTGGAACGGCTGAAAAGCCATCGCGATTTTGTTGCGGTGCTCAAACGCCGTCGTAGGGTATCGCGAGAAGACATCGTCGTGCATTATCTGATGCACGACGATGTCGTAACGGGCGATACAGCGACGGTGCAAGGCCGCCGTGTCGGCTTGGCCGTTTCCAAAGCTGTTGGCAACGCGGTCACGCGCAACGCCGTGAAAAGGCGTTTCCGTGTGCTTGCACGAAAGTACGAATCACTATTACCTGAATCCTGCGATATCGTGTTGCGTGCCAAGCCAAGTGCCGCACGTGCCGATTTCCTGTCGCTTGAGCAGCAGATGGCATCGTGTTTCGAAGCGGTGAAACGTAAAACCGCTTCCCGGCAATGAGCAAGGGGCATCATCGCAATTGGATGGTGCGGCTCATCCGCTGGTATCAGAAACATATTTCCGCCCATACCGCACCTCGGTGCCGGTATTATCCCAGCTGCTCCAATTATGCGATTCAGGCGATTGAACGATTTGGCTGCCTTAAAGGTGGCCTTCTTGCGTTATTACGCCTTCTTCGTTGCAACCAGTGGAACCGTGGAGGAATCGACGACGTTCCACAGCTCTATTCCTTGTTTTACAGATGTTCGTGGTCGAAGGCACATGAGGAGCCTCGTCTCACGCCTCTGGATGTAGATGAACCTATAGGCGATAAGGAGAATGGCCTGTAATGAATCAAGATCAATTCCTCCTCGATAGTGGTTTCTGGGGCTGGCTGTACAAGCTCCTGTACCCCGTCGAGTGGCTCATGACGCAGATTATGGCCGGATTCCACCGATTCATGGTGATGCTGGGCATGAACGAGATCGGTTTCTCGTGGGTCATGTCCATCGTGTTCCTGGTGATTGTGGTCCAGGCGTGCGTGTTCCCGCTGTTCTACAAGTCCATGAAGGGCATGCGCAAGATGCAGGCCCAGATGGCCGTTTTGCAGCCCAAGATGCAGCGCATCCAAAACAAGTACAAGGGCAAGAACGATCCCGCCAGCAAAGAGGCTTTGCAACGCGAGATGATGAAGCTCTACCAGGACAACGACGCGAACCCGATGGGCGGCTGCACGTCGATGCTGCCTATGTTCGTGCAGGGTCCTGTGTTCATGTGCATGTTCTACACCCTGTCGGCCATTCCATACATCGCCCGTGGCAAGTTCAGGAACGGTTCCGGCCTCGGCGCCTTCGACATCGCCACCGCCAAGCAGTTCACCTCCACCAACGTGTTCGGCGTGAACGTGGCCGAGAACTTCACCACTGCCGACATCCACGGCAAGATCATCATCGGCATCTTCGTGGCGTTGATGTGCTTCTGCCTGTGGCTCATGCAGTACAACAGCATGAAGCGCAACATGTCCCAGAGCGCTGCGAACAAGCAGACTGAAATGATGCAGAAGATGATGCTGTGGATGTTCCCGATCATGTACATCTTCTCCGGCGTCGCCATGCCGTTCGCAGTGCTGGTGTACTGGCTGACCAACAACATCTGCAACCTGCTGCGTTCCGTCTGGCAGATCCACGTCTTCCCGACTCCGGGATCCCCGGCCGCCGAAGCGAAGGAAAAGCGCGACCACGCCCACGAGAACGCCCGCCGCGCCAAGGCCGGTCTGCCGTCCCTCGAAGAGGAGGAGCTGCAGAAAGCCAAGAAGGCCGCGGAGGCGAAGGAAAAGAACGGCTTCCAGCGTCAGCAGCCAAGACGCAAAAAGAAGAAGAAATAACATCAAGTGTGTGTCCTGTGTTTCACGTGAAACGCAGGACACACCGCTTTTGTATCGGGCGAATCGCCCATATGATACAACCCAATCAGTAGACTTTCAGTAGACTTGAAATAATACGAACCCCGCTCAAAGGAGTAAAACACCATGGCGCAGGATGCTGAGAAAACCATCGATCAGCTCAATGACGAAGCTGACATCGCTGCCGATTACCTTGAAGGATTGCTTGACATCGTCGACTACGAGGGCGATATCGAAATGGGCGTGCGCAACAACCGTCCGACCGTGCAGATCGTTGCCGACGACGACACCGACATCAAACATCTGATCGGACGCAACGGCGAAGTCGTGGACGCCCTGCAGCAGCTCACCCGACTCGCCGTACAACAGAAGACCGGCGAGCGGTCCCACCTCATCGTGGACGTGGACGGCTATCTGAAGCGCAAGCGCCAGCGCCTGCACGACCTTGCGCTGGATGCCATCGACGAGGCGCGCGAGACTGGCGAGCCGGTGGACCTGAAGCCGATGAACTCCTTCGAACGCAAGATCATCCATGATGTGGTGCGCGAGGAAGGCATGAAGTCTCGGTCCCATGGCGAAGAACCGCATCGTTACGTCACGGTGTACGTCAAGGCTTCCGCAGCCGATGACGCCGACGAGATCGACGAAGCCTGAAATAGTTTCACGTGAAACATGAAGCGTCGCGAGTTTCTCGCGGCGCTTTTTGATGCCTGTAGATTAGGATGGTGTGCATGAGTGATGTGAATGACGAATTGGATGGGTCGCCGATTCTTGAGGAAGTGCTTGGCGATGCATTGGGCAAGTTGAAGGTGTTTCACGTGAAACTTGCTGCGGAAGGAGAGCCGCGCGGGCTGATAGGGCCACGCGATGTCGGTATTATTTGGGAACGGCATATTCTGAACTCCGCGGCCATCGTACCGTTCATCCGTGAAGCAACGGCCAAGAGGCAATTCAAGACGGTGGCGGATATCGGCAGTGGTGGAGGATTCCCCGGTATCGTGGCGGCCGCCTGCCTGCCGGACCACCAGTTCACTTTGGTGGAACCGATGGAACGCCGTATCGAATGGCTTCATGAGTGCGTTGACGAAATGGGATTGGACAATGTCTCGATAGTGCGCTCCCGAGCCAATGCCGTAATCGAAGCCGTCCGCGGTTCGAACGGTGGCCGGAAGGGCAGGGGAGAGGATGCCGTCGATCTCGACGGAAATCCCATCCCGGTCAGGCATCCGTTTGCCGTGGTGACCTGCCGTGCGGTCGCGCCGATGACCAAACTATCCGGATGGACGCTGCCGTTGCTGGACAAAGGCGGACGGCTGGTTGCCCTGAAAGGACGATCCGCGCAGGAGGAAATCGTCAAGGCCACCAAAGAGATCTCCAAAAACGGCGGTATCCATCCCCGCGTGGTGGAGGCCGAGGTCGGTCCGGGTCTGGAACCGACGCATGTGCTGATGGTGGACAAGCGATAAGTTATCCACAAAATCGCGTGAGTTATCCACAGTATCCACAATCGCGGAAATGTGTTACGAAGCATCTTGAAGAAGCTTGGAATTGCAACGATTGTTCTGTGGATAACTTTTGGGTGGTCGGATGAGTTATCCACCAACTATCCACCGTTGTTCACAATGGTGCACATGGCCGTGAACAGGTGAAAATCTGTCCACCCAAATGATGAAACTTGATTGTTGAATATGTATAGGAAGGCTAGTTCATGACTGGACCTGAAGAACCAGACAATTTGACGTCGATGGAATCCGCCACGGAAACCATCAAGCGAATCTTCGAAGGCTCGACATCCCCCGTAGGCGCGCAAATCGCTGATGAATCGACGCGATACAAGGCATTGGAGCATGCGGTCTGCCCGAAGCCGGCCCAAACGCGCCTGATCGCAGTCGCCAACCAGAAAGGTGGCGTCGGCAAAACCACATCCGCGGTGAACCTGTCCGCGGCCTTGGCCCGTTTCGGATGCAAGGTCCTGCTTATTGATATGGATCCGCAGGGCAACGCCTCCACGGCATTGGGTGCCCCGCACGCCTCCGGTCAGCCTTCGGTGTATGACGTCATCGAAGGGCGCAAGCGCATCGCGGAAGTCAAGTGCACGTGTCCTGATTTCGACAATCTCGACGTGGTTCCCGCATCCATCGATTTGAGTGGCGCCGAATTGGAAGTCGCCGACATGGCGGATCGCAACTCGCTGCTGAAGAACGCGGTGGACGAGTTCCTCGCCACCAGCGAAGAGCATTACGATTACGTGATCATCGACTGCCCGCCGAGCCTGGGTCTGCTGGTGATCAACGCCATGTGCGCCGTGCACGAAATGCTGATTCCGATTCAGGCCGAGTATTACGCCTTGGAAGGTTTGGGCCAGCTCATCAACACCATCGGACTGGTGCAGGAACATTACAATCCGTCGCTGCTGGTCTCCACGATGCTCATCACCATGTACGACAAGCGCACGCTGCTGAGCCGCGAAGTGCATGGGGAAGTGAAGAAGCACTATCCGACAATCGTGCTCGACACCACCATTCCGCGCACGGTGAAGATTTCCGAAGCGCCAAGCTTCAACCAAAGCGTGATCGCATACGACCCCAAGGGCATGGGTGCGATCGCGTACTGCGAAGCCGCGCTGGAACTTTCGCGTCGTTCCGATACGGTGCTGCAGGCAATCGATGCAAGAAGGAATGAGAACTGATCATGGCAACTAAGTCGCGTTTGGGTAAAGGTCTTGGCGCACTGTTTCCTTCTCTTCCGGGGGAGCCGCAGCATCAGGAGCATGCGGCGCCTGCCGCTGCCGCCAAAGAAGTCAAGGCTTCCAAGACTGATGGGCATGTGGAATCCAAGAGCGCGTCCGCTACCGCACAGGCATCGGTGAACGCCGTGCAGGGGATGAAGCATGCTGTTTCACGTGAAACAACCAAGAAAAACCAGCATCGTCGTGCCAGCATGCCGTCGATTTCGTTGAACGAAAGCGCGCATCCCGCGGACATGTTCTTCGGCTCCACCGCTCAGCCAGCTTCCGAACAGGGCGAGCAGCAGGGGAGTGTTTCACGTGAAACCACGCCGACCGAACATAAGAAGAACGAACCGGAACTGCTTCCCGTGCAGGGTGGATATCTGGTTGAACTGCGTTTGAGCGACGTCGGTCCCAATCTGCATCAGCCACGTACCATTTTCGATGAAGACGACCTGCGCGAGCTAGCCGAATCCATCAAGGAAGTCGGCGTACTGCAGCCAATCGTCGTACGCAAGCGTCCGCAATCGCAAATCGAAGCCGCCCGCAGGGAAGCCGCAGCCAAACCGGCCGAACCGCACAACATGTTCGACGGGCGCATGGATAGCATGTACGAGCTCATCATGGGCGAACGTCGTTGGCGCGCATCGCAGATCGCCGGCCTGAAAACGATTCCGGCCATCGTTAAAACCACCGCCGATGACGACATGCTACGTGACGCACTGCTGGAAAACCTGCATCGCGTCGCGCTGAATCCACTGGAAGAGGCGGCTGCCTACCAGCAGATGATCGACGATTTCGGCCTGACGCAGGCCCAACTGTCCAAGTCGGTGTCGAAATCCCGTCCGCAAATCGCCAACACCTTGCGATTGCTCAACCTGCCGGCCGCCGTGCAAAAGAAGGTCGCATCCGGACTGCTGTCCGCGGGCCACGCGCGTGCGCTGCTGGGACTGCCGACGGAAGCGGATATGGAACAGCTGGCCACGCGCATCATCGCCGAGGGACTGTCCGTACGCAGCACCGAGGAAATCGTGTCGATGAAGGCCGCCGAAAGCGACCAGCCCAAGAAGCCGAAGGCCAGCAAGCTCAATCCGTGGGCTGGTACCCCCGTTCAGGTTGGTCTGGAGCAGCGTTTCGGCACCAAGGTCTCCATCAAGGGATCGAAGAAGCACGGGCGAATCGAAATCGTGTTCAAATCGGAAGACGATATGAAACGCATCGTCGACCTGCTTATGCAGCAGCAGAGCTGAACGAACCGAGCCAATCGAGCTCGGCGAGCGATAATGATTTGAACGATTTGAGCCTTACTTGAGCGAATCGAGATAAGCCTGCGCATCCAGCGCGGCGCGGCACCCCATGCCCGCCGCGCTGATGGCCTGCCGATAGACGCTATCCACGCAGTCTCCCGCGGCGAAAACGCCGGGTTCGCTGGTACGCGTGCTGGCGCCATCGACCGTGATATAACCGGCTGAATCGACGTCTACAAGCCCGTTAAAAAAAGCAGTGGCAGGAGTGTGCCCAATCGCCATGAAAACGCCGTTAGCGGGGATTACAGAGGTCTTTTCGGTGGCGGTGTTGCGCACCTCCACCTCCTGCACGCCGTTCTCGTCGCCGCGAATCTCCTGCACCACAGCGTCAAGCATGAAATCGATTTTCGGATTGCGTTGCGCACGCTCCACCATGATGCGGGAAGCACGGAACGTGGAACGCCTATGAATAAGGGTGACGGACGAGCCGAAACGGGACAGGAAATCAGCTTCTTCGAAAGCGCTGTCGCCGCCGCCGACCACCACAATCGGCTTGTTGCGGAAGAAGAAACCATCGCAGGTGGCGCAGTAGGATACACCTTTGCCTGCGTATTCCGTCTCGCCTGGCACGCCCAGCTTACGATAGTTTGAGCCTGTTGCGATGACCAGCGCGCGTGCGCCGTACACGTCGCCGCCGTCAAGGGTGACGGTTTTGATGCCGGAATCGGCATTCGAAGCAACCGAAACAACATCGTCCCAAACGATATGCGTGCCGAACCGTTCCGCCTGCTTGCGCATATTGTCCATCAGATCCGGACCCATGATGCCATCGGGAAAGCCTGGGAAATTCTCCACTTCGGTGGTGTTGACCAACTGGCCGCCGGGCGTCAGCGCGCCGGCGACGACCAGCGGCTCGAAGCCGGCGCGGCCAAGATAGATCGCGGCAGTATAGCCAGCCGGGCCGGAACCGATAATCACCACATCACGCATATCACTCATGGTTGCTACTGTAATGCAGTTTCCACGACGGTTGCGGGCGGTTTTGCAGATGGCGTTCAAAAAAGCGTTCAAAAAGGCGTTCAAAAAGGTCAGCTATCCGTCATGTTGTTTCACGTGAAACAAAAAGAGGGTGTGCGGAACAATCCGCACACCCTCCTTGTCTGCCGATGCGTCAGAAAATCTGCACCGAATCGATGTACAGCTGGTTGCCGGGAAGGCTGTCGAACGGCACCCACAAGAGGATGTCCTGGGTCTCCACGGCCTTGTTGAACTTGATTTCGGTGGTGCCGCTGGCGTCGAACTCGAACTGGGCGACCTGTTCACCCTGGTTCGGGCTGGACTTGGCGTTCACGCGAATGTAGCCCTGGCCGCCGGAAGAACGGATCTTGATGACCATGCGATACGCTTTCTGGGGCTGGCTGAGGTGGAGGTAATAACCGTAACCCTGTTGTCCGTCCGGATTGGACAGGAACTGGCGGTTGTCGATCTCATACGGAGTCGTGTTCTCCGGCATCTTCGGCTCCGGAACCTTCCGCACCTTCTTATCCGAAGTCACCACCTTGTCGACGTCCTTCTTGGCGGAATGGCTCTTCTTCGTGGTTTTCTTCGGCTTGCTGGAATCGGAGCTGCCGTTGTCGGAGCTGTTGGCATCGTTGGAATCGTTGTTTGCATCGCTGGCGGAGCTGCTGCCATTGCCGGAATCGCCATTATCGCCGAAAGGTACGTCGTCAAGGTTCATTTCCGGCCACGGATTGTTGGAATTCGTATTGGTGATGCCGTCATCCGGCTTCTTGGTCAAACCATGAATGGCGAATCCCAATGCGACGGCCACCACAATGAACGCGACCACAATGGCCACGACCTTGGTGGTGAGCTTGCCGAACAATTTGGCATTGGCGACCTCGGCCGGACTGGAGGAAGAGGCTTTAGGGGCAAAGCTCGGCGGCACCGCAACGGGGGCTCCGTTTTCGTTCTGATATGCCGCGTCGATTGCTTCCTGCTCCGCCTTCAACGCGCGTGCGGATTCCTCGCCCGGCTCGATGACCCGTCCGTCAGGTCCGATCACCGGAATGCGACCGGTCTTCTCCAATTGCGAATCGTCCGTATGATAATCGCCCTGCGGCGACGGCGTGGAAACACGGATGGGGAAGGAGAACGGCGAATCCACATCTTCGGAGGATCCGTCGAGGTCCTCTTCGCTGAGTAGTTCGCGGCTGTTGTTCCACAGCGATTTCACGGCACCGCCGGTCGCGGCCATACCCTTGGCCAAGGCTTCCTTGCTGTCGGAGAAATCAGTGTGTGGTTCAGGCGCTTCGAACGTCATTTCCGGAATGCTTCCGGTTTCAGCCAGCGTATCGGGCAAGGCGATGGCATCCTGCTCGAGAATCTGCAGCAGGGGCACGTTCACAATCGAGCATTCCGAATCCGCGGACGGTAACGCAATATCGGGGCCGTTAAGCTTCGCCAGCGGCTCGTAGTCGCCCAGCAACGCCTCCAATTCGGCGATGGTGGCCATCGGAACGGTCGGGAAACCGTCCTTCTCCTTGAGATCCAGACCACGCTTGCAAATCACGCGGAACTCCATCGGCATGTTCGGTGAAATCGCGTCAAGATGGTAGTTCGTGGACAGCGTCGACGGCGTGCGCGTCAGCAGGGAATACAGCAGGGAAGCGACCTGGCGAATCGCAAGCTGCTCCTGGTTTTCCACGGATTGCACGCGCGAAGTATCGGCCAGCATGATGCTTACCGGCGCGTCGGCGATTTCAATGCCGTTGCGGGTCAATCGCACGGTGTCCGTGCTGATCGAGAAATGCGTGAGATTGTCTTTCTGCAACACGTGCAGGGCTTCGACGACCTCACCAAGAATGGAACGGATCGCGGTGAAGCTCAGCGGCTTGCTGGACTGCGTGAGATACTCGCTCAACGACATGCCGGCATCGAGCTGCGTGATCACCAACGCCACCTCGCCCACGTGCTGAAGCTGCAGCACCTGCGTGAAATGGGCGTCGTGGGAAATCGCCAGCATGGAGGCCGTCGCATTGACGTCCTGCAAAGCCTTGCGGTTGTTGACGATAAAAAGCTGGCAATCCCGGGCAAGCACGTGATCGCTTGCCTTCCAAACCTGCAAGCCGGTTTCCTCGCGCAATGGCGAAACCAGCACATAGCGGTTGCTGATGGTATCTCCCAGTTGAGGTTTCATGGTTTCCTTCAACTCTGTAACGATTGTTCTACCTACGCTGTTATTCTTGGTCGCCGTTTTCGGCGGTACTTTGCTCAAGTTTACCGTTGGGGCTGGCCGTTCCGCCAGACTTAGGCTTGTTGCCAAGCCCTGGTATGCGGGCGGCGAGCATGCCCACGACCGAAGTGAGCTCCTCGGCACGCAGCGCCCACAGGCACGCCAGATAGACGATGGCGATGACGATGGTGAGCAGTATCGCGGACAGAACCGCCTGACCCCAGTTCATAGTGCCGTCGTCGGGGCCGATATGCGCTCCGACCAGCCGGTAGACGCCGTTGCGGCACAGCAGGCCAATCACGCAGGCAGCTATCGTGGCCACCAGCGCCTTCGCATAGGCGGTGATGATGCGCTTGTCGTCCACATCGCCGTCGAAACGGGAACGGAGCATGTGCGTAAGCAGCGGATACGGCAGGATGAAGCTCACCGAAATCGCCAATCCGATGACGGTGATCCACTGCGTGGGCGGCAGAATGAACGTCGACACGATGATGACGCCACCCTGGATGGCCATGGTGATCGCCATGAAAATAAACGGATGCTTGCCGTCTTCGAACGCGTAGAACGTGCGTTGGATGACCAAATACGAGCTGGAAAGTGGCAGGCCGATGCCCAAAGCGGCGAGCGGCGCGCTGATGAGCAGCGCCTCACGCACGCTGATGGACGGCAGCAGTGCGAGGATGATCGGCAACGGAAGCACGATGAACGCCGCTGCGAAGAAGCACATGATGAGATTGAGATTACGCAGGGCCGAGCTCAGATCCTTGCGCGCCTCGTCGATATTGCGGTCCGCGATGGCTTTCGATATTTTCGGGAAGATCGCAGTGGCGATGGACACGGCGATCAGCGAATACGGCAGCATGTAGATGGTGTACGCATTCTGATACGAGGCGTTGCCGGCCACGTCCAACTGGCTCATATGCAGCTGTTCCGAAGCCTTGAACGGCGCGCTGGTGGCCACGCGGGTGACGATGATGTTGACGATCTGATCGACGCCGACGATGCCGAGGCTCCACGCGGCGACCGGTCCCATCGAACGTAGTCCGATGCCGTGAACGCCGAATTTCGGACGGTATTTCAGGCCGATTCTCGTCAAAGGAATGAACAGCACCAGCGCCTGGAACGCCACGCCAAGCGTCCAAGTGCCGGCGGTCAGCGCGATTTTCGTCGGCGTCCAGAAGTCCAGCGGACGTTCCGTGGCCCTGCCGAACATCGCGATGAACGCGCCGAAACCGATGCAGCTGATGATGTTCGCGCCGACCGAGCTCCACGCATACGTGACGAAATGGTCCTTCGCCGCGAGAATCTGCCCGATCACCGTATACAGGCCGTAGAAGAAGATCTGGGGCATGCACCACAAGGTGAAGGAGGTGGCGAGGGCCATGGTTTCGGCGCTGCCGTTGACATACAGTTTGGTCAACAACGGCGTGGCAACGGCCATGAGCAGCGTCACACCCAACAACAAGGTGATGGCAAGGGTGATGAGCTTGTTGAGCTTGGTTTCGGCGTCCTTCGATTTCAGCGTGCGCACGATCTGCGGCACAAGCACCGCGTTGAAGATGCCGCCGGAAACCAGTGTGTAGATGACCTGCGGAATCATCGAACCGGCCTGGTAGGCGTTGGCGGCATAGCCGGTGGTGCCCAAGGCCCAGGCAAGCAGGATGGTGCGGATTTGGCCGGTCACGCGCGAAGCGGCGGTACCGGAGGCCATGATCAGTGAGTTACGGCCAACGGAAGAACTCATTCGTCGGGATCCTTCTTACGGTTGAATTGACGCCACAGTCCCACAGCGCCCAAGAGCACGGCGAAGCCGATGATGACGAAACCGCTCTTGTCGCTGATCTGCAGCGCGCTGGTGATGTGGGTGACCTGCGTGGCTCCAAACGCTGCACCATTCCTGTCGAACAGGCTGATGGTGGCGTTGGCGGTGCCGGACGTGGACACACGGATGGTGAACGCCACCTGTGCTTCGCCGTGGGGCGGCACCTGCACGGTGTCGAATCGGGACGTGACGATCTGCATGGAATCGGTCAGCGACGAGACCTTCACCTTTACCGGGTACGGGTGGCTGTTGCTGATGGTCACCGGCATTTTCGCGGTTTCGCTGACCACGTTCACGCTTTCCGTCGGCGTGATCGCCACACCGTTGATCAGCAGGGCCGCGAGCTGGTTCGCGCCTTCCGCCATCGTGCTTCTGGAAGGGCTTTCGCCGCCCAACGCGTGCAGGGCCATGATGGTGTGGGTGTTCGTCAGCTGCCTGCTCCAGGTGTTGACGTCGGATTCGTCTTTTCCGTTCGGCTTGATGAGGATCGACGTATTGAAACGTTTGATGTTGCTCGATGAGTTCGCCAGCGCGCTCAGAGTCTGCTGGACGTCGCTGCGCATGCTATCGGTAAGGCCGTCCGTTTGGGGAAGATCGGTTGACATGCTGGCCGCATCTTCGGAGATGTCGGCATCCTTCAACGTGGCGAGATCGGTGAGGTTCAGCCACGGCGACTGCTCGATGTCGCTCATCAGCGCGTCTACAACACTGGGGTCGGAATCCTCGTTCAGACAGACCAGCAGGTTGCGTTCCGCATAAGGCTGTTCCATCTGGTAGAACGCGCTTTGCGCGACGAATCGCGCCAATCTGCCGGCCGTGGTTCCCTCGCTGTCGGCGTTGGCATCGTCACTGGTCGCCTTGCCTTGGGCCAGGCCGGAAAGCACATTCTGCGCGGAAAGCACGGTGATGTCCCCGGCGTCGGTGGAGACCACCGTCTTGCCGGTACGTACGGTAGCCGCATCGTCCTCTTCGAAGTCATGCGTGGCGATGACGGTGCCGTACCCCTGCTGGCGGGCCTTCGTCAACGCTTGTAGGGTCCAATTGCCGTTGCCCTGCCACGCGTATGCGGTGATGTCCGCGTTGCTGTCACCCAATGCCGATTGATAGGTTTTCCGGGCTTTGGCTGCGGACCATTGACGGTCGTTGATACCGGCTGCGCTGTAGGCCGGAGCGTTGTTCATGGCGCTGTAGGCGGTCATGTCGAACAATGCGGGCTGGGTGATGCCGTCGACCCGCGTCGGCATCGCCATCGCCTGCAGGTAGGTCGGATCTCCTACGACCTGCAGCATGTCGTGCTTGGCGAAGGTCTGCTGCAACGATTTGAGCCGTGCGTCGTCATCCTTGCTGGGCATGGCGATTTTCGCCAGTTTCGAGGAGGAAATACCCCCTTCATCGACCAGCTGTCCAAGCAGCTTGCTGTCGGTGGTCCACCCGTTGGCGGCCAGCGGCTGGGCGACGGTGATGTGCAGCGCCGGCGTGCTGGGCGTGTGGAGTCCCGCGCCGGTGCGCGTCACGAACGTATGCGATTGAGCAAGGGGGGTTCCGTTGGCGGAATAGCTCAGCAGCACCGGCTTCGGCCCCCAAGAGTTGATGGCCGCGAGCGATTCCTGATGGGCGTCCGCGTCGATGCTCACGTTGGCGCTGGCTCCCGGCTGCAACGCGGGCACATCGGCCTGTCCCACGGATTGCGGGGTGGGGATTCGCCCGTTGCCTTCAGACCAATCCTGGATGTCGTTGCGCGAAACGAACGTGTAGAAGGCGTTCATGGCCAGCGTCAGCGTTCCCGCGGGAATCTCCTGTCCGGTCGTGTTGGTCACCGTGGCGTTCAGATGGTATCCGGAGGTGTCCGTCAATACGGCCGTGGAAGAGTTGATGGACAACATACCGTCCGTCGACTCCGCCGATGTGGTCGATTCCATGGCCCTTGCCGATGGCGTGGGTGCGTATAACAACATCAACGCCATGGTCAATACCATGGCGAGGATGGATGATAACGCGCGAAGGCCACGCGAAACGTGCCGTTGTGCGGATTGATTCACTATTACGCCTGTCTGTTGAGTTTCCTTGCGTACAACCATGCTATCTTCCGTTCGTTCGGATAGCTCAGCACATCGTCCAAATCAGCAAAATCCACCCAAATGGCGTCTTCGGCCTCATGGTCGGGATCGCCTTCGACGGTCAGCTCGCCGCCGATCTGCCGCAACGCGAAGTGGTGCACCAGCTTGTGCACGCGTTGGCTGGTACCGGTGAACCAATAGTCGATGGTGGCGATGGAATCGACCACCTCGCCCAGAATGCCGGTTTCCTCATGCACTTCGCGCACGGCCGTCTGCTGCGGCGTTTCGCCTTTTTCGATATGTCCCTTCGGCAGGCACCATTCCAAATGCCCGCTGCGTGAATGACGTGCGATGATCGCCACGCGACCCTTGTCGTCGAACACCAGCCCGCCCGCCGAATACTCGCGCACCACCGGCAGCTCCTGCGCGTCAAGCGATGCGAACGTGGTCGGACCATCCGCGGTGCGCCGGCGCGGCATCATCGCCGGCGTAGGCGCGCTCGGCGTGATGATCGTGCGCTGCTGCAATTGCTGTAGTTGTTGCAGCTGCTGCAGCGAAACCGACTGCGATGTGTACAGCAGTTCGTCCGGTTCCAGCGGATTTTGGGCATGGTCGTCCGCAGCATGGGCAAGCATGCGTGCAAGGTCTGCGGGCGTAATCATGATTCCAACCATACTCAATTCTGTGTGCAGGTGGGGTAACGGTATGCTGGTAAACGGAAAACTTGTGGTGCTGAAAGGTATGGCGTGAACTTCGAAGTGTGGCCAGAGGCCATTGAATTAGGACGTATGTTTGCTGCGGAAGGCTACGAACTGGCACTGGTCGGGGGTCCTGTCCGCGACCTGCTGCTGCATCGTAAATCGCATGATTTGGATTTCTGCACATCGGCGCGTCCCGAGCAGTTTGAGCATATTCTGCGCCGTTTTGGGCATGATGGCTTCTGGGATATGGGCCGCAAATTCGGCACGCTCGGCGCGATGCGCAGGCGTGAGGACGGCACCGAGGTGAAAGTGGAGGTGACCACCTACCGTTCCGACACGTACGACCCCGACTCGCGCAAGCCGGAAGTCAATTACGGCGACACGCTGGAAGGCGATCTTTCCCGCCGCGATTTCACCGTCAACGCGATGGCGTTGCGTGTTCCGGAACTCGAATTCGTCGATCCGTTCGGCGGTGCGAACGATTTGGCCAAAGGCGTGCTGCGTACCCCCGTCGATCCGCGGCAGTCGTTCGACGACGATCCGTTGCGCATGATGCGCGCCGTGCGTTTCGTGGCGCAGCTCGGCTTCCGCATCGAGCCGGAAACCGCCGAAGCGCTGTCCGACATGGTCGATCGCATCGAAATCGTCTCCGCCGAACGTGTGCGCGACGAACTGGTCAAGCTGCTGCTGTCCGATCGCCCGCGCGCCGGCATCGAAGCGTTGGTCGATTCCGGTCTTGCCGACATCGTGCTGCCGGAAATTCCCGCGCTGCAGCTGGAAATCGACGAGCACCATCGCCATAAGGACGTGTTCGAACACACCATGATCGTCATCGAACGCGCCGTCGCCCTCGAAACCGGTTCCGACGGTCCGGTGCCGGCCCCGGACCTGACGCTGCGTCTGGCGGCTCTGCTGCACGACATCGGCAAGCCGAAGACCCGTCGTTTCGAAGCGGGCGGCAAGGTGAGCTTCCACCGTCATGACGCCGTCGGCGCGAAGATGACGCGCAAGCGTTTGAAGGCACTGCATTTCGACCACCACATGGTCGAGGACGTCAGCGAGCTGGTCAACCTGCATCTGCGCTTCCACGGCTACGTGGAGGAGCCGTGGACGGATTCCGCGGTCCGCCGCTACGTCAAGGACGCTGGCCCGCTGTACGAGCGTCTGAACCGCCTTACGCGCGCCGACACGACCACACAGAACAAGCGCAAGGCCATGATGTTCTCGGCGGCCATGGACGAGATGGAACAGCGTGTACGCGACCTGAAAGAAAAGGAAGACTTCGACGCGATCCGTCCTGACCTCAACGGCGACGAGATCATGCAGCTGCTAAGCATCGAACCAGGCCCGATGGTCGGCAAGGCGTACAAGCACATGCTGGAATACCGCCTCGATAACGGTCCGGTGGAGCGTGACGTGGCCGTTGCCGAGCTGGAACGCTGGTACAAGGAGCAGAGCGAATAGCGATTGACATGCGGTGGTTTCGCCGCATGCATGGAACAGTGTGCTTGGAACAGCTCGAATACGAAAACCCGCGTTCCCGATTGGGGGAGCGCGGGTTTTTCATATTGCCTATATCGATTTCGATTGGCGGTCAGCTTTGCGGATTCACCGCATCATGCTCGGGCGCCTTGGGCAGGTCGGTCATCTTGTCCACCGCGACGCAGCCCTGGATGCCGGTGATCGCCTTGCCTGCGGCGGGAACCTTCTTCGTATCCTGCAGATTGTCGAACGTGGCGCCCACGATGACGTCGATCAGCTGGTCCTGACGGTCGTCCATAACCAGCATGGCATCGGTGAAATTGCTTGCCACGGTGTACGCCTGATTCACGCCGTTCTTGCCGAAGACGATCATCGTGCGATCCACCTTCTTGGTGTAGTTGCCCGGCGTCTGGGGGTTGAACTCGCGGTTCTGCAACGCGTCGCTCACCGCCTTGGCGAAGCCGGAGAACTTCGTGCCGTTGAGCACACGCAGCGTGATGTTGCGATTCTCCACATACTTGGCCTTGTTGCCGTCGGCTTCCTTGATGGGGCACGGTGCCTGCTGGCCGTAGTTCGGCTGTACGGCGGCCGACTTGACGTTGCCCAGGCCTCCGACATGGAAAAAGAACAGCAGGGACACCACCATGGCGACCACCATGACGGCTCCGACGATGCTGAACACCGTCTTCTGACGGCGGCGAATGTACTCTTTGCGCGCGGCGCGCTCGTCGTTAGCCTGGGTCATTTACGAATTCCTTTTGAACAAACCAATTGCCATCAACTTTACTGTCATGCGGTGATATGTGTCATGCGGTGATATGCACAATCGGTCGGGCTGGGGCGTTCGTGGCGATGATGCGATCGACGCAACGGCTGTCCTGCCATGCCCGCTGCACGGCGTCCGCCGCATCCTCCGTCGGCACGAACGCGATGACGGACGGGCCGGAACCGGAGACGAACGCCTGGCTGGCTCCCGCATGCAAGGCTTCCTCGATCGCCTGTCCGCTACGCGGATGCAGGGAGACCGCCGCCTTCTGCAGGTGGTTCTCATCGCCATCGCCGGCACCGATCTGATCGAATGTGGCATACACTTCCGGCGTGCGCAGTTCCGCACGGTATGCGCCGACCAGCAGATGGCCGGTAAACCCACGTTCCGTAAGATCGCGTACGATATCGCCATCGTCATCAAGCTGTTCGATGCGTTCGCCGAAACCGGTGCCGCGCGCGTAACCGCCGGTCAGACAGAACGGCATGTCCGCGCCCAGCGTGGCCGCGACTTCCTGCAGGCGTTCGATCGGCCAATCGAGATCCCACAACGTGTTCAATGCCAGAATCGTCGCCGCCGCATCGGCGGAACCGCCGGCCATGCCCGCGCCGACGGGGATGCGCTTGTCGATGTTCAACGCCACGTCCGGCTCATGGCCGCTCGCTTCGGCCATGGCGAACAATGCCAGCACGGCGTGGTTGCGGCGCATATCGCTGCCGGAAGAGGCCAGGTCGCCCAGATACGCGCCCTCGAGATTCAGCGAGAAGCCGCTTCCCGGCGCTTTGCGCGTGGCGGTGACGGTGTCGTATACGCCGACCGCGCAATAGATGGTGTCGAGTTCATGACGGCCGCCCCATTCGGCATGCGACGGGCCCACATGCAGGGTCAGATTCGTTTTCGCCGGGCAGTCCACGCTCACGGCGTTGATGGTGGCCGTTCCGATGGCGGGCGAATCAATGGTGCTCATGACGCGAACACCTCATCCAACGCGCGTGCCAACGCCACGAATTCGTCGATGGTGAGCGTCTCGCCACGACGGGTCGGGTCGATGCCGGCCTTCTCGAACGCTTCGGACGGCACGATTTTCTTCAATGCGGCGTGCAGGGTCTTGCGGCGCTGCCCGAAAGCCGCGTCGATCAAACGGAACACGGTTTCGCGATCCACCACGGAACCGTCCGCATTGTCCGCGGCGGGGGTATGACCGCCCGGGTAGCGCTTGAACAGCACCAGCGCGGAATCGACGTTCGGGGCCGGCCAGAACACGTTGCGGCCGATGACGCCCACGCGTTCCGCGGTGCCGTACCATGCGAGCTTCACGCTCGGCGTGCCGTAGATCTTCGAACCGGGTTTCTCGCTCAAACGGTCCGCCACTTCCTTTTGCACCATCACCAGGAAGGTGCCCAGATTGTCGAAACGTTCCAACAGGGTGAGCAGAATCGGCGTGGCCACGTTGTACGGCAGATTGGCCACCAGCGTGAAGGAATCGTCATCCTTGAAATCGGGCAGATTCTCCGGATTGACGGTAAGTGCGTCGCGGTTGACCACACGGAAGCGGTCCACGGCGTCCGGCATGAATTCGGCGATGGTTTTCGGCAGGCGTTCGGCGACCGGCGGGTCGATTTCCACAGCCGTCATCGTGGCGCCGGTTTCCAGAATCGCCAGCGTCAGCGAACCCAGTCCGGGACCGACTTCCAGCACATGGTCGTCGGCGGTCACGCCGGCCTCGCGCACGATGCGACGCACGGTTCCCGGATCAATCACGAAATTCTGCCCGAATTTCTTCGTCGGGCTGATACCCGCGTCGGCGGCGATGCGTCGGATGTCGGCCGCCCCCAGCAAATGGCCCTGCGTATGCTCGTTCACGTTTTCCGTCATTCCCTCTTCTGTCATTCCCTCATTATCCGTTCATGCCGGTACGAAAATCGTTGGCGATTAGCCGGATCAGTACCATCCGGTCTGTTCGGAGTGCTGCCACGCCGCGGACGGGCTGCCGTACCGCTGTGCGATGTAGCTCAGACCCCAGTCGATCTGCACGGCGGCATCGTCCTTCCAATTCGCGCCGAACGTGGCCATTTTGCTGCCCGGCAACGCTTGTGGAATACCGTATGCGCCCGAAGACACGTTTTCCGCGCTCCAGCTCCATCCGGATTCGCGATTCCAGAGTTTGACCAGATCCGTCCAGTTCTGGCCGGTCCAGCCGCGCTGCGCCGCCGCGCCGGAAGCGTAGGCCTGTGCCTGTGCCGCGGAAGGATGGTACAAGCGGCAGCCTGCGGAAGGATTGCTCGGCTGCGGCGTGGGCTGCGGTTTGGGCTGGGGTGCGGGAGTCGGCTGCGGTGCAGGGGTTGGTGTGGGGGTCGGTGCCGGATCGTCCTTCTCGGTGTTGTTGGAATTGTTATTCGAGTTGTTGTTCGAATTGTTCTTATCCGAGGAATCCGACTTGTTCGAATCGGTTTTGTCGGAATCGGACTTATTCGAATCGGACTTATTCGAGTCGTTCTTGCCGTCGTCCGTCTTGCCGGAATCGCCGTTATCGCCGTTGCTGTTGCCGTTGCCGCTGTTGTCGGATTTGTCGGACTTGTCGGTATCGTCCGTAGTTTTTTCCGGTCCGACCGCAATGACTTTGTCGATGGCGATTTTCGTGGTCTTCTCTTCGGTCAGCGTCTCGCTTTCCTTCACGCCATCCACGTAGGTGACGGCGTACGTCTGCTGGATTTCGCCGTTTTCGCCTTCCTGCCGTATCGTGACTTCGCCCGGCTGCAGGTTCGGGTCGATGATGGTCTGCGTGCCGAACGGCACTTCCTTCGTACGTGTTTCCTCGCCGTGGGTCACGCGGCGGACGCGCAGAATGGTCTTTTTGCCGTCCTTTTCGACGCTGACGCGATCCTCCTTGCCCAACGTGATGCCTTTGGCGTCAAGGATGGAGGCAGCGGGCAGCTTGCTGTTCGGCGCCACCGAGCTTTTGCCGTCCGCGATGACGGTGACGGGCCCCTTCTGGTTGATGATGAGACCGCCGGTGAGCTTGTTGTAGACGTTGCTGATATTGACGGTGATTTTCGCCGCTTCGGTTTCGTTTTGGTTGAAGAAGTCCAGCAACTGCTCGGCGCTGGACGCGACCGTCCAGAACGGCACTTCCTGGCCGTCGATGGTGATGGTGGTCTGGTATGCGCTCTGCACGTTCACCACATCATGGTTCTTCAGCATGCTGGTCGGGCTGGTCGATTCCACCAGGTCGTGCGTTTTGACTTTCACGCCCTGCTCCTGCAGCAGACGGTCCACGCTCATCGCATATGTGGTCACCGTGGTGGTCTCCCCATTGACGGTCAACGCCACGGATTTGCGCGCGCCCACACCAAACGCCAACGCCGAAGTCAAAGTCAATGAGGCCACGCATGCCATGACGCGGACACGACGAAGCGTCACGAATCTCCGAGGGGTCCACCTTCTCGTCATTTATCCTCTTTTCAGCGCTGCCTACAACGCCGTTATTGTAACGGCTCAGCTGGAACGGTCGCCGTGCTTTCCGATGGTTTTATCCATACCGCCACATTTTTGAAAGCAGGTACGAAAAGCGAAAAATAAAAAGGGGGCAGGAGAGAAGGGGATGTCCTGCCCCCGGTCGGACGAGACAGGTTGGGGGACGTCTCGTCCGCTTTGCCAGAAGTCTCAAGTTGGGGGAAGACTTCTGGAGCACTTACCCATGGTAAGAGGTCCAAGCCCGTCATACGGGTTCGAGCCTCCTGTCGGGATCGAACCGACGACCTGCCGCTTACAAGGCGGCCGCTCTGGCCATCTGAGCTAAGGAGGCATGTCCTCTTTTGCTATGAAAACAACAGAGGAACGATGAATAGCATAACCAGCGCTTCCACCGCCGTCAACTTAGTATTGCGGGTTGAGACGTGCCGGCTGCCCGTAAGGGGTTATTCGCCCGTGGTGACGGAAATCGGCCCCTTCTTGGCTCCGATGGACGGCATCTTGCCGGCAACGCCGACTTCGCTGTCCTTCAGGCCGATCGATTCCAACAGACCGTCCTTAACCGTCGTCTGGGCGGTGGTCAGCTGGTCCATATCCCAATACTTGCCGTTGATGATCACGGTCGGCGTGGTCATGCTGCCCTTGTAGCTGCCGGACTGATGCCACAGTTCGGAACGCTTCGGCGTGTAAGTGTCGATCGCATCAAGCCATTCCTGATAATCGCGGCCAAACGCCTTGTCCGCAACATCCTTGGAAACACCCGCGGCGATCATCTGCTCCTTGATCTTGGCGTCGCTCACCGACTTGTATGCGGAGCCTTCCTCCGGCTGGAAATCCTCGGCGTAGACCTTCTCCAGGAAGGAGATCAGATGGTTCGGGTCGCTGTCATGCTCGGCCAGGTAGATGGCCGCGTTCGCCGCGCGACTGGAATACTCGTCGGTGGACCAACGGTCCATGAACGCCATGAAATGCAGGTCCAGATTGATCTGGCCGGCATCGACCATCTTCTGCAGGTCGGCGTCCAACTGGCGGTGCAGGTTGCCGCAGCCCGGGCACAGGAAATCCATGTAGAGCTCGACGGTCGGCGCGCCCTCCACAGCCTTGCCGTAGCCGTTCTTGGAAATCAGCAGGCCGCCCTTCTTATCGACGAGCTTCGGAGTGTTCTTCACTTTCTGCAACGCCGTGTACGCTTCCTGCACGGTTTCGGTGGAAGCCTTCGTTTCGGCCTTCTTATGCATGTTGTGGTACACGGTGAACGCGCCGATCGCCACCAGAATCACCAGCACCGCCACCACGATGCCGCCGATGATCGTCTGCTGCTTGCGTTCCTTCTCCATCTGCTCGGCGCGCGCCTTCATCGCCGCGGCCTCAGCGGCCCTACGCTCGGCGCGGCTGGTACGCTTCTGCGCATCCTTGCTGTTCTGGGCCATCGATATTCCTTTCGACCTCACGTTGTTATGCTGGGCACCATACTAGCGATGCCTTGCTATCGATTCGCCGGGAATTCCGTATTGCCTTGCGATTGCGTCGGCAGCTCGCTCAAGTGGCGCAGATACGGCTGTTTACGCAGTGCGCCGCCGCCCAATCGCAGTACGATCGCGCCCGGAGCGGCCACGGCCACAAGCCAGCCGATCGCGCAGAACGCAGCCTGCGCCAGCCCGCTTTCGGAAAGCGGACCGCCAAGCAGCGTCGGCATCGGAATCGTCAATCCAAATATCCACGTATCCATCACGGCATACGGAAGCTGCAGCACGACCGTGGTGAGCGACAAACCCAGCGCGGCCACGGCCAACATGATCAGCGTCCGCACGATGGCGACGCCGAAGCCCTTCACGATGTGCCAGGGCAGTCCCGCCAATCGCAGCAGCCAGTCGGAACTTTTCTTCTCGCCGCCACGTTTGCCTTCGCGCTCGAGCTGCGCCTCCGTGTTGAATCCGATGGTGGCCAGCGCACAGGCGAACAGCAACGCGGCTGCCATCGCCGTCCACAGTGAGAACAGTCCGCAGACGGCCACGGGAATCGCCATCAGCGCGCAGGGGAGCATGCCCCGGCCCAACATCGCGCCACGCTTCACATCGGCGGGATTGGGTGCTTCCGCAACGTTCGGCCCATCCATACCGGGTACCGGCGGGAATGACATTGCGGGCGATTGCTGCGCCGCGGCCACCGTGGCCTGCGGTATGACGGACGGTGGCTGCCGCATGGCGATGCGTTGCAACGCGGGTTTGATGGTCGGGTCGACTTGCGTCGGCGCTTCCGCTGGATTCCATGCGTTCTGGGCCGGCAGCATTTGTGTTGACGGCATGGATTGCGGCATTACCTGTGTGCCTGTCGGCATCGTGCGCGTGCTGTCCACGTTGGGAAGTGCGTCGGAAAGCACGCTGGTCTCGGCATCGTCAACAGGTGCGATCACCTGCGTTGCGCTCGCGTCGGATTGGCTGGTCACTTGTTTCCCGATTACTTGAGTTGCGCTCACATCGGGCTGCCCGATCGCCTGCGTTGCTTCGCTGAGCCTTGGCATCGTGCGCGTGCCGATGGCGTTTTCGCCGGTTATATCGTCCTGCAATCGCCACAACGTGCGCGGATTGTCGGGCGATTCAACAAAAGGGGGCATCGCCTCCGTATCGCCATCCGCTGCGCCACCATTGTCGGCCGCAACCCACGCCTGCGGATTCAACGCATCCACGGCGATCGCCTGCAGCAAATCGTCCGGCGTGCACCGCTTCGTCCGATCCGGATTGAGCGCCGAACGGAACGCGGCCATCGTGCCCGCGGGAAGTCCCGCAAGATTGGCGCTGCCGGCCGCGGCGCGTTCCAACACGGTCATCATCGGCTTCGTGCCGAACACCGGCTCACCCGTAGCGGCGAACGCCAATACGCTCGCCACCGACCACCAATCGGTCATTTCATCCGATTCCGCGCCATCAATGATTTCCGGCGCGATGAACCCCGGCGTGCCCATCACCAGACCGGTACGCGTCACATGGCTTTCGCCTTCGCCCATAGCGATGCCGAAATCCACCAATACCGGGCCGGTGCTCGACACCATCACATTCGTCGGCTTGATATCGCGGTGCACGATGCCGGCCGCATGCACGGCACGCACCGCCTCAATCAGCTTGCGTGCCAGCCGTTCCAAATCGTCGCCCACATATCGGCCATTGACGCGCACATCCTCACGCAGATTCTTGCCTTCGATCAACTCGGTCACAATAAAAGCCAACGCGTCGTCAAGTTCCATATCCACAATGCCGCACACGCCCGGATGCCGCACCTTCTGCAACGCCATCGCCTCCCTGCGCAGGCGCTCGCGTGCGGTCAACTCGTCGCGCTGCTGCTGCGGGGAATCGTCGTCGGAGAGGGAATCGCGCAAAATCTTCATCGCATATTGATGGCCGCCATCGTCCCGCACACGCCATACCGAGCCCATGGCACCCGAACCAAGCCGGGAAATCAACGTGTAGCCGCCAACCAGGCTGCCTGCTTCCAGATTCAATGCGCTTAAGTCGCTCATACTTCCATCGTACTTGGCGTGCAGATTATGCACGCGAATTGACAGGCTGGGGAAAACGCCATGTGCCGCACGTTGAAGTCTGATGAAATCGAATCATCGACATGAAGAAGTGTCTTCACTTGCCGCACGCATCTGCAGCCACTTCACCGAAACCATGAGATGCGGGGCAGTGTTGAATGGTTTCGCGGTTCCGATAAAGGCATCGGAGCCTACGTGTCGTTTGGTTATGAGAATCAAGGAGGAGGCAGACCATGCTGCAAATCAACATGGCTGACGTTATGAACGTCATCGGCTCATTGACGCCGTACCTTATTGCGATTGGCGTGCTGTTCGCGCTCGCGCTGATTATCACTTTTGCCGTCAACAAGAAGACGGTCAAGGACGTGGCGACCCGTAAGATCGTCCATTCCGAATCCTGGCTGGTGGCGCTTGTCGGCATCGTCGTGGCCGTGTCCATGATGCTGACCGGCCCGCTTTCCACGCTGCTCAACAACGCGACCACCACCAAGTACATGCTGTCCGACACCACCGTTTCCAAAGCCAACGAGCTGGCCAAGGAAGTGCAGTCGGAAGCCATCACCATGCTGAAGAACGACGATTCCAACCTGCCGCTGTCCAACAAGAAGGTCAACGTGTTCGGTTGGGGCTCCACCAACCCGGTTTACGGCGGCACCGGCTCCGGCTCCATGTCCGACCAGTACGAGACCGTTTCCATGCTTGACGGCATGAAGCAGGCCGGCATCGAAACCAATTCCGAGCTGACCAAGCTGTACACCGACTACCGCAAGGACCGCCCGATGGTGGCTATGTGGTCGCAGGATTGGACCCTGCCTGAGGTTCCGGCCAAGCAGTATTCCGACAAGCTGATCTCCGACGCCAAGGACTTCTCCGACGAAGCCGTCATCACCATCACCCGCGTCGGCGGCGAAGGCGCTGACCTGCCGACGAACATGAAGGCGAAGGGCATCACCTACAACAACAATTCCAAGGACTACGAAGATTTCAAGGATGGCGAGCACTTCCTGCAGCTGTCCCAGACCGAGCGCGACATGATCGACCTGGTCACCAAGAACTTCAAGAAGGTGACGCTCGTCTACAACGGCGCCAACGCGTTCCAGTTCGACTTCCTGTCCCAGTATCCGCAGATCAAGTCCGTGCTGTGGTGCCCGCCGGCCGGCCAGACCGGCTTCTCCGCACTGGGTGAGGTGCTCGCCGGCGATGTGAATCCGTCCGGCAAGACCTCCGACACGTTCGCGAAGGACCTGACCAAGACCGCTGTGTTCAACAACACCGATGGCACCGCCGCCGGCAACGCTTCGTCCGTCGGCACGAACGGCAAGTTCACTTACGACAATGCGGATGATCTCACTGCTTCCTACATGGGCTTCAGTGGCGACAAGGTCACGGTGACCCCGACGTTCGTCAACTACGTCGAAGGCATCTACGTTGGCTACAAGTTCTATGAGACCGCCGCCGACGAAGGTCTGATCAACTACGACGACACCGTCATGTTCCCGTTCGGCTACGGCCTGTCCTACACGACGTTCAAGCAGGAGATGGGCAAGGTCTCCTACAAGAACGGCAAGATCTCGTTCGATGTGACCGTCACCAACACCGGCGATAAGGCCGGCAAGGACGTGGTCGAGGTCTACTACAACCCGCCGTACACCGATGGCGGCATCGAGAAGGCATCCAAGAACCTGGTTGCGTTCGAAAAGACCAAGAAGCTCGAGCCGGGCGCTTCCCAGACCGTGAAGATCGAGTTCGACGATGACGACATGGCCTCCTACGACCAGAAGGACGCTAAGGCGTACGTGCTGGAGCAGGGCGATTACGACATCTCCATCCAGTCCGATTCGCACCACGTGATCGACCATCAGAAGGTCACCGTGAAGGACACCGTCACCTACAATTCCGACTCGAACACCCATAACGGCGATGCCGTGGCCGCCACCAACGAGTTCGATTACGCCGCCGGCGACGTGACGTACCTGTCTCGTGCGGGCCACTTCGCGAACTATGCCAAGGCCACCGCCGCTCCGACCAACTTCTCGATGAGCGACGAAGCCAAGGCCGAATTCACCAACAACAGCAACTACGATCCGAAGAAGTATGACAACGATTCGGACGAGATGCCGACCATCGGTGCCAAGAATGGCCTGAAGCTGTACCAGATGTATGGCAAGGATTATGACGACGCCGATTGGGACAAGCTGCTCGACCAGCTCACCTTCGACGATATGGACAACCTGATCGCCAATGGTGGTTACGGCACTCCGGCTGTGAAGTCCGTCGGCAAGATCCAGCTGACCGACGCCGACGGCCCGGCCTCGCTGAACAACAACTTCACCGGTGTTGGCTCCATCGGCTTCCCGGCCTCCACCGCGTTCGCCTGCACCTGGAACCGTGATCTCGCCAAGCAGTTCGGTGAGATGATCGGCGACATGGCTCACGACATGCACGTGGCTGGTTGGTACGCTCCGGCCATGAACATCCACCGTTCGGCATTCTCCGGTCGTACCTTCGAGTACTTCTCCGAGGACTCCCTGCTCTCCGGTGCGATGGCCTCCAACGAAATCGCCGGCGCCAAGTCCAAGGGCGTGTACTCCTTCATGAAGCACTTCGCACTCAACGACCAGGAGACCAACCGCACCAACATGGTGTGCACGTGGGCCAACGAGCAGTCCATCCGTGAAACCTATCTGAAGCCGTTCGAGATGAGCGTGAAGGAAGGCGGCGCCCAGGCCGTGATGAGCTCCTTCAACTACATCGGCTACACCTACGCCGGCGCTTCCAGCAACCTGCTGCAGACCGTGCTGCGCGGCGAGTGGGGCTTCAAGGGTTTCGTCCTGACCGATTACTTCGGCGGCTACGGCTACCAGAACGCCGATCAGGAAGTGCGTGCGGGCAACGATTCGATGCTTGCCACCACGAAGATCACCAACCACATCACCGATAAGTCCGCCACTTCCGTGAAGGCGATGCGTCAGGCCGCGCACAACATCCTGTACACGGCCGCCAACAGCTGGCAGTACGCGAATGGCGAGCCGAAGGTCGCCACCCCGATCTGGAAGACCGCCATGTACGTGGCTTGGGGCGTGACCGCGGTGCTCGTGATCGGCCTGGAGATTGTGGCCATCAAGCGGTACCTGAACCGCAAGAAGGCTGTCGCCACGGTCGAGTCGGCTGCAGAACCGGTTGCCGCCGGCCCGGCCAATGCCGAGTGAGCTGCCTGATCAGCGATAACTGAAGTAATAACTGAAAACAGTCGGCTACAGGCAGCATTAGCAATGGTCAGCGATTCGAATGACCAAAGCTGAATATCCAGTAGCCGAACAACAAAGCCGGGAGCCTCCGCTAACCACGGAGCTTCCGGCTTTTGTTATGCGAGAACCGTGGTTGGACCGCAAAATGCGGATGTGGTTGACCATGTTGATGGTCGACACGCCGACAGCTATTGGTTTTGCGTTCACCTGGTTGTGGTTTTCGGGGTCTATTCTGATGGTATCGGCGCTTTCCGGACGCATTTTCCCGGTTTTCGACACGCCGATGGAACGTTGGATTTCCAACGGTTCCGTGCTTCATTGCGCCCTGCGGGTTGCGCGATTGCGGGTTCTCGTGTAAGTTTATCTCTTGCTGCTCAGCACGGCGGCCTCGCTCCTGGAGATTGGGGCGGCTTGCTGGTGCGGTGGTGGTTTGAGAACTCAAGAGCGTATTTGTACTACTTCTTTATAGTCAATGA
>OATH01000170.1_pt1 | contig 63006 bp, 51 predicted proteins | sample 1494971 | NCBI WGS metagenome assembly OATH01 (sample SAMEA2579949, study PRJEB22360) | human gut metagenome
TTAGCTATATCGGTGCTCACCCTGTTTTTATTGACGTGGATCGGGAGACGATGGGGCTTTCTCCCGGGGCTGTGCGGACTTGGTTGGAGAAGAATGCGGAATTGAGGAATGGTGTTTGCTATAACAAGAGTACAGGTAGACGAGTGAAAGCATGTGTTCCCATACATACTTTCGGACATCCGGTTAAGCTGGATGAGTTGGTGGATGTTTGCCAAGAGTGGCATATAGAATTGGTGGAAGATGCGGCGGAAAGTATCGGGAGTTTTTATAAAGGGCGGCATACCGGTACATTCGGAAAGGTTGGAGCCATTAGTTTCAACGGGAACAAGACCATCACTACAGGTGGTGGAGGCATGTTACTTTTTCAGGATGAAGAACTGGGCGCATACGCCAAGCACCTCACTACCCAGGCCAAGATACCTCATCGTTGGGAGTTCCGTCATGACCATATTGGTTATAATTACCGGATGCCGAATATCAATGCGGCTTTGGGTTGCGCCCAGTTGGAGAATCTGGAACGTTACGTACAGAACAAACGAGAGACGGCGGGGAGGTACAAGGAGTTCTTTGCGTCAATTCCAGACGTGACATTTTTTACCGAACCTAAGGATTGCCACTCTAATTATTGGCTGAACGTGGTCTTGCTGAAAGACAAGCCTGCCCAGCAGGAGTTCCTTGAGTATACGAATGATCATGGCGTGATGACTCGTCCCGTGTGGGAGTTGATGACCCGATTGGAAATGTTCAAGGGGTGTGAGACGGATAGTTTGGAGAATACCCGCTGGTTGGCGGATAGGATTGTGAATATACCGAGTAGCGTAAGATTATAAAAATAATATAAAATGGAAATAGAAAAATTTATAACAGATTTTGCAAATCAATTTGATGACATTGATTTTTCAGAGATTAAAGAGGATACAATTTTTCAAGAATTAGAAGAATGGAGTTCTTTAACCATATTGTCTATTATTGCGATGGTTAAAATAGAATATGGGAAAGAGCTTACAGCTAGGGAAATACGTTCTTGTCAAACAGTGACGGACTTATTTCAATTAATATCATCCAAGTAGCATGGAATTTCTTCAAAATCCGTTTACTTAATTAAATAAAACAGTTATGGTCACTGGAGCTTCTTCTGGAATAGGAAGGGCCATTGCGATAGTTTGTTCTATGATGGGGGCAACAGTTATTTTGACTGGACGTAACTACAAAAGACTGGAAGAAACATTGTCCTTGATGTCGGAAGGGGCTCATTCCATAATTCCTGCCGATTTAAATGTTCAACAGGATATTGACAACCTTGTTGAGGGTTCTCCAAAGTTAGATGGGCTCGTACAATGTGCGGGGGTGGGTAGTCGTGTGCTATGCAAGTCTATAACAAGTGATGATTTGCGATATGTTTTTACTCCTAATGTAGAGGCACCGATCTTGTTACAGACGGCTATATTGAAACAGAAAAAAATAAACAATCATTCTTCCATCGTGTTTATAGCGTCACGTGCCGCTAATTCTCCTAGTATCGGAAATGCTGTATATAGTGCTTCTAAGGGGGCAATTATTAGCTATGCTAAATGTCTGGCATTGGAGTTGGCTCCTCGTTTAATCCGAGTCAATTGTGTCTGTCCCGGCATGGTGTGGACTGAATTAATATTACAAGGGGGCATATCCAAGGAGGATTTAGAACAAGCTCAATTGGCAAACCGTGTGTTCGCCGCCGGCAGCATGATTGCGGAAAACACTGAAGCATTCGGGATTATATGCAGGGAATCCTGTGGTACTTATGAAATAAGTAAATGTTAATAATATAATATGGAGGGCGTTAAATACCAATATCTTTTATTCATACTCATGCTTGTGTTGTGACTGTATGAATGCTCTCTCCTATGAGACTGCGGCATAATTTATTACAAATTGCTATACAGAAATGAAGAAATTTAGAATTGGCTATTTTGCTGATGGTCCTTGGGGACATCTCACCTTGGATACTTTACTGAAAGACGATACTTTGGAGATCGCTTTTATCGTACCTCGCAATGATACGAAGGATGAATATCTTCGCAATAAGGCTGCGGAATACGGAATAGATTATCTGATACCTGTAAAAGTTAATTCAGAAGAATTTTACAGACAAGTACAGGCATACAGTTGTGACTTGTTTGTGTCAATGAGTTATAATCAAATTTTCCGTGAACGTATCTATGCGTTACCCAAATACAAGACTATAAACTGCCATGCTGGTAAACTTCCTTTCTATAGAGGGAGAAATATTTTGAATTGGGTGCTGATAAATGATGAGAAAGAGTTTGGCATAACGGTTCATTATGTAAATGACGGAATTGATACCGGAGATATTATACTTCAACGAACTTTTTCGATTACCGATTCAGATGATTACAACACCTTGTTGCAAGTGGCTTATAAGGAATGTCCTAGAATACTTTATCAGGCGATTAAGAATATTCAAGCCGGTATTGCTTTACGAATACCGCAACGTGTGATATCAAGGCATGGGCTTTATTGCGGAATGCGCCGGATGGGGGATGAACTGATAGATTGGAATCAGACTTCACGAGAAGTGTTTAATTTTGTCCGTTCTATTTGCAAGCCGGGCCCTATGGCGACAACTTATTGCAATGGAACGGAAATACATATCAATAAGGTCAGATATGATTCGGAATATCCCACTTATAGAGGTATTGCCGGGCAGGTTTTGTTCATTGATAATGATTGCCCTGTTGTTAAGACCAAGGACTCTTACATCAAGGTATTGCAATACGAATCAGAACACAAATTTAGAGTGGGAGATAGATTAAATTCAAATCAATGATAAAGCATACACTAATTATAGCCGAAGCTGGTGTTAATCACAACGGCTCTATTGATATGGCCAAAGGGCTTATTGATGTCGCTGCCGATGCGGGTGTGGATTATGTGAAGTTTCAGACCTTTAAAGCGGAAAACCTTGTAACAAAATATGCCGTGAAAGCTGAATATCAGCAACGGAATATGGACGATAACGACAATTCTCAATACGCCATGCTTAAGAAGTTGGAATTTTCATCCGAACAGCATTTTGAATTGATCGAATATTGTATGCAGAAGGGTGTAGGGTTCTTCTCTACTGCTTTCGATTTTGATAGTGTGAATTTCTTGGCATCCCTTCATCTGGGACTTTGGAAGATTCCCTCGGGTGAGATCACAAACTATCCATACTTGAAGAAGATAGCGGGTTTTCATCAGCCTGTTATTCTCTCCACGGGTATGAGTACTACGGGAGAGATAGAGACGGCTATCAATGTACTTACAAAGTTTGGTGTGCAGAAAGAACAGATCATCGTACTTCACTGCAACACCGAATATCCTACCCCTTTCGAGGATGTAAATCTTCGTGCGATGCTCACTATAAAGGAAGAGCTTGGTGTTAAAGTGGGCTATTCCGACCATACAAGAGGTATTGAAGTGCCTATCGCTGCGGTCGCTCTTGGCGCAGAGGTGATAGAGAAGCATTTCACCTTGGATCGTAATCTGCCCGGGCCGGATCACAAAGCGTCGCTTGAACCCGATAAGTTGAAAGCGATGGTTTTGGCTATTCGAAATATAGAGCGAGCTATGGGTGATGGGGAAAAGAAGATAACGGAGTCTGAAAGTAAAAATATTGCCATTGCTCGTAAGAGCATTGTTGCTGCGTGCCCCATTAAAAAAGGTGAGATTCTCTCGGAAGAAAACCTCACGGTCAAGCGCCCAGGTACAGGTGTCAGTCCCATGCGATGGGATGAGGTTGTTGGTGCGATTGCCCACCGTGACTATAACGAGGATGAATTGATAGAAATATGAGGAAAATTTGTGTGGTAACAGGAAGCAGAGCGGAATACGGTCTGCTATCGGGATTGATACATGCTATTCAGGATGACCCGGAACTAGAGCTCCAGATTATCGCTACCAACATGCACCTGTCTCCCGAATTTGGCCTGACTTATAAAGAGATTGAGTCGGATGGCTTTTCTATCAGCAAGAAAGTCGTGATGCTTCTCTCTTCCGATACCGCCAATGCCACCGCTAAGTCCGTGGGACTGGGATTCATTGGTTTTGCTGATGCGTATGAAGATCTAAGACCTGACATGATTGTGGTTCTTGGTGATCGTTATGAGATTGTCCCGGCAGTTTCTACCGCCCTCTTCTATAAGATTCCAGTGGCGCATCTTCATGGAGGGGAGATAACAGAGGGCGCATACGACGATTGTATACGTCATGCTATCACGAAGATGTCTCATCTTCATTTTACCAGTACGGAAGAGTACCGCAGGCGGGTAATTCAATTGGGGGAACATCCAGACCGGGTGTTCAATGTGGGAGCACTTGGAATAGAGAATATCAAGAAAGTGCCATTGATGAACAAGGAGGAATTGGAAGCGACGCTTGCTGGATTTACATTCGGTGACAAGTCCCTTCTTGTGACCTATCATCCCGTAACACTTGAAAATGCGACAGCGGCTGAGCAGATTCGGAATCTTCTTTCGGCTCTTGATGAATTGCTTGATTATAAGGTTATTTTCACTCTCCCGAATTCCGATACCGACGGTCGTGTCATCATAAGGCTGATAAATGAATATGTGGCGAAGCATTCGGAACGTGCGGTCGCTTATCCGTCCCTTGGTCTGAGGCGTTATCTTTCAGCGCTCCAATATGTGAAGGGGGTAGCGGGCAATTCTTCCAGCGGAATCATCGAAGTGCCTTCGTTTGGTATTCCGACCTTGAACATAGGAGATCGTCAGAGAGGACGTCTTGCGGCGGATAGCGTGGTGAATAGCGGAACAGGGAAAGAGGAAATCCTTTCCGGACTGCGTAAAATCCTTTCACCGACATTCAATATTAATGAAACACATAACCCCTATGAAGGTAAGGATACTACGGCAGACATACTTCATGTCCTAAAGACTTATCCTCTCGAAGGACTTGTTCAGAAATCATTTTATAACTTAAAGTGAAATGAAAATTATAGTTATTGGGCTTGGTTCTATGGGTAAACGTAGAATCCGGTTGCTTAGCGAACGGCAGGATGTTGAAATATACGGCATTGACAGTCAAGAATCGCGTTGTGTGGAAGTAAGGAGAATATTTGGAGTGAAATGTTTTAGTTGCATTTCAGAAGCCGTTGAATCTCAAAAAATGGATGCCGCTGTAATATCTACTTCTCCGCTTTCGCATGCTATCATTATTAGAGAGTGCCTAATGCACAACCTTCATGTGTTTACAGAGATAAATCTTGTGCGGGATGGATATGATGAGAATATGGCTTTTGCGAAAGAAAAGAATCTTGTTTTGTTCCTTTCCTCTACTTTTCTCTACCGTAAGGAAACACAATTTATTATAGAGAAGGTACATAAAGCTAAATGCCCGCTCAATTATATTTATCATGTGGGGCAATATCTTCCCGATTGGCATCCGTGGGAAAGTTATAATAGCTATTTTATAAGTAATCCCAAGACTAATGGTTGCCGGGAAATTATGGCAATAGATTTACCTTGGGTAGTTACAGCCTTTGGACCAATTAAAAATGTGTATGCTGTGAAAAGTAAGAACACAGAACTAAGCGTCACATACAATGATAATTATCTTGTTACGCTTGAACATGAGTCGGGTGCAAAAGGGGTTTTTGCTGTTGATGTGGTAGCACGTAAGCCTTTCCGGCATATTGATATCTATGGTGAGGAATTGCAACTATCTTGGAATGGCACCGCTGACTCATTGTATGAATACAATATTAGCGAGAGAAAGAATGAGAATATTCAGATGTCCGATGCTTCGGAACATGTAGAAGGGTATGCTGAGTTTATAACGGAGAATCCTTATCGTGAAGAGTTGAATGCTTTTCTCTGGCAGATTGCAGATAGGACGTTCATGCCCGCTTGGGATTTTAAGAGAGATAAGGCTGTTCTGGATATTATTGACAAAATAGAGGCTTGATGAGGTATTACTATATAGCCTTCGTTGGTATGGGGTCAATAGGCAAACGCCATGTAAACAATGTATGCGACTTGATTGCTATTCAAGGAGATACTTGTTCGATAGACCTCTATAGGAGTTCGATGGATCGCTCCCTGCCGGAAGAGATTACAAAGAAAGTACATAATCAGTACCTTTGTAATGAACCGGTGCAAAGGGATTATGACATAGTATTCATAACCAATCCTACTTCCATGCATTTGGAGACGGCTTTGAAATTCCGGAATTACACAAAGGCTCTTTTCATCGAGAAACCGGTGTTTTCGACAGGACAAGTGCCTCTTAAACAAGTAAGGGAACTTGATGAAATAACCTCGTATGTGGCTTGTCCTCTTCGTTATAATTCCGTTTTGCAGTATGTAAAAAACAATCTGGATCTCAGTAAAGTAATATCTGTTCGTGCAATGTCTTCCAGTTATCTTCCGGATTGGCGTCCGGGTCAGGACTATCGTCAAACTTATAGTGCCCATTCTGATTTAGGAGGAGGAGTGGATATTGACTTGATTCATGAATGGGATTATCTCTCATGGATTTTTGGTATGCCTAACCAGTGTAAGGCGGTCATTGGCCGGATTTCCCATTTGGAGATAGACAGCAATGACATAGCCCTTTATGTGGCACGAAACAATCAGATGACCTTTGAGCTTCATCTGGATTATTTTGGCCGAAAGCCTCAGCGTATGTTGGAAATATTTACGTATGATGATACCATCCGGTGTGATATCATAGCCGGTACTGTCTCTTTTTTGAAAGAAGGGAGAATTCTTTATTTTAACAACGACCGTAATACATACCAGATGGCTGAGGTTAAGCATTTCTTTGATATTGTGGAAGGAAGGGCTGCGAATGACAGTACTGTGGAGCATGGGGTGAGTGTCTTGAATCTGGCGAAATCGAAAATGTAAATATAATAATGAATATATTGTTTACGCTTTGTGGACGTGCAGGCTCCAAAGGAGTGAAAGGAAAGAATGCGCGTGATTTTTTGGATATACCTTTGGTATGGTATTCCATGGCAGGGATCGATATGTATATCAATCAAGTGGCCCAAAATGATGATCGTATAGATGTTGTGCTAAATACGGACAGTGAAGATCTTATACAACTTGTAAGCAAGGTAAAGGATTTGAATGTGACAGTCTTCAGACGTGATATGGATCTAGCGGGGGATAAGGTTCCAAAAGTTGCTGTAATCCTTGATGGCTTGTTGCGTGCGGAGAAGCAATTCAACGTGACATACGATATGGTGGTGGATTTAGATATCACCTCTCCTCTTCGTACCGTGCAAGATATCAAAAACGCTATTGACAGGAAAATGGTACGTTCGGAAGTTGATGTTGTCTATTCTGTGACTCATGCACGCAGGAATCCCTATTTCAACATGGTAAAGGAGAAAGATGGGGCCTTCTGCAAAGCGATTCCATCCAGCTTTACTACGCGGCAGGAGGCTCCTGTGTTTTATGACATGAATGCCTCCATCTACGCTTATTCTCCCCAGGCATTGAAAGAGAAGGAACAGTCTACATTCTTTAACTCTAATTGTGATGCGGTGGTTATGATGGATACGGGCATTCTTGATATAGATTCCGAGGAGGATTATTGCCTCATGCAGGTTATCGCAAGGTACTTGTTCGAGGGAAAAAAAGGATTCAAGGAAGTGTATGACAAGGTAAAGAATTGGAAGTAAAGATGGAATTCGCCGAATTTGATTATCAAGCAAAATAAATAAGTAGATGATGGACTATAATCACATAATAACTCAAGACCTTTCACTAATCGATGCATTACGCCGGATAAATAGCATTAAGTCTGGCCCTTTGGTGCTTTTTGTTGTAGATACGGATGATCGTATGGTTGGCACATTAACAGATGGCGATTCCAGAAGGGCTTTGATTGCAGGTTTTTCTGTAGATAATCCGATAAAGAAGGTCATGCATCGTGATTTCAATTTCTTGCGTAAGGGAGTCAATGATGATGTTCATCATCTTCAAGAGCTGAAAAAAAAGAAAATGAAACTTGTTCCCCTGCTTGATGAGGACAATCGTATTGTTGAGATTGTCAATTTGGAACGATTCGTCACACGTCTTCCGGTTGATGCAGTTCTCATGGCGGGAGGTAAGGGTGAGCGGTTGCGTCCGCTTACGGAGAAAACCCCAAAACCGCTTATCAAGATAGGGGATAAGTGTATTATCGATTATAATGTTGATCGCTTGATTTCGTTCGGGATCAAACACATTAACGTGACTGTCAATTATCTGGGAGAACAGATTGAGGAGCATTTTCGGGAAGTGTGTAAAGGGATAAAGATAGAGACGGTGCGTGAGCCTAAATATCTAGGTACAATTGGCAGTATTAAGTTCGTGAATGCCTTTTATAACGACACGGTGCTGGTGATGAATTCCGATCTTTTCACCAACATTGATTATGAGGATTTCTATCTTCATTTCTGTCAGCACGATGCGGATATGAGCGTTGCGGCTGTGCCTTATATCGTGAAGGTTCCTTATGGTGTATTTAGTTTAGATGGACGTGATATAAAGGGTATAGTGGAAAAACCGACTTATAGCTATTACGCCAATGCCGGCATCTATTTGATAAAGAAATGTTGCCTTGACCTTATTCCTAAAGACGAGTTCTTTAATGCCACCGATTTTATGGACAAGCTGATAGCCACTCATCATAAAGTGACCCGTTATCCCATATCTGGTTTTTGGTTGGATATTGGCCAGCATGAAGAGCTAGTTCGTGCGAGGGAGATGGTGAAGCATATGAAGGGTTTTTGAGTTTATTATTATGTAATGAAATAAAATTGAATGAAAACAGTCGTTATTATTGGTGCAGGACAATTGGGGAGTCGCCACCTTCAAGGTTTAAGTAGATCTACTTATCCGTTGGATATTTGGATGATGGATATAGACATAGTTTCTTTGGAAACAGCAAAGAACCGCTATGAGGAGATTTCGGGGAAAGATGATAAAAATCAAGTGCACTATGTGCAACGAATGGACATGTTACCTTTGGATATTAATGTGGCAATTCTTTCTTCAAGTTCGAAGCCTAGATATTCCATTTTGTGTGAATTGTTGAATAGAGCGAAGGTTTCTTATGTCCTTTTTGAAAAATTCCTTTTCCCAAAAATGGAGGAATATGATAAAGCACAGGCTTTACTTGTTGAAAAACAGGTTAAGGCGTGGGTTAATTGTACACGGCGTTTATTTAAGTATTATCATTGGATTAGGGAAAATATTGATAGGGCTTCTCCTGTCCAGATGACCTTTAAGGGTAAGAATTGGGGACTTTGTTGTAATTCAATACATTATATTGATATTTTTATGTATCTTATCCGTGAGGATACTTTCACTGTTGATGTATCATCTTTATTACCTCTTTTGCTTGAGAGCAAAAGAGCCGGATATGTTGAGTTATGTGGAGAGTTGAAAGTGCTCACTCCAAAAGGTAATAAGCTATCCTTGGTTTCCTTGGAAAATTATCAAGGAGAATCCGTTATTTCTATAATGAATGGAAGTAATATGTTTACTATAAATGAGCTGAAAGGCACACTACATCAAAATGGTGAAATTGCTGTGCGATTTAGGGCTCCTTTTCAAAGTGAATTGACTGGGAGTGTGATAGATCAAATTCTAGAAGATGGAACTTGTGCTCTATCCTCGTACGAAGAGTCTTCGTCTTATCATAAATTGATATTGGCTGGACTTTTGCCTTATATCAATGATCTAAAAGGAGAAAACAGTGATCTTTGTCCAATCACATAATGTATTTATATCTATGAAATCTATTTGGTTAATCGGAGCGGGAGGTATTGCCGCTGAATATGCGAAAGTTTTGGATACTTTGGGTCTTTCTTATCAGGTGATAGGGAGAGGTATTCGGAGTGCTAGAAAATTTGAGGAACGTATGAACAGGCCTGTTATAACAGGAGGGCTGGATGATTTCTTGCGGACTCGTCCGGCAATACCTGATATGGCGATTGTAGCTATTGGCGTTACAGAGTTGAAAAATGCCATGGTTTTACTGATGGAATATGGAGTTCGTAAATTGTTTGTGGAAAAACCCGGATTTTGTTTTCCAGAAGAACTTGAAGAATCCTGCGAGGTTGCTTCTCGTACTAATTCTCAAGTGTTCTTCGCTTATAATCGTCGTTTCTATTCTTCTGTGATAAAAGCAGAAGAGATAATCCGTGAAGATGGAGGCATCCTGTCTTTCAATTTTGAATTTACGGAATGGGGGCATGTCATTGAGAGACTTATGTATGGAGCGAATGTGTTAAGTAATTGGTTTTATGGTAACTCGACTCATGTGGTTGACTTGGCGTTCTTTTTGGGTGGTAAACCTGTTCAACTCTCTACTTATACTACAGGAAAGACGAATTGGCATAATCCAGCTATATTCGCTGGAGCAGGAAGGACTGAAAAAGGGGTGTTGTTTTGTTACCAAGCGAATTGGTTAGCTCCGGGTAGATGGGGCGTGGAATTGTTGACGAGCAAGCATCGGCTTTATCTTAGACCGATGGAAAAATTGTATATTCAAGAAATAGGTAGTGTGGGGGTCAAGTTCGTGGAAATAGATGATACCTTGGATATCAATTATAAGCCTGGATTCTATTTGGAAACAAAGGCTTTTGTAGAAGGAGATTACAGTCGTTTGTGTTCTATATATGATCAAAAGAAAAACATAGAAGGATTGTATAATAAAATTCTAGGTAAATAAAATGAATAATTCAGACTTGAAATTGTTTTTTAAGTCTGAATTATATTTAAAGTATAATTCGGACTTGGATAATATAGTTAGTATATTTATTAGAAACAAATTAAATAATAATAAATATTTTCTTAAATTCAAAACTATTTTTTCTTTGTTTTTGATAATTGTTTATCCGTTTTTATTACTTGTACGTTTACTTTTAGACTTGTTTAGTATTGCTTTTACTGTAAAGAAAAATATTGCAGGTAAAAAGGTTTATTTGATTTTATTTAATGCGTATTATAAGAAAAAAATGATATTGGCTTTAGATGATACTAACTTTGATGAATCAATTTGTGTGTTTGACGCTAAAGATGGCTTTATAGATCTTATTATCTCAGAGAGTATGAGCCACTTTTTTTCTTTAAAGGATGTGATAAACGTGTATTATTCTTCCTTTTGTACATATGCTGTTTTATTACGACATTTAAACGTGCTTGATGTCCCTTATGTGTACAAAGCCCTCAGATTTTACAAGATCGGAACTTTCCTAGATAAAATGGATTCTTCAAATAAATTGTTTTTCTGTAATGAGCGTGATGAATATTGCGCATTGATTGATAGACCTAGTTCTTTTGAGAAAATTATGATTCAACATGGTACAGCCTTCCATTATCTTCCAATAACGTATCGATACTCTACGGTTGATAAACTATATACCTCAGATAGGGGATGTTTAGATCTGTATTTAAAAAATTATTTTAAGGTTAATCCGACTATATATGATTTTAAAAGAAAGATTGATTTGGTTGATCTTGAAATGGATATGCCAGCTGTTCTGCTGATCTCTTATTCTAAAACATATAGTAACGAGGAGATTGAAATTATTGAATATTTTCAGTCTTTACGACAGTATAGGTTATATGTGAAATTGCATCCTTCTGCTATTGGAAATCGTTATGATTCGTATTCGAGTAAATATATTGTAATAATAAAAGATTGTATATATCCTAATGTTAAATATGTAATCTCTTATAGATCACAATTAGCTCGAGAGTATGAGAATTTAGGAATAACAGTTTTTTATCATACTGACTTTGTGTGTGTAAAAGATTTATTTGTGAAAATAAATTATTGATATGTTTCTGCTTTCTTTTTTATTGTTGATTTTTTGCTCGTTGCTGAAAATGAAGATTCATAATCGACGGCAAGTATTTATATTGTTATATGTTCTATTGTCGCTGATGGTTGTTTTTCAAGATACAATAGGCGCTGATTTTTATAGCTATAAAGCGTTGTATTATTCAATACCAAAGAATTTTGAGAGAATGTCTCTGGCTGAATTTATGGAATCAAATAGAGATTTGTTATTTTCGTTCCTTGTGATATCTTTTGATAAAATAGGAATTTCTTATATTGGTTTTAGGATGATTCTGTCGGCTTTAATGATGCTGTTCTTTTTTCGATTTATAAAAGACTATTGTTCTTATTCAATTCTTTCTTTATTCGTTTTTTATGCATTGTATTATATATACTGGGTGTATAGTTGCTTTAGACAAGGATTTTGTATGTCTTATTTTCTATGTATTTTATTTCCGTTTGCAATAAATAAAAAATATGCTAAGTTCTATTTGTTGTCGATACCAATGTGGGGTATTCATGTTTCTTCTATTGTGTATTTATTAGCTCCATTTATTATTAATTATAATCTGACTCGTAAAAAAATCGCCTATATATTTGTTTTTTCCATTCTAGTCTATTTTTTATCATCTAGTTTTTCTTCAATGTTTCTTCTATTTGATAGAATGGCTGGATATATGGAGTTAGATCCATCGGATAATAAGTATTTAGCATTTGCATTTAGAATATTAATAATATTACCAATGCTCTTTATTGATCCAAATAGATTTGATAATAGGTTCTTTAAGATATCTTGTAATGCTTTTTTGTTTTCATTCTTATTGTATTGTATCTTTTCATTCTCGGAGTTGATATCTGCTAGATTGTGTTTGTACTATAGGGTTTTTGAGTTAGTATTTGTTTCTTTTATATCGTTAGTATATTTTCGAAATAAATTTCATTTTGTCGTATTGTACTATTTATTTCTATATGTATTCTTGTATATTAAATTTATATTTTTCTGTATTAATACCCAGATGTATCCATCGGATGTTAATTTTTTTAATTTTCCATATCTATCAATATTCTCGGATGAGAGTGTGAAAAAATATTATCGGGAATATTATGAGATATCTAGTGAACCTCTGTATTATCTTGATTTTTTTTAGTTCTTTAAGAGTTTGTTGTTATGAGTTATAGATTGTTTTTGTTGAAAAATATAGTATGGAGCGCTATAGATAAATTATCGATGAATTTGATTCAACTTGTCACTACTATCATCATAGCAAGATTTGTGTCTCCTTCTGATTTTGGAATAGTCGCTTTGATTAATGTTTTTTTGGCTGTCTCTCAAATTTTTGTAGATTCAGGATTGAATATAGGATTAATACAACAGAAATGTAAGGATAAAATAACTTTTTCATCTGTGTTTTATTTTAATCTTACTATTTCGTTTGTTTTGTATTTTATTTTCTTTTTATCCGCTCCATTTATAGCGGAGTTTTATGGTAAATATGAATTGGGTTTTCTGATAAAAGTTGCTGCATTAAATATTATATTATCAGCCTTTAGTTATATTCATAAGACAATTTTAGTAATGCGATTTGAGCTGAAGACTCAAGCTAAAATAACATTTGTTTCGATGATGATAGCAGCTTTGCTAGGTGTATTAATGGCTATGAATGATTTTGGGGTTTGGTCTTTAATAGCTCAAACACTACTGTTTAATGTTTTGTCAACAACATTGCTTTTTGCTTTTTCATCTTGGTCTCCTGTTTTTGCTTTTTCTTTTCAATCTATAAAGGGTATTTTTTCGTATAGTTATGGAATTATGTTTACCTCTTTATTTCAAGTGCTTTATAATAATTTGTACACATTACTTATCGCTAAGTTCTATTCATCATCTGTTCTCGGATTTTATAATCGAAGCCAAACAATCGTTGAACTTGTTTCTTTAAATATATTTAATATAATACAAAGGCCCTATTTTGTTTATCAATGTGACGTAAAGGATGAGAAAGAGTTGTCTTCAATTGCTTTTATTGATTTTTTGAGAATGTCTATGCTTGTGATATTGCCTATATTAGTAGGAGGGGCTGTTTTAGCTGATTCTATTATAGTGTCTCTTCTGACTGAGAAATGGATTGGAGCCATACCTATTTTTCGGATTTTATGTGTTTCTTATTTTTTTTCTCCTATAATACTAACTAATATGAATATATTTAAGGTAGTAGGAGAATCAGGGAAATTTTTTAAGTTGGAGGTGATAAAGAAAGTCATAGCCATTTTGATATTACTCTTTACGATAAACAAGAGTGTTCTATTTGTTTGTTATGGACTTTTCATTAGCAATATAATCGATTTGATTATAACGACCTTGTTTTCGTTTAAGGTTACTGGGATTTCTATAGTGTATCAGCTTAAAAGTACCTATGACATCATATTCTCTTCTTTTTTGATGGGAGTTTTTTTGTGGCTTTTCTCTCTCTTTATAGAATCTTATGTGATTGAGTTTGTTATTGGTATATTTGGCGGCGCTTTTATTTATGTCCTTTTGTTGCTTTTGATGAAAAATAAAGAAATATATAATCTGTATAATTCTTTTATTTCAAAATATTTGTGATGGACAATAGAGTTTATATTGAATAATTGATTAAAACGTTGTTTGACTTATCTTCGTGATTTAAAAAGTTCATTTGATGTATTACGATAAGATTCGCCACCGCCATAGCCAAGTACTTGCAGCAACAGGATTAACCCCTGTTGAATTTGAAGCTTTGTTGATTACCTTCAAATATCATAGGGATGAATATTACAGTCATTTTACTCTGGAAGGGAAAGTTCGCCAGCGTATATCTTATAATCGAAAGACCAGTGTTCTACCTTTGATTCAGGATAAGCTGTTCTTCATATTGGTATATCTGAAGACCAATCCTCTCCAAGAGCTCCACGCCATCCAGTTTGAAATGACACAGCCCCAAGCCAACAAATGGATTCATCTTCTCTCTGAAATCCTACAACGTATTTTAAAGACGCTGGGTGAATTACCAGACCGCAACTCCAAACGGTTGATACACATACTCAAAGGATGTGAGGATAACCTGTTAGATGGAACAGAGAGACCCATTCAGCGTCCTGTTGATGAAGACAGGCAGTCGGCTTGCTATAGTGGTAAAAAACTTATAGCATAAAGAACAACCTGCTTTGTACGAGTAATCTTAGGATTGTATGGTTGAGTTCCACATATGAAGGTCATGTGCATGACAAAAAAATATGTGATGCAGAACCTCTTTCACTTCCTAAGGGAATCAAACTAAGGCAGGATACCGGTTTCATCGGACACAGACCTGATGGTATTGAAATATGTATGCCCAAAAAGAAACCAAAAGGAAAAGAACTTACCTCTGATGAAAAACAGGAGAACAAGAGGATTTCCGGAATTAGGATTAAAGTTGAGCATGCAATCGGTGGTATGAAAAAATGTCGTATTGTCAAAGAACGATTTAGATGCCATAAATTCGGTTTCGAAGATATGGTGATTCTTATTGCTTGTGGGTTACACAACTTTAGGATTAGCCACTAAATGAACCATATAACAATTTAATCTATATAATGTCTATTGTTTATTAAGCTATTTGTGGTTGAAATAGTTTATGCAAATAATTTACTGTCTTTATTTCAGACTTCTCTTTTTCTAAAAGGAGTTTCATTTGAACAATATAGTATATAATCATTAATTTTTTATTAAAATGAAAACAGCATTAGTTTGTGGTGCCGGTGGTTTTATCGGTAGCCATATGGTTAAGCGCCTTAAAAGTGAGGGCTATTGGGTAAAAGGTGTGGACTTGAAGTTCCCGGAATTTGCTCCGACAGAAGCCGATGATTTTATGATCGGCGATTTGCGTGATATTGATGTTTGTAATCGGGCGGTGGATCGTAAGTTTGATGAAATCTACCAGTTCGCCGCAGATATGGGGGGAGCCGGTTTTGTATTTACTGGTGAGAATGACGCTGATATCATGCACAACTCGGTAATGTGTAATATCAATATGATGGATGTGGCTTATAAGCGGAACGCCGGACGGATTTTTTATTCTTCTTCCGCTTGTATCTATCCGGAACGTAACCAGATGGATGCTCTACATCCGACTACTTCTGAAGATTCTGCTTACCCCGCAGGTCCCGATAGTGAATATGGCTGGGAGAAATTGTTCAGCGAACGTATGTTCTTGGCTTATCGCCGTAACAAGGGATTGGATGTGCGGATTGCCCGTTTCCACAATATCTTTGGCCCGGAAGGAACATGGGAAGGTGGACGAGAGAAATCTCCAGCCGCTTTTTGTCGTAAAGTAGCAGAAACACCGGATGGCGGAACGATTGAGATGTGGGGAGACGGCAATCAAACCCGGTCATTCTTGTATATTGATGAATGTTTGGAAGGTGTACGTCGTTTGATGAGCCAAGACCAGTTTATAGGACCGGTGAACATTGGTTCGGAAGAAATGATTAGTATCAATGGATTGGCTGAAATGGTGATGAAGATTGCGGGAAAGAAGCTCAATATCGTACATATCCCGGGACCTCTAGGTGTTATGGGACGTAATTCTGATAACCATTTGATTCGGGAGAAATTGGGTTGGGAACCTAGCTGGCCGTTGGTTAAAGGCTTGACTCAGACTTATCAGTGGATTAGTGAACAAGTTGAAAAACGTCATAGTTGATGAGAATAGTTTGTATATCTCAGGTTTATTGGCCCGATACGACTACAATGGCTCAACATTTAACAGATCTATGTGAGGTATTGGTCGAAAGGGGAAATCAAGTATCTGTATATACAAGCCAACATAATTATGAACACCCCGATGTTACTTATAGGAAATATGAGGAACATAAGGGTGTTCGTATATTTAGGCTTGCGAATACGGGCTTCGGAAAAAAAACAAAGTTGGGAAGACTCATGGATGTGTTGAGTTTTAATGGATTGAGTGTATTGGAATTAATATGCTTTAGGAGGAATAAGTATGATCTTGTTATTGGAATGTCCACCCCTCCTTTGTTGGCCTATTTTGGGTTGCATATTACCAGACTGAAAAAAATTCCGTTTTTGTTTTGGGCGATGGATTTGCAGCCTGAGTTGTCAATTGTGGCAGGATATATTCAAAAAGACAGCACGCTCGCACGGTCTATGCAAAAAAAGGGGGATTATATTTTCCGGTATTCGGATAAGATTATCGTATTAGATAACTATATGGAACAACATATATATACCCGTTTAGGTATGCGAAGAGAGAATGTTGATATTATCCCTGTATGGCCAGTCGTAGAAAATTTGTATGAAGGGTTCCGTTTGGATAATCCTTATCGGATAAAGAATGGCTTTGGAGATAGAATAGTGATCATGTATTCGGGGAATCATGCAGTTATTCATCCATTAGCGACTTTATTGCAGGCAGCAGTAAAGTTGAAAAATGATTCTCGATTTGTGTTTGTCCATATTGGGGGTGGCGTACGTTTGAAAGAGGTATTGGAGTATAAGGAAAAGTATGAGTTGGATAACGTGCTGACGTTACCTTATGAGCCTCGGGAAAATATTCATTTATCTTTGGGCTCAGCGGATTTACAGGTTGTGGTACTGGGGAATGGTTGTGTCGGGTATACTCATCCAAATAAAATATATGGGGCTATGTTTATTAGTAAGCCGATCCTGTATATAGGACCAGAGAGATCTCATATAACGGATATTTTGGATAATTGTCCGGGTAACATACGGGTAGCTCATGGAGACTCCGGATTACTTGTACGTAAATTGTTGGATTTTGCCGATATGAGGGAAGAGGAACGTATAGCGATAGGTCAAAGAAATAGGGCGTATGCAACAAAATATTTGCACCCAAATGTTTTGTTGGAGTCTATGGCTCGATCTATAGAGAATACTTCGAGGAAAATTACAATGCAACCCCAATCGTTATAAATCGCATCTCGCTGTTGGCGGATAAGCCATGCTCAGCCTTGGCAGGGATAAGTATGAATGTGCCGGGTTCACATGGATATGATTCATTGTCTATCACCATAGTACCGGATCCTTCTAGAAATATATAATGTTCGTCCATACTCAAATGGATATGCTTTTCTACGTTCTCCCCTGCCTTTAATTGACTCATTGCTATTTGAGTAATAGCCGAAGGGGTTTCTTGGTTTGCTACAAAAACTTGTTTAGAACCGATATGATGAGCGGTTGGAGCCGATAGAATATCAGATAGATGTCTAATTAATAAACGAGAGTCTTTCATTGTATATATATTTTTCAATAAAGATAGTATAAAATGAAATATCTAAGGTAATTTAAAAGGAATTTAAAGAATGAAAAATCATTATTGTGTTATAATGGCAGGTGGAATAGGCTCTCGTCTTTGGCCATTGAGCAGGAAGGAATGTCCGAAGCAGTTTGTGGATGTCTTGGGGATAGGAAAGACATTTATTCAACTTACTTATGAGCGTTTTGCCGATTTTATCCCAAAAGAGAATTTTTTGGTGGTAACAAGTTCTATATATAAACATTTGGTAATGGAGCAATTACCTATGCTTTCGGAGAATCAGATTTTGACAGAACCTTGTCGGAGGAATACTGCTCCTTGTATAGCCTATGCTATGCATCGGTTACGAAAGGTCAATCCCGCAGCTGTGGCTATTGTTACTCCTTCTGATCAATATATAGGAAATACGAAAGAATTTGTCTATACAATACAAGAATGTGTAAGATTCGCTGATGTAAATGATGTGTTGGTAACGATGGGAATAACCCCTACCTACCCCGCTACAGGTTATGGCTATATTCAAGTCCGGCTAATGGAGAATGAGAGTATCTCAAAGGTCGTTCGTTTCAAGGAGAAACCGGATATAGTAACGGCTACCCAATATCTATCTCAAGGTAACTATTATTGGAATTCGGGAATATTTATTTGGTCGATAGAGGCTATAATGGAAGCGTTTAGAAGGCATCTCCCAGTAATCACAGGATTATTTGATTCGATAGATATTGCTTATGGGAGTAAAGAGGAGAGCCAATGCGTGGATGGGATTTATGAGAAGTCTATTAGTATATCAATTGATTATGGAATTCTGGAAAAAGCTGAAAATGTTTTTGTTTATCGCTCTTCAAATTTAGCGTGGAGTGATGTAGGCTCGTGGGGCGCTTTGTATAATCAGCTTGAACATGATAAGGATGGAAATGCAATTGATAAGGATTTTGTTTTTTGCCATAATACCAGAAATTTATTAGTTAAGGAGCAGAATCTAGATAAAGTGGTTGTGATTGATGGTTTGGATAATTATATTGTCGCAGATACGAAGGATGCGCTACTTATTTGCCCCAATAAAAATGAGGAATATGTGCAATCCTTAATTGAACGATTTTCAAAATAACGTATGGTAAGATATTTGCTGATCTTCCTTGTTTTATGAGTACTCAAAAAAGGGTTCATGGTTAAAAGAACTACATTCGTTGCGAACAAAATTTATTTAAATATGTATGCCCTAAATTGAGTACTTACATTATTTATGCATAACAACTTGAAAAATAGCGGGGAAGTACTATTGGAGGTTTGCTTTTGTTTATGTGGAGTCGATTTTTAAGATATCTCCTCTTCTATGTCTTCAACTCTCATGGTACCAATCATGGGAGTACATATCGCCGATATGCTTATCGGTATAACGCCAAAAAAGAAAGAGGAACTTCCATGGAAGTGTTTGCAAGAAATGAGAACCACAAAGGTGCGATGATGAATGTGTAGATGATAGAATAGACTGTAGAATCGATATAGAATAAAGATTTTGTACCGGTCTTCTTTTTCCCTTCGGGGAGGTAAGGAGGCCGGTTCTGTTTTTATGTATGCCTTGATGATCCGTATATATAATGTGGGATTCGGCCTTCTGCGGTGCAGGGATAAATATTCCCCCTGTGATCGTGGAAATGAAAAATCTTATGAAAGATTTGAAGGGACTGTTGGGCGAGTTTCGGGGTTGGCCTACCGTTGAGTTGTTTAGTGTACGTCTGGCCGGATTGTCGGCGGAAGATAGGGAAAGGCATTTGCTGGGGTTTTGTAAGCTGGCTTTCGGGCATTATGAAGAGTTGCCGATGGGATATCGGAGATTGGTGGATGGTTATTTGGATGGGGAGCGAGGGGAGAACTTGATGGTGTGGTATTTGACAAGGCATACGCCGTGGAAGAATGCCCGTTATGAGTTGCATCGACCGGACTTGTTTTTGCGGATGGCGAAGCTGGTGGAGTTTACGGATCGGGATGGGCGTTTGCCTTATTCTCATTTGGCGGCTTGTTTATGTATGGCGTTTTCCGTCCGGAGTTTATCGGATCCTAATTCGGAGGTCTTGCCGAAATCCTTGGCTAGCCGTTTGAGCGCATTGAATATATTACCAAGTGATATTTTGGAACTGGCGGGGAAGAGGGAAATAACGGATGAAATGTGATTCTTTATTGATAAATGTTAAATGTACGTGGATTGAAGTCGATGAAATTTGGTGTGTTTTTCGTTGATTTGGGAATGTGTGTGTTGGTTGCTAGGCCGTTAACTGTTTTGCGTCATCGAAGTCCGGCTTTGTGGCTATTATACCTTTGTCATGTGTTCGAAGCATGGTTACATTCATTTATTCATTAAAAACGTATAGTTATGGCATTGAAATTTAAATTGGTAATGAGAAAGAATCTAGGTGAGGATCACGAATCTATTCCTGAAAAGGTATACGCTCAAATGGTGTATGGAGATCTGGTTACTTTTGATGAATTTGCGGAGGAGGTGGCGGATAGCTCTGGTGTAGGTAGCGCTAGCGTGAAGGCGGTTCTGGATCGTATGAATGTGGTGTTGGTCCGTCATTTACAGCATGGCAGGCGTGTCAGTGTAGGTGAGCTGGGACTTTTCCGCTTTTGTTTCGGATCGTCGGGGGTGCCGGATGAGAAGACGTTTTCAACGAACTTGATTCGGGAGCCGAAAGTACGGTTCTACCCGGGCAAGGCGCTACGGGTAGCCAAGAGCCGGACAAGTTTTGAGAAGACTGCGCTTCCGAATGAAGAAGATGCGGGTGGAAACGGGAGTGATAGTGAAAGTCCGGATGAAATCTAAGAGCTATGAGGCGTTTGACGGTTCAATTAATTGTCGCGATCCTGCTCTCAATGAGCGGGATCACACTTCTCTTCAGCGGATTCTGGATTGATCCGCAAGGATTGATCGATAACAGCGTACTGGTGGCTTTCGGTGAGATCAGTACGTTTGCCGGGGCCCTTTTTGGGGTGGACTACTCTTATAAATTGAAAATTAATAATTGAAAATTGAAAATTATGGAAAGACATGATAAAAGGTTAACAGAGCATTTTGGTTTGGATGAGTTTACTTATAGTGGTATTGCCGTGGACAATGCGATAAATAATCAGCCTCCTCCTTGTGCATGTCTAGCGCTTCAAAATTTGGTAGTTAGTTTATTGGAGCCATTACGTCTATTGTATGGGGCACCAATTGCTATATTGAGTGGATATCGGAATGAGAAGGTAAATCGTCTTGCTGGCGGGGTCGTTACCAGCCAACACTTGAAAGGAGAAGCGGCAGATTGCTATGTTGCCGATGGGCCGGAAAAACTGTTGGATGTGTTGCAATGTTCCGGTTTAGTATTTGACCAAGCTATATTATATAGACGAAGACGTTTTTTGCATCTTTCCTTAAAGATAAATGGAAATAACAGGATGCAAGTGTTAGTTTATAACAAATCTTGATACTTCGGTGCGGAAAGAGACTTACCCATGATCAAGTGCGGAAGGGAAGATCGGTGATTTGGTGGACTGAAAAGGATATGATATATTTGCCTCCTATGATTAAGCTTGAATATCTAAAAAAGATACGTGTTCGTTGGATTATATTGGCGATTTTTCTTGTCGCTATATGGATCGTGATGGGAAATCCCAGATTAGGCGAATGGTATTCCCGTTCGATTTATCCATGGGTATCGGGTATGCTATCTCGTTTCTCCTGCTTGTTCCCTTTTTCCGTAGGGGATTGTTTTATTTATGGTAGCATCGCCGGGTTATTAGGGTATCTGTCGTATGCGATTATAAGGAGGCGGAGGATCGGGAGGACAATAAGGCATGTCGTGGAATATCTGGCATGGGTGTATGTCTGGTTCTATATCGCTTGGGGATTGAATTATTTCCGGGAAGATTTTTTCACTCGTACGCGAACCACTTATGTGCCTTTTTCCTCGGAACATTTCCAATCCTTCTTGGATGCCTACACGGATTCCCTGAACGCCTCATGGGTTCCGATAGAGACGATCGATCGGGAGGTCGTGAAAGAGGCGGTGCAGGAAGGGTATCGGGAATTGCCTACTCGTTTCGGGCTTACCACTCCCGGGGCCTATCTTCATCCTAAAACGATGCTGTTCTCCCGGCTGATGAGTGGAGTAGGGGTGATGGGATATATGGGGCCGTTTTTCACGGAGTTCAATTTGAACGGCCAGCTTTTGCCCGTGCAATATCCCGCCACCTACGCCCATGAGATGGCCCATGTGCTTAGTATATCCAATGAGGCCGAGGCTAATCTATACAGTTATTTAATATGTACGGGCTCTTCCGTGCCGGAGATCCGCTTCTCTGGCTACTTCTCCTTGCTGCCTTATGTGTTGAGCAACGCGTATGTGGCTTTGGATAAGGACGCTTTTGAGGCATGGAAGAAAAGATTACGCCCCGAGATCAAGGACTTGTATAACGAGAAAGTCGCCTATTGGCAATCTCTATACAGCCCGTTGATCGGCGAGGCGCAAGACGTGGTCTATAATCTTTTCCTGAAAGGCAATAAGATACCTACCGGAACCGCTAATTATTCGGAGGTGATCGCCTTATTGATCGCCTTGGAAGGAGAATGATAATTCATCATTTAACTTCCTCCAAATAAAGCACCCGGCTCGAGTAATCATTCTGTTTGTGATAATCGACCATGTGATTATAAGGGATTTCCAGTCCGTTCGCCATGAGATATTCCCCGGTGAAAGCTTTACCCTCGAAAGCCAGAGGTTCGTTGTCGATCCGGTTCAGCTCGCGGACTCTGTATTTCTTGTCTGGGGATAATCCGTTCATCTTTACACGGGGTAAATGTTGGTTGACGAAATGCTTGGTCTTCCACCAGTAAAATACGGCTTTGTCTTTCTCCGTTGAAGTGTACATCAAGGAGGCTACCCCCAAACCATCGTAAGGAGAAACCAGACGGTATATATCGCCGAATTGCACGACCGGACGGATCGTCTTATAATCGGCGATTGCCTTGCGGCAAAGTGTTTTCTCTTCTTCTGTCATATGCTTGGGTTGGATCTCCATGCCCAAACGGCCGCTCATCGCTACGTCGATCCGATATTTCAGGGGAATGATCCGGAATGTTTGATGGTTGGGGGCGGCGCTGATATGTGAGGCCATGGCGATAGCCGGGAAAAAATAAGAAGTACCCCATTGCATATAGATACGCTGTAAGGCATCGGTATTGTCGCTTACCCAAAACTCATCGAAGTAAGGCATGACACCGTAATTTGCCCGGCCTCCACCGCTGGCGCAAGCCTGTAGGGTTAAATCCGGGTATTTGGCTCGGATACGCTCACAGACTTTCTTGAATCCTTCGTGATATTCGATATACATATGGCTTTGCTGATCCGAAGGCAGATATTGGGAGCCATGGTTCAGGATGCTCATATTGGCGTCCCATTTGATATAATCGATCTCCGGGTATGTTGTCATCAAGTTGTCGACGATACCGAATATGAAGTCTTGCACCTCGGGATTGGAGAGATCAAGAACGACCTGTGTACCGCCACGCCCCAAGACGATTTCCCTGTTTGGAGCTTTCAATACCCATTCCGGATGCTTCTCGTACAATTCACTTGTCGTGTTGGCCATTTCCGGCTCGATCCAGATACCGAATTTAATACCATGCTTGTTGGCGTCGGCGATCAGGCCCTCGATGCCTCTTGGTAGTTTTCGGGCATCAACCATCCAATCCCCTAAGGACGAGTTATCTTTATTACGAGGATATTTATCGCCAAACCAGCCGTCGTCCATGACGAACAACTCGCCGCCCATAGACTGGATATCACTCATCATTTGGTCCATACCTTCTTGATTGATATCGAAATATACACCTTCCCAACTGTTTAGTAAGATTTTCCGGGCGGTCGCTCCATTCGCTATCTTATGTTTGCGTGCCCATGCGTGGAAATTTCGGCTGCTTCCGCTTAAGCCGTCCTTACTGTAAGTCAGCGCCAATTCCGGTGTACGGAAACTTTCTTTGGCTTTGAGGGTGTAAGCCGAGTTCTCCTCGTTTATTCCCGCGAAGAAATGGTGATAGTCGCTATCATCCGTATCGAAGAATAATTTGTAGTTACCGCTATAGCATAGGGCGGCGCCAATAACGGAACCGGTGTTTTCCATCGGCTTCCCGTCTAGGGAGATCATCACTTCGGCGTGGGCGGTATGGGAGTTGCGGACACCATCCTTGTTTTTTATCATCTTGATCCCCGGCCGTAACGGTTCTTGTGCCAATTGAGCCTCGTTTGCCCATGAGCCGTATAAGTGGGAAACCCATACGTCTCCTTTCCTGATCGGCAGATAAGCGGAAGCGAAACGATTGAGGGTGATCGCTTTTTTCTCCTCATGCGTGATCTCTGTCCAAGTCTCGATGATATCGGCGTCCGGATAGGTTCTGTAACAGAGATTCATATAAAAAGGATACACTTTATCTTTTAATCGGATCGTCGTGATATCTGCCGTTTGCTCTTTTCGTGTATCTACTTTTATGACTTCCAGTTGAAGGGTCATATTCCCGTCACCATGGGTAACGGACAATGCGCTTTCGGAGGGGCAATTCAAGCCGTAGATCGGATAAGCGGAAAATGTTTTCTGCTCGGTCTCGAGCAAGGTAGCCGCGTCGGAAGTGGATAACTTGTCTCCATAGTAGATGAATCTTACCTCTCCGCCGACAGGTGCGTCTAGCAATAATGAGGTATTCCTCGTGGAAATCAATACGTCTTGTGCCCATAAACTAGTGGTCAATAGGGAGGCGCAACATAAATAACCGAATTTACTCTTAATGTTCATTTTATTAGTAGGTGTTAGATTTAAATTCAGGGGCAAAAGTAGGAGAGAGCCGGTAGGTTTCCTAATAGGATTTTATCAGATACTGTTACTTTTCTGCTTTAACTAAAATTTGTTTCACGCAGAAGAATCCCGTGCTTTCATTAATGAAAATTCCATATTGTCTAATTCGAAAGAAATCACTAACTTTGCGGCAATTTTTTAGAAGCAAGATAAATACATCGCGATATGAGTAAGAAATTTACCGAATATTCTAAGTTTGACTTGTCGAACGTAAATAAAGAGGTGCTGAAGAAATGGAAGGATGGAGACATCTTCCATAAGAGTCTTGAAACAAGAGAGGGACATCCTACATTCGTATTCTACGAGGGCCCTCCATCCGCAAACGGTATGCCGGGTATTCACCATGTTATCGCCCGTTCGATTAAGGATATTTTCTGCCGCTATAAAACCATGAAGGGATTCTTGGTGAATCGTAAGGCGGGTTGGGATACACACGGTCTGCCTGTCGAGTTAGGCGTGGAGAAGGCTTTGGGCATCACGAAGGAAGATATCGGTAAGAAGATTTCTGTCGCTGAGTATAACGCCGCTTGCCGTAAGGACGTGATGAAGTTCACGAAAGAGTGGGAGGATTTGACGCAGAAGATGGGTTATTGGGTGGATATGGAGAATCCGTATATCACATATGATAACCGCTATATCGAGACCTTGTGGTATCTATTGAAAGAACTTTATAAGAAAGGTCTTTTATATAAAGGCTATACGATCCAACCGTATTCTCCCGCCGCGGGTACGGGCTTGAGCACGCACGAGTTGAACCAACCGGGTTGCTACCGTGACGTGAAGGATACGACTTGTACGGCGCAGTTCCTGATTTTGGACCCGAAGCCGGAGATGGCGGAGTTTGGTGATCCTTTCTTCTTGGCTTGGACGACGACTCCTTGGACGTTGCCTTCGAATACGGCGCTTTGCGTTGGGCCTAATTTTACATATGTAGCCGTACAGACTTATAATCCATACACCGGTATGCCTATGACGGCGGTGTTGGCGAAGGATTTGTTGAACGTTTATTTCAACCCGAAAGCCGCCGAACTAAACTTGTCGGATTATAAGGTGGGAGATAAGTTGATCCCGTTCCGTGTCGTAGGTGAATGGAAAGGGCCGGAATTGGCTGGTATGCATTATGAGCAATTGATCCCGTGGGTGAACCCGGGTCAGAATGCGTTCCGCGTGATCACGGGCGACTATGTGACCGTGGAAGACGGTACGGGTATCGTACATATCGCCCCGACATTCGGTGCGGATGATGATCGTGTGGCGAAAGCTAGCGGTATCCCTCCTTTGATGATGATCGATAAGGATGGCAACCAACGCCCGATGGTGGATATGACCGGTAAATTCTATAAGTTGGAAGACTTGGATCCGGAGTTTGTCCAGAATCGTATGAATGCTTCCGACTATGATCCATGGCAAGGTAAGTTCGTGAAGAACGCTTACGATGATACGAAGACGGATAAAGATGAGACGTTAGATATAGAGATCTGCATGATGTTGAAAGCCCAGAACCGGGTATTCAAGATCGAGAAGCATGTCCACAATTACCCGCATTGCTGGCGTACCGATAAACCGGTATTGTATTATCCGTTGGATAGCTGGTTTATCCGCACGACCGCTTGCCGCGAGCGTATGATCGAGCTGAACAATACGATCAACTGGAAACCGCAGAGTACGGGTACGGGACGTTTCGGTAAATGGCTGGAGAACTTGCAAGACTGGAACTTGAGCCGCAGCCGTTATTGGGGTACTCCGTTACCGATCTGGCGTACGGAAGACGGTAGCGAGGAGAAGTGTATCGGTTCCGTGGTAGAGCTGTTCGGCGAGATCGAGAAATCGGTGAAGGCCGGCTTTATGGAGTCTAACCCTTATAAGGACTTCGCTCCGGGAGATTATACGAAGGAGAACTACGAGAAGATCGATTTGCACCGTCCGTATGTGGATGATATTATCTTGGTTTCCGCTTCCGGCAAGCCGATGAAGCGTGAGACGGACTTGATCGACGTATGGTTCGATTCCGGCGCTATGCCTTATGCGCAGATTCACTATCCGTTCGAGAACTTGAAGGAGTTCGACAACCGTCAGATCTATCCGGCCGACTTTATCGCTGAGGGTGTTGACCAAACACGTGGTTGGTTCTTTACCCTGCACGCTCTGGGTACCATGATCTTTGATAGCGTGGCTTACAAGGCTGTCGTGTCTAACGGTTTGGTATTGGATAAGAACGGAAACAAGATGTCTAAACGTTTGGGCAATGCTGTTGATCCATTCTCTACGATCGAGAAGTATGGCTCTGATCCGTTGCGTTGGTACATGATCACGAACGCTTCACCATGGGATAATATTAAGTTTGATATCGATGGTATCGAGGAAGTTCGCCGTAAGTTCTTTGGTACATTATATAATACGTATTCATTCTTCGCTTTGTACGCGAACGTGGATGGCTTCGATTATTCCGATCCGGATGTGGAATGGAGCAAGCGTCCGGAGATCGACCGCTGGATCCTTTCTCTGTTGAACAGCTTGGTGAAGGATGTGGATGGCTACTTGGAGGCTTATGAGCCGACTCGTGCCGGACGTGCTATCTCTGATTTCGTAAATGATAACTTGAGTAACTGGTATGTGCGTTTGAACCGCCGTCGTTTTTGGGGTGGTGGCATGACGGAGGATAAGTTGTCCGCTTACCAGACTTTATATACTTGCTTGGAGACAGTGGCTAAGTTGATGGCTCCGATCGCTCCGTTCTATGCCGATCAGTTATTCTTAGACTTGGTCGCTGTTACGGGACGTGAGAACGTTGAGTCCGTACACTTGTCCCATTTCCCGGTTTACGACGAGTCTAAGATCGACAAGAATTTGGAAGAGCGTATGCAAATGGCTCAAGATGTTTCTTCTATGGTATTGGCTCTTCGCCGCAAGGTGAATATCAAGGTTCGTCAGCCGTTGCAGACCGTAATGGTTCCGGTGGTAGACGCTCATCAGCAAGAGAGCATCGAGGCCGTGAAGAACCTGATCTTGAACGAGGTGAACGTGAAGGAGCTGAAGTTCGTGGATAATACGGCAGGTATCTTGGTGAAGAAGATCAAACCGGACTTTAAGAAGTTGGGCCCGCGCTACGGAAAGATCATGAAGGCGTTGGCCGCCACGATCCAAACGATGAGCCAAGAGGATATTAATGCTTTCGAGAAAGCCGGGACGTTTACCTTGACGATAGATGGACAGGAGGCTGTTTTGGAGCGCACGGATGTAGAGATCATCTCTGAGGATATCCCGGGTTGGTTGGTCGCTAACGAAGGTCGCCTGACAGTCGCTTTGGATATTACCGTAACGGAGGAATTGCGCAAGGAAGGTCTGGCCCGTGAGTTGGTGAACCGTATCCAGAACTTGCGTAAGAGCAGCGGTTTCGATATAACGGATAAGATCCATGTATCTATGCTTTCTTGCGAGGAGATGGATGAGGCGATCCATGATTATAAGGATTATATCGCTAATCAAGTATTGGCGGAATCTATCGAGATCATGGACAATGCGATCAGCGACGCTACGGAACTCGATTTCGAGGACTTTAAATTGTCCGTAAAGATCGAGAAAGCTTAAAAATAGAATAGCATTTCTTGTGGAAGAATTAGGAATGAAATATAGGAAAATCGATAATTATATTATCTTTGCATGCAAAGAAGAAATAATATGATTTTATATTCATTCTTAATTCTTCTTTTTGATTGATATTTGAACGATTGTTGAACCTAAATTTTTTTAGAACCATGGCAGAGAAGACAAGATATTCAGACGCTGAGCTCGAGGAGTTCCGCGCTATTATATTAGAGAAACTGGAAATCGCGAAGAGGGATTACGAGCTTTTGCGATCAGGAGTTACGAATTCCGACGGAAACGACGTGGCTGATACGTCTCCTACGTTCAAGGTGCTGGAGGAAGGTGCTTCTACGTTATCGAAGGAAGAGGCGGGTCGTTTAGCGCAACGCCAGATGAAATTCATCCAGAATTTACAGGCCGCTTTGATCCGTATCGAGAATAAGACCTACGGTATTTGCCGGGAGACTGGTAAATTGATCCCGAAAGAAAGGCTACGTGCCGTGCCTCATGCGACTTTAAGTATCGAAGCAAAACAAGGAGGTGCAAAGTAAATGAGATATTCTAAAGGTTGGGGAGCAGTGTTAATCATAATACTGCTCCTTCTTCTTGACCAAGCGCTGAAAATATGGATTAAGACCCACATGCAGTTGCATGAGAGTATAGAGATAACTCCGTGGTTTTATCTCTATTTTACCGAGAATCCGGGTATGGCGTTCGGTATAGAGGTGATCGGGAAATTATTCCTTTCCGTATTCCGTATCGTGGCTGTATTGTTTATCGGATATTATTTGTATAAGCTGGTTAAAGAAAATTATAAATTCGGTTTTATAGCCTGTATATCTTTGGTTTTTGCGGGGGCGGTGGGTAATATAATCGACTCGATATTCTATGGCGTGATCTTCGACCATAGTTTCGGGCAACTCGCTACTTTTATGCCGGAGGGAGGTGGTTATGCCTCTTGGCTGCATGGTAAGGTGGTGGATATGTTCTATTTCCCATTGATAGAGACCGTATTCCCGGATTGGGTTCCGATCTGGGGTGGACAGGAGTTCGTTTTCTTCCGTCCGATCTTTAATTTGGCGGACTCGGCGATTTGCGTGGGAGTTTTCCTTTTGTTAATATTTTATCGGCATACTTTGTCGGCTAGCCTTTCGAAAGAAGAGAAATAAATGCGGAGAAAATTACGGATATATGGTATGGCTTTATTAGCCACGACGTTGCTGGCGGCATGTAGTAAGGTTCCGGATGGTATTCTGTCGGAGAAAAAGATGCAGGGTGTCTTGACGGATATGTTGCTGGCTGAGGCCATGGTAAATGTGGATTATAATACTTATAAATCCGATACCATGAAGCTTGCCTTGTATGAGTCTGTATTCCGTAAGCATGATATTACACAAGCGGTGTATGATAGCTCGTTGGTGTGGTACGGCCGTAACTTGGATATTTATATGGAGGTCTACAACCGAGTCTTGGCCGATCTTAATAAACGGATCAATAACTTAGGGGATGTGCAGGCGGACGCTGCGCCGGTATCGAACCGGGATTCTGTGGATATTTGGCCTCGCCGTTCTTATCTGGTCTTGTCTCCTACCTCTGTATTTAATGGGGTGACTTTCGATATACGTCCGGAAACGAATTATTCCTCGGGCAGTAGTTTCGTGCTGGGCATGCGTGTCTGGGGATTGAATAACAAAATGGCTTATAAGCCGGAGGTACGTTTAAGCGCAGACCAAGGTGATACGACCTTGACGGTGAATAGTAGGATCACGAAAGATGGATATCACGAGACGATCTTGAAGACTATACCAACTAAGAAAGTAAAGCGTGTGTTTGGATATATCCGTATGGATAATATGGATACGACTTATTATAAGGTGTATATAGATAGCTTAAGCTTGATGAAATATAACTATGGTAAGGAGCTTGCCGAATTACCTAAGGATTCTATTAAGTAATCTCTCTATTTGTTTATTGTACTTATGAGAAGAATTGCCGCTCATTACGTTTGGTGTAAGCAGGTTTATCGTATGCATTATATCGAACTGGATGATAATGGTGCGTTTCATGGTGTTTACCCGTTGAATGAGGAGATAGCTGGAACCGCTTTTTATGATGGAGTGCTGGTGCCGGTTCTTTCCTCGGAACCGGCGATTGGTTTTAAGCAGGTGATGGGATCTTGGCCGGCGTTAACCGAAAAGATTACGCCGGGTTGTTTAGTCCATATATATCGTTTAAGCGGGATTCCCTTGGCGTCTGCGAAACTCGGCACAGACCACGGCTGTAGCGATGGCCACATTGAGAGACTCTGAGGTGTCTCTTCCTTCCGGATAGTTCGGGATATACAATTTTTCGTTTACAAAAGCCTCGATGGCGGGACGTATTCCATTTCCTTCATTACCCATTATCAAGATACCGTTTCCGGATAATGTTTTCTCATATAAGTTTTCTCCGCCAAGGAAGGTGCCGTATAAAGGTATGGCTTGGGCGGATTGGGCCTGTAAGAACGTTTCCAGATCGGTGTAATGTATTTTTACGTGGGCGAGCGCACCCATAGTGGCTTGTACGGTTTTTGGACTGAAAACATCGGCGGTATCTTTGCTGCATACGATATGGGAAATACCGAACCAGTCCGCTAACCGGATGATCGTACCTAAGTTGCCCGGATCTTGGATTCCGTCCAAGGCAAGCACAAGCTCCTTTTCCGGGGCTATTTCCGTGATGTCCCAATTCGGGCGCTTAAAGATCGCGAGTACATCTTGGGGATTTTTCAGGAAGCTGGCTTTGCGAATATCATCTTCTTCCGCTACCAATAACTCCTTGGCCGGAATATCGCCTTGTGTAGCCATCCAAGACGGTTTGGCTATTAATAACTCACATTCAAAGGTCGGTAACATATCGGCTACCAATTTATTTCCTTCGGCTACAAAAACATTATTTTCATTCCGGAATTTCTTTAATTCCAGAGAACGGATGTATTTGACTTTGGTCTTGCTTAGCATCTTAGTTCTTTTTACAAAACAAAAGTACGGTAAATTCTTTAAATTCCAGTACATTCGCGATCGTAAAAAGCTTGGAATGATGAATCGATCTCTACGTATATGCTATTTTATCTGTATCGTACTACTGCTAGCTTCTTGTAGTACGACCAAGTTTGTGTCGGATGGGGAATATTTGCTGGATAAGGTGGAGATCGTGTCGGATAACAGGGATTATAAGTCTGCGGATTTAAAATCTTATCTTAGGCAGCAACCAAACTTCAAGGTGTTTGGTCTGATGAAGTGGCAGTTATTTGTCTATGATTGGTCTGGTAAGAATGAGAAGAAATGGATCAATAAACAGTTACGTAGGATCGGTGAGCCTCCTGTGGTGCTGGATACGACATTGGTGGAACAGTCCGCTATGGAACTAGAGCGTTTTTACGTAAATAAAGGGTATATTCATGCGGATGTCTCAACGACGATCGATACGACACGCCATAAGAAAGCGGTCGTGACTTACCATATAAAGGCGAATGATCCGTATCGGATACGTAATTATACGATGAAGTTTCCCGATCCGAAAATTGATAGTTTGGCACATCTGAAAGCGCCTCACCGCTCTCCTTTGGCTTCTGCGTTTCGATCCTCACAAGAAGAGTATAACCAATTGGTTAAGGAAGGGACTTTATTTGACCGGGATATATTGGATAAGGAGCGAGAGCGTATTACGACCTTACTCCGCTGGAACGGGTATTATGGTTTTAACCGGGATTATTTGGGGTATATCGCTGATAGCTCTTTTAACCGGAATGTAGTGGATCTGGATATGTCTATGAAACCCTATCGGAAGGTGTTGCCCAATGGATCGGTGGAAGATCAGCCGCATCGTCAGTATTATATTAAGGACGTAACGGTCTTGACCGATTATAATCCGATGGGACTAGGAGAGGAGGCTGGTTTCATGGCTACTGATACGATGTTCAGCGCAGGGGTGAATATCGTATATGGCCGGAACGGGAAGAGTATCCGTCCGAGCGTGCTCCGGCGGAGTACTTATATTCGTCCGGGGCAATTGTTTAATGAGAAGAATATAGAGCAGACCTATTCAGCGTTCGCTTCTCTAAGGGCTTTGAGGAACGTAAATATACGTTTCACGGAAGTAGAGGAGCGGGATACGATGAAGTTGGATTGCTATATCCTTACTTCTCCGGCAAAGATCAATACGGTGGGAGTGGATTTGGAAGGTACGAATTCGGCAGGTGACTATGGGTTTGCCTCCAGCTTGAATTATCAGCATAGGAATATCTTCCGAGGATCGGAGCTGTTCTCGGCGAGGGTGAGAGGGGCTTACGAGGCGTTATCCGGAAATAAGGCGAATGGCTTTGGTAATTACTGGGAGTTAGGTGCGGAAGGATCCTTGCTGTTTCCTCGTTTCTTGTTCCCGTTCTTGAGTTCGGATTTTCGTAGGCGGCTACGTGCGTCAACCGAAGCGAAAATAAGTTACAACCTGCAAAAACGTCCGGAGTATACGAGGGCGATTCTATCTGGTGGTTGGAGTTATATTTGGCAAGATCGGGGCAATACACAGGCACGCCATACCTTTAAGCTTGTAGACTTGAATTATGTGTATTTGCCGGATAAGAATATGGACTTTATCAATAGCTTGCCGGATTATATGGTGTTGTATAACTATACGAACCATTTTATCATGAGTTCGGGATATACTTATTCTTTCAGTAATTATTCTCCCCAGAATCGTTTGAGAAACACGCATTCCCTACGTGCGTCGGTAGAGATCGCAGGAAATTTGTTGAGTGCCTTTTCGCGTCTTACGGGAGCGAAGAAAAATGATGACGGTTATTATGAGTTGTTTGGTACGGAATATGCGCAATATGTGAAATTGGATTTCGATTTTAGTAAAGGAATCGTGCTTGACAGTCGTAACAAGTTAGCTTTCCATATAGGAGTGGGAGTGGGGATGGCTTATGGTAACTCAAACTATTTACCTTTTGAGCGTGCTTATTTCTCAGGGGGAGCGAATAGTGTCCGGGGATGGTCTGTACGAGAGTTGGGTCCGGGTAGTATGGAAGTTGACAGCACGACTTCTTTCGCTCTTCAATCGGGGGATATCCGCTTGGATTTGAACTTGGAATATCGTACGAAACTTTTTTGGAAGTTTGAATTGGCGGCTTACATAGATGCCGGAAACATATGGACCCGGAATGTCTCGGATGAACGCTATAAGGCTGGAAACTTTGATTTCTCTCGTTTTTACAAGGAGATCGCCGTTTCCTATGGTTTGGGACTTCGTTTGGACTTTGATTTCTTTCTACTACGTTTAGATACAGGCTTTAAGGCTTATAACCCTCAGGAGAAAAAGTCTAGGCGTTGGGCGATAACCCGTCCTAATTTCAAGGATAATTTCGCCTTGCATTTTGCCGTTGGTTATCCATTCTAAATTCAATATGTAAAAAAGTGTACTAAAAGTTTGCAAGGAAAAGAAAAATCCTTACCTTTGCACCACGAAAATAAGGATGGTCAGGTAGCTCAGCTGGATAGAGCAACAGCCTTCTAAGCTGTGGGTCCTGGGTTCGAATCCCAGCCCGATCACGAGGGAGATTCTAAAAGAGTCTCCCTTTTTTTGTTATAATCAGATGCCAGTTTTTTTCTTTTGCTTGTTTTGATCGTTGTTTATTGATCTTTTATGGAAAACTTTGAGTGTTATCTATCGGTTATTATATAGAAGATTTCGAGATAGAATTTCATAATTTTGTTTTTGATGGGATAAGGGCTATTAAGCAGGATTCCTGTATTTGAGATTAAACAGATTGTAAATATTTAAAAAGTAGATAAGATGGAAACATTTGACGATATCATTAAAGGGGATAAACCTGTATTGGTGGATTTTTTTGCGACATGGTGCGGCCCGTGTAAGGTGTTGAGTCCGACGGTCGAGGCATTGGGGAAGGAGCTGGCGGGACAAGTGCGTGTCCTTAAAATTGATGTAGATAAGAACGAGGCACTTGCCAGACAGTTGAGGATTCAATCCGTACCCACTTTGATCATCTTCAAGAAGGGTGAGATCGTATGGCGCTCTTCCGGCGTGATGGACCACGGAAGCCTTTTACAGAAGGTGCAAAGCTATATTGATTAAAAGCCGTTCATCGGGATCAATACCGTCGGGATCAATAAAAGGAATCCAAGGATCACTAGGACAAGGATGAACTTCCATGCCCATTTGAACCATTTATCATACGGGATACGGCTTACTCCTAGAACCGCTATCAGGACACCTGATGTGGGAGTTATCAGGTTGGTGAAGCCATCGCCAAACTGAAAGGCCATGACGGTGGCCTGCTTGGATAAACCGATCAACTCCGAGAATGGGGCCATGATAGGCATGGTAAGGGCCGCTTTGGCGCTTCCGGAAGGAATAACTAGATTGATAAGCGTTTGAATAACGTACATCATCCCGACCGTAGCTACTTGTCCCAAACCTTCCATCCCTTTCGCTAGGTTAAAGAGAATCGTATCGATCACTTTACCGTCTTGCAGGATTACGATAATACCTCCAGCCAAGCCAACGACTAAGGCGGCGCTCATAATATCCTTGCAGCCCTCTAAGAATAGTTTCACAAGCTCATTCGGATTGCGTCCATTGGCAATTCCCGCCGCTATGCCCAAGGCGAAGAACAAGGTCGCTATTTCCATAATATACCAACTGTAGCCCATTACGCCTGTTATCAAGAAAAAGATCGTGAAGAATAAAAGGTTCAATATATATAAGTGCACGGTTTTTCGTAGGGCAAATATCGAGCTGATCACGAACGCTACGCTAAGAATCGGAATTAAGGGTAGTCCCTTGATTACGCTATTTCCTATTTTTAAGGATGTTTGGGGGTAATAGAACGAAAAGATAATGAGTACGATAGCCAATAGGATGAAACTGATCCATGCGGCTTTCGGGGTTCTGTATACGATTTCCAAGGAATTGGTGCTATGCAAATCTCTCCAATATTGATCATCCTCATAGACTGGTGACAATTGAGGGTTCTTTTTTACCTTGGCGGCATAGCGCAGTATCCATGTAAAGCCTACCACATTGATAATACACCAACAAACGATACGATACTCGATACCGGAAAAAAGAGGAATCCCCGCCAAACCTTGCGCTATACCGATAGTGAAAGGGTTTAAAATCGCTCCGGCGAAACCTAGTCCCGCCGCTATAAAAACCATACATACGCCGGTTATGGAATCGTATCCCATAGATATCGCCATCGGGACCAAGACCAGACAAAAAGCGATGGTTTCCTCACTCATCCCGAATACAGCCCCGAATATACTGAAAAGTAACATGATGGCGGTCAATAAGAAATTATCTATGCCTATTTTACGAAGGATGGGGTTGTTCTCCATTTTGCGTGCTTTCCGTAGGAAACTGACTGTTCCGATATCAAATGCCTTACTGTCGTTCACGATCCAGAATGCACCACCGATGATAAGGATAAAGACAATGATATCCGCCTTGTCTACAAATCCTTTATAAAAGGCGGAGAGTACTTCCCAAGTCTGAGGTACGCTTTCCACGGATTCATATACAACGGTTCGCTCTCCGTCCGGGCTGATACTTTCCGTATATTGCCCACCGGGAATAACCCATGTCAATATGGCGCAAAATAAGATGATGTAAAAGATAATTACGTATGTGTGGGGTATTTGTCTCTTTTTCATGATTCTGTTTTTTCGTCTTCTTCTGTTAATATTCCGATCTCGGGAAGGATAGCTCGGGCCTCACGGTCACTAAGCGTATCTACGTCTTTGAGTTTACGTTGGATGGCACGGGTACGGGTACCTAAAACCTCTTCTATTTGCCCGCTGGCGGTTTGCAAGTTCTTTTGGGCTTTCTCGAGCATACCGCCTACTTTCTCGAATTCTTTTTTCACGGCCCCTAAGATCGTCCATACCTCCCCTGAGTGCTTTTGGATCGCCAATGTACGGAAGCCCATTTGTAAACTGTTTAGTATGGCCGCTAGGGTAGTGGGACCTGTTACGACTACCTTGTAGTTTCGTTGCAAGTCCTCCAATAAAGCGGAACGGCGTACGACCTCGGCGTAAATGCCCTCGAACGGCAGGAACATAATGCCGAAATCGGTCGTGGCGGGAGGCGCCAGATATTTGTCCGAAATATCTTTAGCCATCTTCTTGATCGTTGTCTCCAATAATTTTCCGGCTGTCTCGATCGCTTGGGAATCTGCGGCATCGTAAGCGTCTAGGAGCTGTTCGTATACATCTTTCGGGAATTTAGCGTCTATGGGAAGGTATACGAATTCTCGGGCATCATCCCGCCCGGGGAGCTTGACTGCGAATTCAACGACAGCGTCCGAACCTTTCCGGGTACGCACGTTCGCCTCGTACTGCTCGGGGGCCAATAACTGCTCCAATAACATACTGAGTTGGATCTCCCCGATATTTCCCCGGGTCTTAACATTACTAAGTACCCGTTTTAATCCTCCTACATCCTGCGCTAAGGTTTGCATCTCGCCCAGTCCTTTTTGTACACTTTCTAATTGTTCGGTGACTAAACGGAAAGATTGCCCGATACGGTCGTTCAATGTCTTTTGAAGTTTCTCGTCTACGGTGACTCGGATTTCTTCCAGTCTTTTTTCCGTGTTATCCACTAATCTCTGCTGGCGTTCGTCCAAGGCGGCGAATTTCTCTTTCTGCAACCTGTTAAAAGAATCGATACCACGTTCGAAAGCTTCCCTGAACTCGTTCATGGAATGAGCCAGTTCTTCTCGGTTATCTTTCGCTACCAAACGGCTTTCTTCCCGGTTCAGGCGGAAGTCTTCCCTAAAGTTTTTCTCGATACGGTCGAACGAGCGTTGTATCTCGTTTAGCAACTTTTCCAGGTCTTCTTTGTTATTATTTAGCTGTTTAGGACGCAAAAGGATTTGCATCACGATGATTATAAGAAGTCCGCCAATAATAATCCAATCCATCTGTTTTTGATTTTGACGTCAAAGATAGGTAATCTGTATTTTGTAACAGCAGTTAAATAGAGTTAAATAAAAGAACATTGTTTATTTTCGTTTGTTTTATCGACAGAAAGCTGCTTATATTTGTGCAGCCAACTTAAGTAAGACTATTAAATTTACATACAAAGATGGCAAAAGTAACATTAAAAGGTAACGAAATTCATACGAACGGCGAGTTGCCGAAAGTTGGGACAGAGGCTCCGGACTTCAAGGGTGTAAAAAGTGATTTATCCGAATTGTCGTTAAGCGACTTGAAAGGAAAGAAAGTGGTGATAAATGTTTTCCCGAGCTTGGATACAAGTGTATGTGCGGCCTCGGTAAGACGCTTCAATAAAGAAGCCGCTTCGCATCCGGATACGGTAGTATTAGCTGTTTCTAAAGATTTACCTTTTGCGCATGGACGTTTCTGTACTACGGAAGGTATTGATAAGGTGATTACATTGTCTGTGTTCCGGTGTTCATGTTTTGAGGATAAGTACGGGATGCTTCTGGTAGACGGTCCGCTGAAAGGGTTATTAGCCCGTGGCGTGATAGTAGTCGATGGAGCTGGTAAGGTGGTTTATGAGGAACTTGTTCCCGAGATTACTACCGAGCCGAATTACGACGCGGCTTTGGCGGCGTTGAAATAAATATAGTAGATTATTGTTTTTCATTGGTTAAAGTTAAGGGTTAGTGTAGGAGGCCGTCGGATGTGAATCCCGCGGCCTTCGTTTTTTTTGTGAAGAGGCTAAAGTTTTCCTTCCAGCTCATCGACGATTTGCCCATCGAAGAGATTGATGATACGGTCGGCGTAGGTCGCGTCATGTTGCGAGTGTGTCACCATGACGATCGTAGTCCCTTCGGCATTCAGTTGACTGAGTAATTTCATAATTTCAAGACTGTTTTTAGAGTCGAGGTTTCCAGTCGGTTCGTCAGCCAATATCAGCATAGGTTTACCTACGACGGCTCGAGCGATGGCGACACGTTGCTGCTGTCCGCCGGAGAGTTGCTGCGGGTAATGTTTGGCACGTTGGCTGAGGCGTACTTTGCGCAGGATGTCGAGTACTTGTTGTTTGCGCTCAGCCTTGGGGATGCCGAGGTATTTCAATTGGAGGTCTACGTTTTCCTCGACGGTAAGCTCATCAATGAGATTGAAGCTTTGGAACACGAAACCAATGCGTCCCTTGCGATAGCGTGTACGGTCTTTCTCCTTTAGGTGTCCCACCTCTTCGCCTTCTAATAGATAGCTGCCCTCGTCCGGGTTATCCAGCAGGCCGAGAATATGTAGCAGGGTTGATTTGCCGCATCCGCTGGGTCCCATGATGGCGATGAACTCGCCCTTTTTCACTTCCATGCTTATGCCATTGAGCGCGATGGTCTCTACTTCTTCCGTCCGGAAGTTTTTGCTGAGGTTCTTTATTTGAATCATGACTTGTCTTGTTTTTGTGAGAATGTATACCTATTATAGAATGTTGCTTTTATTCGGTCCGGATACTTTTGATGGGGTTACGGCGGGCGACTTTCAAGGTTTGCCCGATGATTGACACGAAAGCGATGGCTATGATTGCCAAAACTGCTGCGGTTATGAGATACCACGGAAAGGCGATGCGGTTATAGAACGACTCCAAACTGATTTGAACCGCTTTCACGCTGATGGGCAGGGCGAAACAGGCGGCAAGCAACGAGAGTGCCATGAATCGTTTGGAAAGTTCCCATACCGCGCCACTTGTCTCGGCTCCCATCACCTTGCACAAGGCGATCCGTTTGCTTTGCTGTTCGGTGTAGCTTATCGACATGGCCAGCAGTCCCAGGGCAGAGATGAGGATGGAGATGGTCATGAAGCAAAGGACAAGCATCAGCGTGTTCTTCTCATGGGTTAAATCCTTGTCCATATAATCGTCGATATAATCGGCTTCCAACTCTTTCGGTATCCCGATCACTTCATTGGACACTTCCCGGCAAGTGCGGCGGATGGCGGCTAAGGCTTCCGCCCGATCGCCTTGTGTCTTGACGATTTGACGGATGATGTAGTCTTGTGGGTTCAACACCATAACGGCTCCATGCGAATCGGGTTGGGGTGTGTTCAACGCGCCCAGCGAACGATAGTTGCGGATGACACCACAGACGTTATATCGATAGCCGCCCTTGTCGCCATTTTTTCCAAAATGGGGTCTGCCGGATGAAAGCTGGTAACGACGGCAAGTCTCTTCCGTTACCCAAACCATGCCGGGCAGTGGGTCAGACCAACGTTCTACCACTTCGAAGCCCAACAGCCGGAATGCGGCGCTGTCTATATCCGAAAGGTGGAGCCACGAGTACCCTTCTTCTTCCGATTGCAGTACACCATCGTGACCGGTGAAGAAAGGCAGTCTTCGTGCCAATGCTACTTCTGTCACTTGGGGTAATGCCTGTAAGCGTTTCTGGAGGATGACTTGCTTGTCGTAGGTGTGTCCCAAGTCCCATGTCTTGACGAATACTAGGTCTGTATTATAACCGGTCGGCAGGGTGGCAAGGTGGTATATTTGGAAGGCCATGGTGAGTCCCAAGGTGATGAGTACCGTGCTGATGATATTCTGCACGATGATGAACAAGCGGCTGAACAGTTGCTTGTTGTGCATGCGGAAATTTCCTTTTACGATATCTATCGGACTGTATTTGTAGGTGATGATGGCTGGTAACAATCCCGATATGCCGGCGATTCCTACCCATAGCAACAGCGAATAGGCTACCATCGCCGGTGAAGAGACCAAAGCGATCCGGGTGGAGAGCAAGTACTCGAAATAGGGCTTTGTGATGACGGCAACTAAGCAACCGCCGATGAAACAACCGGTTGTGAAGATAGCGGACTCTGCGAGGTAGCGTAATACGATTTGCCCTGCCGAGTCACCCATCAGCCGGCGGGTCGCCATTTCATGGGCTCGTTTGCTGGTTTGCGATACGGTCAGGTTGATGTAATTGAAGATAGCAGAGAGTAGCAATACAAATGCCAACGAGAACAAGATTTGTACCTGTTTCCGTGTCCCTTTACGGAAAGGGCCGTATTGGTTCAGGGGAGAGAAATAAATCTCGTCCATGCGTGTCACCGAAGAACCCCAAAAAAGCCTGTTTGTGCTGTTGTCTTCTTTCCAGTATTCCCAATAGCCTTTATACTTATCGAGTAGTTTACGGGCAACAACATCGGGAGTTACCCCTTCTTCCAACGTGATGAGTATTTGCGTTGAACCATAACTGTCCATCCATGCATAATCCTTTTCTGCCAGTTTGAAAGGAATCAAGATGTCTATCGGTTTCAACAGTTCTGTCGAGCTGAAAGCTGGGAGAATCCCAATGACCTGTAGCGGTGTCTGGTTCAAGTACATCACGGTACGGCCGATCGGATTTTCATTCCCGAATACTTTGTGGGCGAATGGCTCGGAGAGGATGACCTCGTCTGTCCCGATCAGTGCTTTGTTGCGGTCGCATCCAACGAGCGTATAGTTGAGCATCTGGAAAAAATTAGGATCTGCCGCGATGCCGTTTACTTGATAATATTGGTTGTCTACCATGAAGTCGGCCGCTTCAATATGGATCAGGCGTGTCCACTCTTTTATTTCCGGAATGGAAGGGAACAATTCCGGGGCAGTCCCGGTTGTCATACCGATCCCATCTCCATAGCCGACGGCATACAATTTGTGAGAGTACGGCTGATTGTTACCGATATTAAATTCGGTTTCAGCATACGAGGTCAGGAGGATGACAACTCCCAGCGCGGTAGCCAATCCACAGAACTGGATAGTTGTGTAGAGTTTGTTACGGCCGAGAAAGGTAAAGTACGATTTCATATTTTGCTTGTTTTTGATACAAAGGTATAGAGTGGTTGGTATCTGGCAAGGGCTTGGATGCCCGGTCGCGGTAGTTTGTATGAAAATCATACACCTGCTTGTATGATATTCATACAGCCTTTTTCCGTACCTTTATCCCCGATAAAAGAGATAAAGGAAAACAAACGAATCGGATATGGCAAATTACGGGACAATAGTGGTGGTAGATGACAATCCGGCGATTCTTACGGCGGTCAAGATCTGCTTGGTAGGTGAATTTGACAGGGTATTGACACTCACTTCTCCCGACACGCTTTTTACGGTATTGGCACAAGAGAAAGTGGACGGGATTTTGCTCGACATGAACTTCACGCAAGGGGGAAACTCCGGGCTGGACGGCTTGCTTTGGCTTCGGGCGATCCACAAGAAGCATCCGGCTATCCCGGTGGTACTGGTGACGGCATACGCTGATATCAAGTTGGCGGTGCGTGGTTTGAAGATGGGGGCGGCAGACTTTGTCGCCAAGCCGTGGGATAACCAAGAGCTGATCCGCATCTTGAAAGATGCGATTGATGCCGGGCGTAATGTGGTTCCATTGGAACAGGTCGAGGCGGAACATGTGAGCAAGGTGGTGGAGCGTTGCCACGGCAATATCAGCCGGGCGGCCGAATTGTTGGGGATTACCCGGCAGACGCTGTATGCTAAAATGAAAAAGCTATGATGTTGATAGGCTCTTTGGGAGTAGTTGTCGTTCTCTTTATCGGATGGTTTTACCGCCATCAGGTATTGTTAAAAGATCGGGCGCATCTGATGCGTGAGGCGATTCGTAACCAAGAATTCACGTTCCGTCTTCCTGTAAAGGGCCTGTTCTTCGGTGAGCGGGCGTTGCAAGAGGCCCTCAACGAGACGGGTAGGGACATCGGCCGGTTGCTTGCCCGCAATGAGGTGGAATCGTGGCAACGGCTGACCCGTGTGCTTACGCATGAGATCATGAATGCCACTACGCCTATCGCCAGTATCAGTCAGGCCTATCTGGAGCATCCTGCGATTATCGGAACGGTTTACGAGGAGGGGATCCGTGCCATTCACGATACCAGCCGAGGACTTGCCTTGTTCGTGGACAGCTACCGGAAACTGGCGGAACTGCAAGAACCTGTTATCGGAGAGGTCTATTTGAATGATTTTATGGAGGGGATCCATGCTCTTTATTCCGATTTAGAGTGGCATCTTTCCATCCCTTTGTCTGCTACGATGTGTACGGATCAGAATATGTTGCGGCAAGTGCTGATTAACCTGATCCGGAATGCTTGTGAGGCAGGGGCTACGACCGTGGATGTGCGTTGGAAGAAGGGGTTGTGGGTCAGCAACAATGGTGCGCCTATTCCGGTGGCTATCGAACGGGAGATTTTTATTCCTTTCTTCACGACGAAAAGAACGGGTTCCGGTATCGGCTTGTCGCTTTCCCGGCAGATGATGGTCCGGCAAGGCGGGGATCTTTGTTTAGCGGAGCGTCCTGTGTCGGGTTATCAAGTGACGTTTATAGTTTCTTGCTTAGGATAAATTTAAGATGAGATATGAATAAGAAAATACTTCAACTGGCGATACCTTCTATTATTTCTAATATAACCGTACCTTTATTGGGATTGATAGATGTGGCGATCGTGGGACATCTTGGAGCAGCGTCGTACATCGGGGCGATCGCTGTAGGCGGGATGCTGTTTAATATTATCTACTGGATATTCGGGTTTCTCCGTATGGGGACAAGCGGTATGACTTCCCAAGCCTACGGGAAACGGGATTTGACGGAAGTTACCCGGATCTTATTCCGGTCTGTCGGGGTCGGTTTCCTAATTTCCTTTGGACTTTTGATACTTCAATACCCGATCTTAAAGGCTGCGTTTACTTTGATCGACGCAACGGAGGAGGTGAAGCGATGGGCCTCTCTTTATTTTAATATCTGTATTTGGGGAGCGCCGGCCGTATTGGGATTATATGGCTTTGCCGGTTGGTTCGTCGGTATGCAGAATTCTCGTTTCCCGATGTTTATCGCTATCACGCAGAATATCGTGAATATCGTGGCCAGCCTATGTTTCGTGTTTGTGCTGGGTATGAAGGTGGAAGGTGTAGCGCTGGGAACACTGATCGCCCAATATGCGGGCCTCTTCATGGCGTTTGCTCTTTGGTTGAAATATTATGGGCGTCTGAAAGCGTATATCGATTGGGACGGTCTTTGGGGTGGGGAGGCGATGCGTCGCTTTTTCTCGGTCAATAGTGATATATTTTTCCGGACCTTGTGCTTGGTCGCTGTTACTACCTTCTTTACTTCTACAGGTGCGAGACAAGGGGATGTGATATTGGCCGTAAATACCTTGTTGATGCAGTTGTTTACCTTGTTCTCTTATATAATGGATGGTTTCGCTTATGCGGGAGAGGCATTAGCCGGCCGGTTTATTGGGGCTAAAAACGATGTGGGGTTACGTAAATGCATTCGTTTATTGTTTCTATGGGGAATCGGCCTCTCTTTATCATTCACGATTCTTTATGCGTTTTTAGGGAGGGATTTTCTGGGACTGTTGACGAACGATACCTCGGTCATTGAGGCTTCCGGGGATTATTTCTATTGGGTATTGGCGATCCCTTTATGTGGATTCTCCGCTTTCCTTTGGGACGGTATCTTTATCGGGGCCACGGCTACACGCCAGATGCTTTACTCGATGCTTGTGGCCTCGGCTACTTTCTTTATTATTTATTACCTGTTTTATCGATCGATGGGAAATCATGCGTTATGGATGGCTTTCCTTGGATATCTCTCCTTGCGAGGTGGTATGCAATGGATACTTTGGCGATATAGGAAGATTACAATGCCCATTATAAGCAACTGACAATGCCCATCGTAAGCGGCTTATATGCCCAGTATAAGGAGCTTATAATGCCCATTGTAATAAACAAAGAAAGCGAGACTTCTATCTGGTTGATAATCAAGTCTCGCCTTCTTTGTTATGTGGAATGATAGTTGTTTATCGTTGTCTGTATGAGATCAATTCTTCTGGGTTGAATCGTCCGATATAACCCTGATGTTTCTCTATCTCAGCCTCTACGTAATTGGTGTAAACAACCGCGGACTTAGCGAACAGCTCCGGCGCTTTCGTCGCATCTTGGATCAATAGATGAGCCATGATGATATCAGCGGCCATCTCCATCAAGCGGCGAGCCACGAAATCGAGTAATTCCTGATCTTGAGACTCTTTTACTTTCGCCATGCTAGCCTCGAACTTATTAGCCATCTCTACTAAACGAGCCTTCAGCGGTTCCATCTCGGCAGAGCAAGGGATCGCCTCGAATTCACGGATGGTAGCTAGGTAAGACCCGTTTGTCACGTAACGTATGGCCGCTACGGTCTGCAATTGCGTCGTGCCTTCATAGATGGAGGTGATACGGGCATCGCGGTAGATACGTTGGCAAGCATACTCCATCATAAAACCGGATCCTCCGTGTATTTGGATGCAATCATAGGCATTCTGGTTGGCGTATTCGGAATTCATACCTTTTGCCAACGGGGTGAAAGAATCCGCCAATTTGGCGTATTGCTTCTGTTCCTTACGTTCTTCCGGAGTCAGTTTACGCTCACGGGCGATGTCGTCCAGTGCCTTGTAAATATCAACGTAACGAGCGGTTTGGTATAACAACGCACGTCCGGCATCCAGCTTCGCTTTCATGATGGCGAGCATGTCGTAAACAGCGGGGAAGTCGATGATTGCCTTACCGAACTGCTTGCGGTCTTTGGCGTAGGCCAATCCTTCGTTGTAAGCGGCTTGGCTGAGGCCTACCGATTGTGCGGCGATACCTAGGCGTGCGCCGTTCATCAAGGCCATCACGTATTTGATCAAGCCCAGTTTGCGATCGCCACAAAGCTCTGCTTTCGCGTTCTTGTAAATTAATTCGCAAGTAGGAGAGCCGTGGATTCCCAATTTATTCTCGATACGGCGTACGTTTACGCCCCCTTCCTGTTTGTCGTAGATAAACATGGACAAACCACGTCCATCCTTGGTACCTTCCTCGGAGCGGGCCAATACGAGGTGAAGATCTGCGTCGCCATTCGTGATGAATCGTTTTACGCCGTTCAACCGCCAGCAATTCTCTTTCTCGTCGAAGGTAGCCTTTAGCATCACGGATTGCAGGTCGGAGCCAGCGTCCGGCTCGGTCAGGTCCATAGACATGGTTTCTCCCGCGCAGATACGTGGGATGAAACGGCTGTGCTGATCCTCGTTGCCGAACTCATATAAGGTTTCGATACAATCCTGTAATGACCAGATATTACCGAAGCCGGCGTCAGCCGCCGCTACGATCTCCGCGCACATGGTGTACGGCGTGATCGGGAAGTTCAAGCCACCGAAACGGCGAGGCATCGTCATACCGTTCAAACCGGCTTTTATCATCGCGTCGAGGTTCTGCTTCGTGCCGGAAGCATATTCCACACGGCCATTCGCGCAGTGAGGACCTTCGGCATCTACGCCTTCCGCGTTAGGGGCGATGATCTCTCCGGTGATCTCTCCGGTAATCTCCAGCACCTTATCGTACGAGTCTATCGCGTCGGCATAATCTTGCGGCGCGTAGTCGAACTCTTCCTTGTCTCTGTACTCGCGTTCCTTCAGCTCGCAAATACGTTCCATCATCGGATTGTTCAAGTGATACTTGAGTTCCGGTATGTCTGTATAATAATTAGCCATCTTTACTTACTGTTCTTTTTGTAATACTTAATCATCTTAGGAATCACCTCTTCTACCGTACCATTGATTACGTAATCGGCGATCGTATTGATCGGGGCGTTCTCATCATTATTGATCGAAATGATGATACCGGCGTCTTGCATGCCGGCGATATGCTGGATCTGTCCGGAGATACCGCAAGCGATATACAATTTCGGACGCACCGTGACACCGGTCTGACCGATCTGACGGTCGTGGTCGCAGAAACCGGCATCGACAGCCGCACGGCTGGCGCCTACCTCGGCGTGAAGCTCTTTCGCCAAATCGAACAATAAATTAAAGTTCTCCTTGGAGCCTACGCCATAACCTCCGGCCACTACGATCGGAGCGCCTTTCAGGTTGTGCTTCGCTTTCTCTACATGACGGTCGATCACCTTCACCACATAGTCTGTCTCGGGGACATACTTCGCTACGTCGTGGCGGATCACTTCACCTTTATAGTTCTCGTCAAGGACTTCCTTTTTCATCACGCCCTCACGAACGGTCGCCATTTGCGGGCGGTGTTCCGGGTTGATGATCGTGGCTACGATGTTACCACCGAACGCCGGACGGATCTGATATAATAAGTTCTCATAGGTAATACCCGCTTTTTTATCCTCGTGCGAGCCGATCTCCAAAGAGGTACAATCGGCCGTCAAGCCGCTTGTCAAGGCCGAGGATACACGAGGACCCAAGTCGCGACCGATCACCGTAGCGCCCATTAAGCAGATCTGCGGTTTCTCCTCCTTGAACAAATTAATCAAGATGGAAGAATGAGGAAGTGATGTATAAGGGAATAAACCCGGAGCGTCGAACACATGAACCTTGTCGACGCCAAAAGGCAATACTTGTTTCTCTACACCCTCAAGGCCGGAGCCGGCAACAATCGCTTCCAGTTGGCAGCCTAATTGATTAGCCAGCTTACGACCTTTGGTCAGAAGCTCAAGACTTACATCGGCAACGCTCGTGCCTTCTGTCTCACAATATACAAATACGTTGTTCATAATCTTATCCGATGGTGTGGTTAGCTAACAGTTCGACAATCAAATCCTCTACTTCTTGGTCGGAACCGGAGATCGTCTTGCTTTCCTTGGCTTGGAAGACGATGTTCTGGATCGCTTTTACCTTTGTCGGCGAACCGCTAAGGCCGCATTGAACCAAGTCTCCATTCACGTCGGCCACGCTCCATTCCTGAATATCCAGATACGGGCGGCTCTTGTACAATTCCGGGTAGCGAACGGTCGGTTCTCCATCTTGGTGACAGGCGGGTTGTGCGTTCCGTTCCTGTTTACCCATGGCGTATTTGTACTTCTGTACCAGCTTCGCGTTACGAGGACGGCAGGGAGCGGCGGAACCATTCACGGTGATTACGATCGGAAGCGGACCTTCCACGGTCTCGACACCCCCGTCGATATGACGTTTTACGGTGATACGTCCGGCCTCTTTATCTACGTTCAGGATTTCCTCGGCATACGTGATCTGGGTCAGTCCCAGTTTCTCGGCGACTTGCGGACCTACCTGTGCCGTGTCGCCGTCGATCGCTTGGCGACCACCGATGATAATATCATAATCGTTGATTTTCTTGATAGCCGTGGCAAGCGCATAGGATGTGGCTAAAGTGTCGGCTCCGGCAAACGCACGGTCGGTCAACAAAAAACCGCCGTCAGCACCACGATACAAACCTTCGCGGATGATTTCGGCGGCACGTCCCGGGCCCATCGTCAGCAGCGTAACTGTCGTTCCGGGGTAAGCGTCTTTCAAGCGTAACGCTTGTTCCAACGCGTTCAGGTCTTCCGGGTTAAAGATCGCTGGCAAGGCGGCACGATTGATCGTTCCGTCCGCTTTCATGGCGTCCTTTCCCACGTTTCGTGTATCCGGGACCTGTTTCGCTAAAACAATAATTCTTAAACTCATATTATATATATAGGAATATTAGATTAATCTTGCGTGCAAAAGTAATCAAACATTCTTTATCTCAAAGCATTTCGGGCGAGAAATGCACACTTTCCGCCCTTTTGAGCATAAGACCATTCTTAATTTAGGGTTGCGATCTCTGCCGCGGTGAGGCCGAGGACAAAAATATCGGTATTGGCATCGGGAGATGCCGATATCGGCGTGAGGCGTAAGCACTATCGGCGTGAGCTTACGCCACTACTGCTTCGGGGCGATGCCTATACTGGCGTTTGCCGATGACGATTTGGAGCGAGAAAACCCCGGTGCCGGATCGGTCGGCATCGGGGTTTTCTCGTTGTTTGAAGCCAGAAGAGAGGCCTATCGCACGATGACCTTCTCCGTATGCTCTCGCTCACCGTCGGAGGCGTGGATGATGTAGATGCCGGTGGGGAGGTTGAAGCTGTATTGTGTCGTGTTCACGGAGAACCGGCGCACGAGTGATCCATTCAGGCCGAACACCTTGATTTCCTTCACCGGCCGGAGGGCAGATACGATGACCTGTCCCTGTATCGCCGAATAAATGGAGATACCAGCCTCTTCTATCTTGATCTTCTCCGTTCCGGTCGGGATGAAATCGGAGCGGAGGAAGTAGCGCCCGTGCGTGTTTCCCTTCACGGTGATCTCCGTCTCGTTGCCGTTCAGCGACCGGCTTGTCCGGGTAACCGCGTCGTACACCTCTACCAGCGTGCCGAAGGCCTCCTGCCCGCGGATCGTCACCGTCACGTCGCCATCGTCCGGGCTGTAGACACCGAACGGGATATTGGCGAGGCTGTTGCTGGCATTGATCGTCGCGGTCTGGCTGCCGGCTACGGTATAGATCACCGGGACACCCCGCAAGCTGTTATCAAGCAGCAACTCGGCATCCTCGTCCTCCTTGAATCCGGGGGTAGCCGCCACACGTGCCGCCACGATGGCACGGCTATACGTATCGCCCCGGCGTGCGGTCAGCGATAAGGTCGGCTTACCGGAGGAACGGAGGAGGGAAGAATTGGCATCGTCCAAGGCTTGCATCTCGTTCGTGAAGGAAAGTTCCAGCGTAGAAGCCGCTTGTTCTTCCGCTCTCTTGACAAAGAAGGATTGCAGGGGAGCGATCAAACGCGCGGTTGTCCCTTCTTCTTCCGTGCTGATCCATTGGCCATCGCTATTTGCTATGGCTACCTGCTGGTTGTCCTCTTTCACGATCCAATATTTCTTCTCTACTTTGCTTTCGTTCTCTTTGAAGAACTTATTCATATCCAAATGAGCGATGAATGGGTTTCCTACCAAGAAGTAAGGATTATTTGCTGCTTGGTTGGTTATGGATACAGAGAAAGATTCCTGCTTGTCTATAAGCCGTCCGGCGTTTCTCCTACTGTCTTCCGCTATAGTTACCGTATGACCGGTTGTACCATCCGTATTATAATAGCTATATTCCGTATCCGCTTTCGGCAGGCGGAACAACGTGTTGACTGTCATAGTGTTTTTAGGTACCACCTTCAGCGAGAAGCCTTGGCCGGGAGTATACGGGACGGTTACATCATTGTAGACGATACTCCAGTTCGCGGTAATCGTGTTTTGCGTTGTCCCGGAAGCATTATCGTAATGGATAGCGGCGTTCCCTTCATCCCAGCCTCTTTGGAAGACGGCGGGGTTGAAGCGGTTGTGCCGATTTGTTTCGAATGTGATCGGCTGATAATATTCCGTCTCTTGTCGATAGTTGGCAGAGGGAACATACCAATCTCCCGCCACGATGCCTTGCAACGGAGAGGCCAGCGTGTACCAACGGTTCGGTGCCAACTCGTAATCCACCCATGCCTTGTTATATTCCGGATGAAGTAGTTCGGCGTGCATCATCTCTGCGTTCGGTTCGAAATGTACCTCCTCGCAACGGTTCACGGTATAGGGATCGGTTTTCATTTCGGTGTACGTTCCATTAGCTTCTTTTTTTCCATATACCATCATATCGTATTGGATCGGGTGAAGACGGTATTCATCGGTTGCCGGTGGATCCATGTGTGGGAGATTATTGATTTCAGTCTTCCATAAGACATCACGATATTGTCCTTTATCTCCTTCAAATCCAGCTTCATATAATTCCACCTTGCCGTTTCTCGGAATGATGATCTTTGAGAAACGCATCGGGACATAGCCGGGGTTGGCCGCATATTCATCTCCTTTATAAACAGGAATAGTGGTATTCTCCTCGGCCTTTATATCCGAGTATGTCGCCCGTTTCCATTGCGAGTCGTCGTTCCAGTTGATGCCTATTTTCGTGCCTTGCCAAACCAAGTATTCCGGGACGACTTTCATGGTCATGATAAAATTGCCGTAGCAAGGTGTAAAAGTATCTGTTTCATTACCACCTTCGTCATCCGCAGCCCTCGTGGTGGGGGTGTAATACTCTTCATATCGAACCATAAATGTATACTCGTATCCCTCCTTGGGGTTGAATTTGAGGTCTGCGTCACCTTCGGTCATAGGATTACCCTCCGAGAAGAAGATTTTCATAATATTTGTTCCTGTGATCTTATTTCCTTCATAACGCGGTTGGGCAAAGAAACTTATTACCTTTCCGATTATATAGGTGTATTTATCGAAATTCGGGTCATCAAACAATTCCTTATAGGCCGGGTCGGTTGAGCCAATCAAGTAAATGTCGTTATAGTTTGTACCTTCTTGACTCCTCATCAAACCAACATGGTCCGGCTGATAATTCTCATCATACCCCTCATCTCCCTCTTTAAGCGCAAACCTGATATTACGGAGATTGACAGTGATCGGATTATTTTCTGTTGAACTTATTATATGCTTCAACCCGATACGCATGGCCGGGTTATGCGTATCCTCCAGATACTTCATATACTCGAAGCCCGGCTGTACGCTGGGGGCTTTTCCTCCCGGGGTCATGTGCAAATCGACAGGTTCCGCACAAAACAGCCCTTCTTGGGTTTCTTGTTGGATAGGGCATATTTTCAATGTACGTCCTTCATCATCCAAAAGGCGGACATCCAAAGTCTTTCGGCGCAAAATCAATTTCCTATTGACGGCATCGTCACGTCCTTTTTGATTCAGCTTGTAATTGATCAAGTCAATATGGTCCTGCGTGAAAGATCTATCGGTTGTGGCGACCGCTTTTGGATCTAATTTAAACCGTTCACCCTCTACCGCGTTCGGATCTTCGATCACAGAAGCCTCAGGATAGTTTGCCCTCAGCCCACTCAATGCCTCTTTCAGAGTGACATCATGAAATAATGTATTGCCTTCATCGCTCGTTTGAGGTAGTTCGAAATCCTTACTCGAATTGAAATACCAATCGTAGTAAACAGGAATTCCATCATACGGTATATAAGTGCCCGGATTTTCAGGATCCTCAATCCTCAACCGCATCGATAGCTCGATGGCTTGCCCGGTACAGTACTCTTGCGTTTTCAGCGGGTCCAGCACTTCTCCATTGATAAGCACTTGGTTTTGGCTTTCCACGGAGAACGAGGTTGAGATGGAACATACCTCTCGAGGGTCCTCAAAACCACTGGCATCCGCTCGTCCTGTAGATTTTTCACGAATCAAGATCATATACCGGCGGTTCTGTTTCAAGGAAGAGTAGAGGTCTCCGATCAGGCTACGTGCGTCACCCTCGCCTGTCTGGTAGAATTGGTTATTATTGTCTTGTAAGACTAAATTTTCCTTATCCTTACCTTCATCATACGCCTTATTCTTCTCGAAGTTCAAATCGAAACTCAACGTTCCTACTTGTAGCGAGTTATCCTTTTTGATGGGCATCCAAGAGGCTTCAATAGCCTCTTGGACATTTTCCTTTTTATTATAGGCATTGACATAATCAATGCTATCCACGAAACAGAAGTCGATAGAGGATGTTTCCGAGGCATCTCCTGTTAATTCAGTTTTACCAATACGTTCGAGCAATGTCGTCCAGTCCAGCGACAAGGTCATCAGGGTGGATGCACCACAAGAGATTTTCTTTTGCTTGACATGGGCTTTCGGTTTCGCCATATAGACCCGTACGTCATCAAGGTACATATCGGCACCTTCCGTGGAAGCCGAGTAGTTATCGATTTGAAGGAAATAGTTCTCATAATCCGTATTTTGGTTGGAGAATGAGAAATAAACGTGGAACCACTCATTGGAAGCGTCTGCCTTAAATCCCGGCAAATTAGCGGAGGCATAATAGGTGACCGGTATCTGTCCCGTCAAGTAACGATAGATCGGTTCATATTTCCCATCCGCCGTTTCTCCCATGATGGTAAACAACATGCCGGCATTGTCCGTGTTGGTACCCGGACGAGCGGCCTTTACCCATGCGGAAACAGTCAGCTGGGCACTCGAGCACAACTTTTGAGGGAAAGGGGCACGCAAGATAGTTCCCGGACGGTCGGACGCATCGACAAAAAGATGGTACGATTGGGGAGCATAGTCATCACCCTCTGTCGGGGGAAGAGGCCTATCAACATCCCATCCACCACCACTACATTCCACGTAGTTTTTGGTAATCGCGTAATTACCCCATTCCGCACAGCTTTTGTTTCCAGCAAAACCATAATCATTAACGATTTCACCGTCATTTACGTCTTGCTTTTTCGTCCCATCATAAAAACCATAGCTGATAGAATTCCATCTCATCGGATATGGATAATAACCGGTTATATGATTTGTACCAGCCGAGTTTTCCACAGACTCATCGTAATCCATTGTCAACTCCGTAAGTACCTCATTGTCCGGGTTCTCATGGATATTTTTTGGGGTACGGTAGCTGAGTTTTGTCCATTCACCCGTATAGTCTTCCAGTCTGTTCCCCTCTATGTTTTCTCCATCCAATAAGTTTACCATGCTCTGTGTAAGCAGACGCCTCCCTATGACGAAATTGAGATGGAATCTGGCGACAGGCGTCTCGCCATTCTTTACAACGATTGTCGCTCGAAGAGGATCCGTTCCATTATGTCCTGACGGGATGACGGTTCGGGTTTTACTGTCAGTGTTTTGATTTCTATAACAGAACGAGATGATTCGCTCGTCACCGGAAAGAGTGACGGCTGATACCTCAGGACTAGCGGTATTCGCATCGCTGAAACGGCGCTCATTAGTCAAATAGATCTCAGCCGTTTTCCCGTCCTCTATAGTCGCGGTCAATTGGCCGCTTCCGCCGCTTTGTGCCAGATAACTTCGTGCGGCTTTAGAGAGTGTGACAAGCTCGTTCGTGTAGCTTCGTACCCGTGTGGCCGGCATATTGATCGTATATTCCTCGTAGGGAGGCTTTTCTTCTTCCACCGACTTGATATAATAAATGATACGGTGTGTCAACGTAGGTTCGCCATAACCACTATTTTTAAATTTATTCGCATTGAGCTTATTACCATCCTTATCTTTGTTGCTTACATCCGGATCGGTTCCATAATCTGTGTATTGAGATACATCGCAAGCTACGGCATACCATTTATTATCGATTTTCGAATCTTCTCCCGCATTGGCAAAGGAAGGGAACCATTCTTTAAATTCGTCATCTGTCGGGAAGTAAAAATCCATACCTTCAAACAAGCTGGTTCCGGTCAAAGGATTGATAACATACCCGTTATCGAAACGCACAGGAGGAATATTGGAGTTTTGTACATTCGGAGTTAACAAATCATACACGGGATTCGCTGTCAACTGTTCCGTCATATAGGTTTTCCCCGTACGATAACTGTACCAACGGACATAGCTATTCATGGAGTTTTGAGACGCATCTCCAGTACCATATTTGTTGGGTAATGTTAATGTGACTTTGCTTCCGGGCTTCATATAGATTGTATCTACCATCGTATGGGTTGCTTGTACTTGACGGCTTTCAAGGCCGTTCCCTATAAGGTCAAACATTTCTTCTCCATCCTGAAAAGTATCCGGTTCTTTTTGCTCTTTGGTCAAGTTCTCTCGCATACCGTGCCATTTGGCAGCTTTGTGCTGGATGCTTGGTAAAGAGAAAATGCTAAGAAGAGAAAGCTCTGTAGTATGAAATGTCAGTTCTATAGTATTGGATGTGATCGGCTTGTTTAGTGGCAAGTAAACAAAATCACTACTATTAAACGGTAACGAGAATCTTTGCTCTCCAGCTTCCGATTTAACAGTAATATCGCTACGGTAGCTGTTATCTGTAAATTGTACTACAAGTATAGACAACGGTTTTTTGTCGGACGCTGTACGGTGGATGGTTATCGTTACCTCTTGGGATCCGTTAAAATAGCAAAAGGTGGATTGTTTAATGATATCATTAAGATTACCAAATGTTGGGGATGGATTGGCTTCAATCGTTGTTCCTTCCGGGAACCACCACCGATACCCATCGACAACCCTCATCTGATCACCGTACACAGCGTTTTGAGCCCAAAGTTCCTCTCCACTGGAGAGAAGGAAGAGGGCAAAAAGCAAGGAGAGGCTCCTCACGGTTTGTATAATAAATAGACTTGTATGTTTCATCGCTTTGATTCGTTATTTAGGTTGATTACTCGTCGGTTTGACAAGATAATTGATAAAACTCTTTCAATACCAAGCTGGCTCCGGCGGAGCGAGGCACGGACTTGGTGATGGCCACGGCATCCAGTCCAACGACCTTAAAAATGAGGTCTTGCGTATATTCGTTTCCTCCGAGGTTTGCCTTTAGGGTATAGGTAGAGGTCTCGTTCTCGTTCGTGGGCTGTGCCGGCACTTGGGCGATGTAGGTGCCGGTTTCGCCAGTCTCGCCGGGATAGAGAAGGAGGTCGCCGGAGCTATACGCCAATTCCAGTTTTAAATCGTCTAACGACACGGGCTCGTCCGCGGCATCCAAGAGCTGTATCGTCAGCTTTACGACCGAACCTTCATGCACCGAGATCTCCGTCCCTTCAAGCGTATTCTCAAACGGGTAACCGCCGATGGGGGCGTAACTCTCTTCTATGGTAATAACCAGCCGGCTATTGTCGAGCAGCAACGGAATCTTCAGATAGTCGTTGCGGCGGACAAAAGAGAATTCCGTCGCGACCGGAGTTTTCTCCGCTCCATCTATCGTGGCGGATACCGTGATATAGTTGTTTTCTCCAAGGTCTGTCTCATGGATGTAATGTTTGTAGTCATCCATCGCCATCCCCGCAGTGATGGTGATGGGCTTATCTGTTGATACGATCGGCAAGGAATAGGGCGTGGATGTCTCGTTCGGGAAAATGGGCCGGACACTCTTTTTATTGGTATCATTTATCCCATCTTCCAGTCCCTCGTAAGGAAGCAGGTATATATCCCGATACTGGAAGTTCCCGAGCGAAAGGGAATTGATCGTGACATCCGCATCCGTGTTGTTCTTGAGCGTAACCTCTACCTTCGCGATCATGCGGTAGAGGACGATCGGGCCGATCTCCTTGGAATTCTCCTTCGTTCCGCCTGTCGGCGGGATCTCATAGGCATGGCTGCTCATCGGGATGGCTCGGTCCTTATCGACCGTCAACTGATCGATGCCGGCGATTTGGGCGATGGCCTCTTTCTTAAACGTTCCTCCTACCGTCAATGCGCCTTGGATATCCGCGTGGTTCGTCAGGTTCTCGCTGTCTAGGTTGGCGAAGGCATATACGGCGGTAGCCTCCTCCGTCACCTTCAAGGTGACCGTACCCCGCAAGACAGGATCGGTCTTGGTGTCCTCGAAATTTGTCGGATTGACTGTTTCCACCGCCACGATCCGGTCGTCGGCACCCGTGAACACGAGCGTCAGCGTGCGGATGCCCTCATCTGTGGTGGCGTTTGGATCGGTCTGTTGCGTGATGGTAAAGTTATACACACGCCCCTCCCTTATCTCCGCTTCCGGTATCGGATCTTGGGAGCAAGAGATAACGGCCAGCGAGAGGACGAGTAGCATTAAACCGTTTATATAAGATCTTACCATTTGTATATATATTAATGTATAGGTATCGTTGTCGTTTTACAAATCGAAATCGTTCAGCCGGATCACCCAATCGTTCACTTGGATGACGAAGCATTTGTAACCGATGATGGGGATATCCGGCTCATCGGGATCTACCGGATCTACCGGATCCACGGGGTCAACCGGATCCACCGGATCTACCGGCGGGCAGTCCGGACATTCCACGGGCGTGAGGAAGAAGATGACGGAGTACTCGTCCTGCCGGTCCAGGTATTCCTGCGCCGAGATATCGTGTCCCTCCATCTTGGTGAGGAGGAGGTAGTTGTTGAGGTTGATGTTGAGCACGTCCTCCTCGAACGCCTTGTGGCGCACGATGAGGCGGTAGTTCTTGCCGGCCATGAGGCGCAGGGTGTTCATCTCGGCTACGGCCACGAGCTGGTCTGTCACGGTGGCGGCGGGATCCGGGTCGGCGGCTATCTCCACGTTCTCGGTATAGTAAGGGAGATAGGTGATGGCGGGATCGGCCAGCAGGCTGTTGTCGTAGTCCATATAGCCGTTGTCGGCCACGATGCGGAAGGTGAAGTCGTTTACGTCCATGTTCTCGCCTTTCACGTTCTGCAAGACGAGGCGCAGCTTGTTGGTGTTTTTGTTCAGCCCGATGGTCTGTTCCTCGTGGCTTGTCCCGCTGATGCGTACGGTGTCGAGGCTGTGCCAAAGGGGGCTTAGCTCATGGGGTTGCGTGCCGTCGTCGGCGCGGCGGGCGCGCACGCGTATGTCTCGCAGGGTGGATTGCCCGGGAGTGAGTTCGGGCCATGCGTACGAGTCCTCTCGCAATCCTGCCCACGACAGCAGTTGGTAGGTACCCGGCTCCAGGTCGAGCCGTATGTCGTTCGTTTTTAGCTCGGCGCCCTCGATGAGGCGTTGGCTGAGGAAGTTGCCGTCTTGGTCGCAGATAAACAACGAGACTTGGTTCACCTCGTGCCGGAAGGCGTCGGCGAACTTCATGTTATAGTCGTACACGTAATGCAGGCGGAACTCGCAAGGCGGCAGGGAGTCGTCGTGTATCCAGTCGCAAGCAGGCACGCCCAGCAACAAGGCCGCGCCGATCAGATGTTTACAGGTATGAAAGAAACTTCTCATGTTTATATGCTCTATTATGTATTGGATGTTTTGTCGAATCGGGGGAGGGCCGCGGCCCTCCCCGCTATAGAAAGATTACCCCTGTGGATGGGGCGGGATGATTAATTGCCGGGTTTGAGTATGATACTTCCATTATCGCGGACTACCCAGTCGTGAACGTACAGCTCCACTTTCAGGTAGTAACCTTCCTCTTCGCCCTCGTCCGGCTTGTCTGTGCTATCGAACGGATCAGCCATACCCAATCCATCTATACCCGTTACGTTCAGGCGGTACACGTTGTTGCGTACGATACAGAACTCCATGATACCCATCGTCTTATCATCCCCGTTGTTCGCGTGGCGGATCCAGTAGGGGTAGTAGCAGGTGTGGGCGGTTCCGAAATATTCGATCGTGAAGGTGTTCGGGTTGGATATTACCTTGTTTGCTTCGGTATCGTTTGCCGGGATATTCTTATTATCTTGCAAGAACGCTACCCAGTTTATACCCGTAGAGGGAAGGGTGGTTGCGTCTTTTATTTTTTCGTACAAGAAAGCGAGATAGCCCAAGTCTTTACTGTTTACGGCTGCTCCTACCGCAGATTTAAAGTTACCAAAATCGATGGTACCTAAATTCCAAGTATCTTTCGTGAAGTTCTTACGCAGCCAAGCAAGAGGATTGGTTCCCGTATCGTCCGTTCCGCTGAAGATCAATTCAGCCTCGGCTGCTTCCAATCCCTGATAAAGTTTGTTGTCTACACGGTAGAAGCCTTTATTCGCCTCTGGGGTACTTTCTGTTACCGTTCCATTTGTTTCACTATAAGCAAACAACTTTTCCGGGTCATATTTCGCCTTGAAGATCACGCCGGTGGTTCGGCCATGTGTCTGTTGATTGTAGGCCATTGTGTTCTCGCCAGCGTAGGTGATGATACGGTATGTATTTTGTCCTTCTTCTGCTGAAGTAAGATCATTGAAAGCGGTATAGGTAATCTTCTGGACTCCATCGGAAGTAAATGGGTTATCGAACTGCTTAGTAACAGTAACTCCCGCCCTACCAGTGGTTGTCGGCTCAATCACGTAGTTCTTTTTAGTTGACGTATATTCCTCATTAATCAATGCTTTTAAAGTCCCGTCTATATTGCTGTCATCGTCTGTCAATTGTTTGAAGATATACACATCATGTTTAGCCACGTTCACCGGAGCTACGCCTTGCAGCGTAACGGTAGCGAGTTTTGTAGAGGGTTCTTCTTTTGAATTTACCTCGAAGCTAAAGTCCGTACCCACATAATCAATACGTGCGGACAAACGCTCTACCCAAACCGTTCCGGTAGCAGGTTTATTTTCCTTGATGTTTTCATTAGTGAAAGAGACAATGCTGTGTTCTTCTGTACTACCAGCAGCAGTAGGCGTGTTCTCCTCCACATGCGTGGACATGATGAATGTACCTTCTGTTCCGCTTAGATCGTTCGCGATAGTCTTGATCTTACAAGCCGCCAATGAAGATCCCGGAACGAATTTGTCCGTCACATTAGCATTTGCGATTGCGAGGATGCGGTAATAAGTATTTGTTTTAAGATATTCGCTGTTGAGGCGTACGGTCGCTTTTTTACCCGTGTGATGATCGTACTTATTATCAGCCTCCTCGTCGATTACGTTGCTTGTATACGAGGAAGCGATCACTATCGTGCCTTCTGTGTTGATGTTAAGAGCCTTTACTTTATTTACGTCTGTAGCCTCCTCGTTTCCATAGAGTACGATCGTCACTCCACTAACCTTGTTCTCTTTCTCCAACGCGCTTAGGAAGCCATCGCCATTCTCTCCGCCGGTGGGGTTGGAGCTAGTGGTTCCCTCCTCTCCGGCCTTCGTATACGCCCCGCTCGTGCTTGGCGTCATAATGTTCACGCTAAGGTAGACACCATTGCCGTCGATGGGTTCGCCTTGGTTGTTCCCGTTTTCCTCCAGGTCATCGGAGCAACCCGTCGCCGCCAGCAGGAATGCGGCGGCCATGCTGAATAGATTTATTTTCTTCATGTTGATGTATATTTAATTATTGATTTACGTATCATTTTGTCGTTATCGACACCTCCGGGAAGTCCCCTTTGACACCTCGAGGAGGTCTCTCCTGACACCTCCGGGAGGGTACCCTCGGAAGGGCCTTAGATCTCGTCCGGCGATTCGGAATCAGGGGTGCCACCCTTTGCCTCATTCGGATCTTTCACCCGCGTGAAGGTGATCTTCTCGCGTGCCTCTTGGATCATCTTGCCGGGGATGAAGGTGATACCGGGCTTCTTCATCATCGTAGCGACCTGAAACTCCTCCTTCGTCTTCGCTCCCTTGCTGCCCACGGAGGGGCGGAAGGTACCGATCTCACCCATACGCACGGCACGTCCTTCCCGGAGGTGGCGCGACATGTGGCGGCTGCAACGGTCGAAGCAGGCTTTCACGTCGGCACTGGTCAAGGCCGTCTCCTCGGCGATGCTCTCGCAAAGCTCCTCGAAGGAGATGATCTCGCCGCCCACGGGCTGCGCGTAGAACAACGTAGCGCCCTCGGGGGCCCCTTTCGACCAGTCTTTTCGTTCGACCAACTTAAATTTGATAGGCATAATTTCTCATTTTTTAGGATTAATAATTCGATATTCAATCGCACATCGCCTTGCGCCGGGCTTGGAGTTGCCGAAGGTTTTCCTTTGCGGCGGCGGCCACGCTCGGGTCGTTGTCGCCGGTCAGGACATTGAGTAGTCCCTCCGCCTCGTCGGTCTTGCCCTCGAGCAAGGCCAGCACGCCTTCGGCCAGCCGCAGGCGCGATCCCGCCTCGGCCCGTCGCATGTAGAGGCGGGCGTTCTCCGTCCGGCCTTGGGCCAGGGCGGTGAGGGCGGCGTTGAGGTTGGAGGTGGGGTCATCCGGATACATCCGTACGGCGATCTCGAACACCTCGTTGTATTCCGGGCTGCCTACCTCGTAGGTCTGCGCCACGCGATACATCTCCTCGAGGCTGAGTTGCGCCGGGTTCTTATAGATCAGCTCCTTCGCCTCCTCGGTGGTGAAGGAGCTGATGGTATAGTTCACTCCGTAATCGGAATGCCGCAAGGCAGGATATATCTCTTGCAGGAGGTGGCGGTAAGGCTCGCCTCCGGCCACGGTTTTCAGGCGTGCGTCGCGGCGGTCGGGGTCGGTGATGGCGGGGTCGCGGATGATGGCCAGCAGGGCCTCCTTGTCGGCGAGGTCGCCCTCGGCCACGGCCCGCTCCAGTCCTTTCCAGTCCTCCGGCTCGTAGTCCACGGTCATGCGCGCGTCACCGAAATCATACAGGCTCCGGATATAGTTCAGCAAGGCCTCGGCGCGGCCTTTGGCCAGCCGCTCGTTGTTGGCGTACGATCCCTCGGGCGAGGCGTATCCCTTGATGGACACCTCGGCGATGGAGGCGTAGGGGTTCTGGCGTACGGAGTCGATGGTAGCCCGTATGGCGGCCAGCTCGCGGGGGTTCTTGCGGTAGTCCGGATAGATTCCCGTACGGTTCACCGGGAAGTCGAGGAACGCCTGCCCCCGCAGGTTCCGGCTCTTGACGGCCTCCACCCTCGGGACCGCATAGGCCAGTACCGGCCGCAATACGACAGGTTCCGGCTTTGCGAGGTTGATAGGGAAAAGCGGCGAGCGGTCGTTACTGAGGGCCTCCCAGCCGCAGCCGCACTGGTCGATCACGAGCGTTACCTCCGACTTCCGCATCCAGTCCGCCATCGGCGTGCGGACAGCGTACTCGAAGGCCTGCTCCCTGCCGTTGAGGCGGCGCAGTTCATACTCGCCATGTTCGGCCGGGTTGCGGCCTGTGCGCTCGTAGAGGATGTGGCGGTCGCGGCCGTTGAGTACAACCGGAGTAAGGGGCCGCAGGCTGTCGCCCGCTGCGATGACCGGCGTGCATACCAGACCGCGGTTCGTCGGTAGCTTGATCTCGCTGAAGTCGAGCGTCATGTGGATCAGCAAGGAGCCGTCCGACTTCTCGACCGTCTGGTCTTTCACCTTGATCTCTTGCGCCCGCATGATCATCGCGGCGAGCAAGGCGATCGTTATCAGTATGTATCTGTTCGTTCTCATGACATGTCGGAATTAGAATTGGTAAATCAGGTTGACAGCCGCTTGCGTGGGGCCGAAATAGTGCTTTTTCTCGGTACGCAACTTGGTGCCGCAGTTGGCGCAAGGGTATTTCTCGGTCTCTAGGTAGAGATAACCCACGCCCAGCGTAGCCTCCAGGTTCCAATGCTTGGAGAGCAGCCACGAGTATCCGTAACTCAGTCCCGCGCCCGTGCCCCATCCTTGGTGCCGCTCGCCCTCGGTGCCCAGCAGTTTGATATCCGATACATTATATAATAGGTAAGGGATGTGTAACCCTATGAAATGTTTATGGCTTGTCTCGCAAAACCAGTAGCGCAATTCCGGATGCAGCCTCCAGTGCTTGAGCGATTTGCCGTAGCTGCCGTCGTCGTTCTTGCCGGAGAAGGGGTTCAAGCCGCTCTCGATGTCAAGGCTCCAGTGCCGTGCCAGGCGGAACTCGACACCTGCGTTGAACGTTCCCAACGCCCCCCAATACGGAAGGTTGGTCTTGATCCCGACCACCGATCCCTTCTGCCCTTCCAGCCTCTCCTGCGCGTAGGGCGACAGGGAGATCGCAGCCAATGCCATCATGCAGATAAACTTTCTGATCATATTCTTTTGTTTTTAGTCGTTATTGTTAATCGTTGGATTTCGCTCGTTGCCTCGCAACCTTGACCGCAGCAACCAGCTCCGGCTCGTGCATGTGCAGGTATTGGCGGAGACTCTCCGGGGGGATTCCCAGCTCGGCGGCTACCCGCATGATCGGCCGGGGATTCGCCCGCAGACTCTCGATCGCCGGGGCATACTTGGCGGCGGTAGACTTGAGGTAACGCTTGCTGCCACTCAAGTCGAGCCTGCACTTGTCGTAATCCGTCGCGGGTTTTCCCCCGCGACGCTCAAGCATCAAGTCGCGGTGCCATTTGCGCAGGTAACTCCGGAACCCCCCGATAGGGACATCCGTGCGGTCGGTGATCTCCCGTATCGTAAAGCTTGTCTCCCGATAAAGGATTAGGGCTTCGGAATATTTCTCCCGGATCTCGTGAGAAGGCTCGGTCAACCGGTTGTTCCCGCTCATCTCGCCCCATTGCCGGCAACCGGCCGCAGACTCTTGCCGTCGGTTCTTCCAATCTACTAGGTCTTTGTGGTAAAAGCGCAGATATTGGCTGAGGCCGGCGAGTGACACGCCGCATTCCTCGGCGATCGTCGGCAGGTTCTTGTCGGTGGAGCGGAGCATCTCCACCGCCCGGGCGTATATCTCCACGCTCTCGGGTTTCGCGCCCCGTGCGAAGTTGTCTTTCAGTCCGAGACGCGTCCTCGCCTTCTCACGCCGCTCGATGATCTCCGGATAATGCAGTTTCAGCTGGTTGCCCAACGCCACACCGTCCAGCCCGAACAGCCGTGCGATCTGCGATACGTTATATTGGATGTAGGAAAGATCGTCGCAGGCATCGATGGCCTGTTTGTATTTTCGGTAGGCTGCGGGAGTCTGGCCACTCTTTTTACGTAATAGGATGCCGTTGGTAGCGTCGGCATTCACCTCCAGCCCGTTCCTCCTCAGCATCAAGGAGCGATGGTGCCGCCTCAGATAAATCCGGAAAGCGGGCAGGCTAAGGCCGCATTGGAGTGCGATCTGCTTGCCGGTCATTTCCGTGCTGGCATACAAACGTACCGCCTCTGCGTATTTCACCGTGATAGCGTCAGGGGTAGCCTGTGGATTCGTGTTTTCCTTTTCTTTCATATATATCTTTGCTAGAAGCGTTTGATACTTATTTATGAAATAAGGAGGAGCCTGAAGTAACCTTATTTATGAAATAAGGACTTTAGCTTGTCAAGAAGCTTGTTCTCAGAGCATA
>OATH01000184.1_pt1 | contig 59939 bp, 48 predicted proteins | sample 1494971 | NCBI WGS metagenome assembly OATH01 (sample SAMEA2579949, study PRJEB22360) | human gut metagenome
TGGGAGGGAGGGGACGCAAGTCCTGCAAAGGATGAGCTGAACCTTACCTCATGATGAATTTTTATATCTGGGTGGAAATGAAAAAGAAGGACATAAGTATGTCTCGGAATTATTGGGAAAAGAGACATTGGATACCAATACCTACGGACAGACAAAAGGGCGTAGCGGCAGCTATTCGGTGAATTATCAGCAGACTGGAAGGGAACTTTTAACACCGGATGAAATACGGCTTTTAGATAACCGCAAAGCGATTTTGTTTATTCGTGGGGAGCGTCCGATCATGGACGATAAATATGATTTAAAAAAGCATGTGAATTTCAGATACACAGAGGACGGTGGTGCATCGCCTTATGATTATGCGAAAACACCACTGGCTCACGACGACCTAAAGATTGACATTAACAGATTAGACGACTACGAACTGCTGTCTACCGAGGACATTCTTGGTGAATAGCAGTTTTTTGATGGATGGGAGTGATGTGTATTGAAGAAATTTCTCACAGGAGAAAAGAATAGAACAAAAAAGAATACAACTGAAAAAATGACAACCCCGATGCCGATGGGGAGAAAACAGAAAAAGTGGATGAGTCTTTATATGGCACTGGTACTGACCGTAACGGTCGGAGCAACGACCGCATTCGCAGCCGGAGATCCGCTGTCCGTTATCAATAACCTGTCTACTTTTATTTTTTCCCTGATTCGTGCGATCGGTTTGATTTTGCTTGGATTTGGTGTTGTGCAGGTTGGTCTGTCTTTAAAAAGCCATGATCCAAGCCAGAGGGCAAATGGATTTCTGACACTGGCCGGAGGGGTAATTATTACGTTCGCCAAAGAAATCCTGGATCTGATTATGGCGTAAGCCTCTTTGAAAAAGTATATCAGGAGACAGCAGGAGTGCCGGAAGGTACTCCTGCATTCAAAAATATGTTCAGGGAGGTGAGAGTTTTTGAGTGATAACTGGATTGTACAGAATCTAAACTCAGCACTATCCACATGGAGTGAAAAGATGGCAGAACTGTGGACTCTGCTGACTGAAAATCCGGCAACTTTTAAGGGTGGCGGCATCTGGCGGATTATGACCAATATCAATGATACACTGACAGCCATTGCCTATGGATTACTGGTGTTATTTTTTGCAGCCGGAATCATAAAAACGTGTGGCAGTTTTACAGATCTGAAAAAGCCGGAACATGTGCTAAAAGCATTTATCCGGTTTGCACTTGCTCAGGGAGCAATTACATACGGGATGGAACTTATGCAGGCACTGTTTTCCATTGTGCAGGGAATCGTGACAACCGTAATGAGTGGCTCCAGTATGGCAGGAAGCGTGACGGAACTGCCAACGGAGATTGTAGATAAGATTGAGAGCGTGGGAATGCTGGAATCCATTCCGTTGTGGATTGTCACACTGCTTGGCAGTCTGCTGATTACTGTATTGTCATTTGTAATGATTCTGACAGTGTATGGCAGAATGTTCAAAATCTATATGTATACAGCAATCGCCCCGATTCCGATTTCCTCGTTTGCAGGAGAACCCACGCAGTCCATCGGAAAGAACTTTATCCGTTCATATATAGGCGTGTGTCTGGAAGGGGCAATTATTGCACTGGCGTGTATTATCTTTTCTGCTTATGCGGCAAGTCCTCCGGCAGTCGGAGATACGGAGCTGAGTGCAGTTACAATCGTGTGGAACTATGTAGGAGAGCTGGTATTCAATTTACTGGTGCTGGTTGGAGCAATTAAGGCATCTGACCGTATTGTCAGAGAAATGATGGGACTTGGAGGTTAAAAATATGGATACAAAGAAAACATTAAGATATAACTGGGAATTCGGACGTGAGACAGTAGCGATACGAGTGAGCTCTTATCGGAACAATGGAAATTTATATGTAGGACTCTGCCATAAGGAAGGGAGAGACTGGGAAGATTTTGGAGATGTAACCATTAATCTGCCCTATCAGTTCTTAGAGCCAAATGAGGCTTTTATAACAGGAGATTTTACCAAGGATATGCTTCATTTTATCAAGGAACATAAACTTGGAAAAGTGTTGAATGAAACAGGAAGATCAGGATATGCAACCTATCAGAAGGTAGCGTTTGATCTAGCAAGACTTGCGGAATTTGATCCGGAAGGCGTTGCGGAACACTGTAGATTTGCTGGGATAGAAGTACCGAAAGAAAAACCACAGAAAACGAAGAAACAAAACAGGGGAGAGGAACGATAATTTATGGAAGTAAAGATGAACAAAGAAATCAGGGACTATCAGGAATCCATGTTTATGGGACTGGACCTGAGACAATGTGTGTGTTCTGTTCTTGCGATTCTTACAGCAATCGGAATTTACTTTGGAATGCGTGATATTACCGGACAGGAAATAACCGGATGGCTGTGTGTGCTTGGTGCTGCTCCATTTGCTGCCTGTGGCTTCTTCAAATATCATGGTATGACAGCCGAACAGTTTTTATGGGCAGTGATCAAATCCGAATTGCTGTATCCGAAGAAACTGGTGTTTCAGTCGGAAGATATCTACTACTCCTGCATGCAGGAGACCATCTCGCTGGGAGAAAAGAATCAAAAGGATGGAGCGGAAATCATAAAAGAGCGGGAGCAAAAAGCAGAAGCAAAACAGAGAAAGAAACGCAAGGGAAGGAGTGATGCCTTTGATTAAAACCTTAAGTCAGGCACTTCGGATGGATAAGGAACGCTTCAAAGTTCCGAAATCCGTCCAACAGGCAATTCCCATCCAGCGAATCTGGCCGGATGGAATTTTTCAACAGGGAACGAAATTCTCAAAAACATATCGTTTTACAGATATCAACTATTATATTGCGAGTAAGGACAATAAGACAGAAATGTTTCTGGATTATTCCGAACTCTTAAATTCACTGGATTCCGGTATTTCTGCCAAAATTACCATCAATAACCGGAGAATCAATAAAGAAGAATTTGAAAAATCAATCCTGCTTCCAATGAAGGAAGATGGACTGGACCACTATCGGGAAGAATACAACGAAATGCTCCTGTCTAAGATTACAGGAACAAACAACAGCATCTATCAGGAACGGTATCTGACTGTCAGTGTACATAAAAGATCGATTGATGATGCAAGAACCTATTTTGCACGTATCGGAACAGACATCGTAACACATCTGGCAAAGTTATCATCCACAGCAGAAGGACTGGACGCAGAGAGCCGGCTCCAGATTTTCAGGGACTTCTTTAAGGGAGATGTCCCACAGGCATTTCCGTTTGATCTGAAACAATTTGCCAAGAAGGGAACAAGTTTCAAGGACTGGATGTGTCCGGATTCTATGGAATTTGAACGTGACCATTTTAAAATCGGTGACAGGTACGGAAGAGTCCTGTATATGCAGGATTATGCAAGTTATGTCAAAGATGACATGATTTCAGAACTGTGTGACTTCAGCCGGAATCTGATGTTGTCGATTGACATCCTGCCAGTCCCTACGGATGAAGCAGTAAGGGAAATCCAGAACCGACTGCTTGGTGTGGAAACCAACGTGACCAACTGGCAGAGAAGGCAGAACGCAAACAATAACTTTTCAGCTATCGTCCCATACGATATGGAGTTGCAGAGGAAAGAAACGAAAGAAATGCTGGATGATCTGACAACCAGAGACCAGCGGATGATGTTTGGAATTCTGACGATGGTACATCTGGCAGACAGTAAAAAGCAACTGGATTCCGATACAGAACTGCTCCTGTCGGTGGCAAGAAAGCATCTGTGCCAGATGTCAACATTAAAGTGGCAGCAAGTGGACGGACTCAATACAGTGCTTCCTTACGGACTGCGAAAGCTCAATGCGCTGCGTACACTGACAACGGAATCAACGGCTGTTTTAATCCCGTTCCATACACAGGAAATCCTGCAGCCGGGAGGTATCTATTATGGGCAGAATGCAGTCAGCAAGAACCTTCTGGTAGCCGACCGGAAGAAACTGATGAATGGAAACAGTTTCCGGTTGGGCGTCAGTGGATCAGGAAAGAGCTTTTCGGCAAAAGAAGAGATTGTGCATCTGGCATTGAGTACCGATGACGATATCCTGATTCTTGATCCGGAGTCCGAATTCACAAAATTAGTAGAGGCTCTTGGTGGACAGGTTGTAAAAGTATCTGCGACATCAGACAATCACCTGAATGCAATGGATATGGACGCAGCCTACGGCAATGAAAAGAATCCACTGATTGAAAAATCGGAGTTTATCCTGTCTGTGTTCGAACAGTTGGTTGGAGCAGGAAATCTGTCAGCAAAAGAAAAGTCAATCCTGGATCGCTGTGCTGCAGATGTGTACCGGGATTATATCCGAAGTGGTTATACCGGAGAAGTTCCGACATTGAAAGATATGTACCGACAGCTGATGTTACAGCCGGAAGAAGAGGCAAGAGGACTGGCATTATCATCCGAACTTTTTATCAATGGAAGCCTGAACACCTTTGCACAGCCGACCAATGTGAATAAGAAGAACAGGATCATGGATTATGATATCCGGGAACTGGGGGAACAGCTGATGCCACTGGGAATGCTGGTTACCTTAGACAGTATTTTCAACAGGGTAATTCAGAACTGGAAAGAAGGAAAAACGACATGGATATTTGCCGATGAGTTTTATTTGTTATTTCGCTATGAATACAGTGCAAATTTCTTCTACCGACTGTACAAGAGAATCAGAAAATACAATGGATTCGTGACAGGTTTAACCCAAAATGTTGAGGAACTTCTGAAATCGGACACTGCAAGACTGATGTTGGCAAACAGTGAGTTTTTGATTCTTTTGAATCAGGCAAGTACAGACAGGGAAGAACTGGCAACTCTTTTGAATATTTCCGAAAACCAACTGTCCTATATTACAAATGTATCGGTCGGCAGTGGTCTGATCCGTTGCTCTGGGAATATCGTACCATTTGAGAATACATTTCCAAAGAATACAGACCTTTATAAACTAATGACAACAAAACCGGGAGAATCATAATGAAGAAAAAAGAAGAAGTAACGATAACTTTTTATGCTGCAGAGTGCGGTGAGTTCCATGATTTAGGAGAATATACAAAATGCAGAACGCTGGAAGAGGCATATAAAAAGTACCAGAAGTATTGTAGAACATCTGCCAATATGTGTCCGGCTATTGAGTTTTCTATCCATGATCCAGAATCAATTTATTCAGACATGGAATATCCATTACCGTTGTCATCAAAAGACAGGGGGGATTTGGAACTTGTGCCATATTACAACGAGCATCCACTGGCAAATGAAGCAATCAGACAGTTGGAGCAGTTGCAGAAACAGCAGGAAAAAAAGAAACATCGGGATGTTGCCCGATGAGATAAGAGATACGGAAAGAGGGTGACCGGATGAGAGATATCAAGGAACGGGTAAGGGATAAGAATCCGAAGATTCGAAATCCGGCTGCCCGGCTTCCGAAAGAGCTGGTTCGCCAGACGGTACTGGAGGCAAAAGAAAAGCCAAGGGAACTACATGAGAAAAGCAGTGGGCAGTCAGACTCCCCAACACAATATGGAACTGAAAAAATAGAATCCGTACAGTACAGGGCGGCGAGTGTGGCAGGAAGAACCATAGGAAAAACCACATATCGAGGTGGAAAAAAACTTGCCGGAGTGACCTACAGGAAGATAAAGGAAAGAAAAAGCAGACAGGAAGAAGCGAAAGCCGCTGAAGAAGCAATGGAGCAGGGGGCAGAAAGCGGAAAAAAATTAATCAAGCTGAAACCGGAGCAGGCGGCACTTGCCAAGGAGAATGGTAAACGGCAGGTGAAAGCAGCACCGAGAGTGGTAAAAGTATCCGGTCTGTCTCAGGAGAAAATAAAGACACAGGCATCCATGCAGAAACAGCAGGTGGAAAAGAGCCTTCAGGCGATGCAGAAAGCAAGAGTAGTCCAGATGGCAAGAAAATCGGCACAGGCATCGGCAGAAAGTGGAAAAGCAGTCTTTCAGGTAACTGGAAAGGGTTCAAAGTTATCCGTACAGGGAATTACAGCAGCGATTCAAAAAGGGGTAGTAGCTCTTGAAAAAATGGGAAAATGGATTGCTGCCGGAGGTGGTGCATTTCTTCTGGTATTTATTCTGATTGTGGGAATCATTGCAGGAGCAGCTTTCAGCAGTAGTTCGGAAAGCTCCGAATCCCTAAGTGAAGAAGTGCTTGCGTATACTTCTGTGATACAGCAGTATGCATCCCAATACGGCATTCCGGAATATGTGTCTGCGATACAGGCCATCATGATGCAGGAATCTGGAGGCAGGGGAACAGACCCGATGCAGTGTTCGGAAAGTCCATATAATACAAGATTCCCACACACTCCTGGTTCTATTACTGATCCGGATTATTCGATAGAGGTTGGAGTACAGACCTTTGCAGACTGTATCAGACAGGCAGGATGCAGCAGTCCACAGGATCTGGACAAGCTGAAACTTGCATGGCAGGGATATAACTATGGAAATGGCTACATAGGATGGGCATTGCAAAGAGGCGGTTATACAGAAGCCAATGCATTGCAGTTTTCACAGGAACAGGCAGCTTCGCATGGATGGAGCAGTTACGGAGATCCCCAATACGTTCCCCATGTGATGCGGTATTATTCCGGTGGCAGCCTGTTTGCTGGTTTGTTTGGTAATCAGCAGATTGTGTCGGTTGCAATGGGGCAGCTTGGAAACAGTGGCGGTCAGAAGTTCTGGAGCTGGTACGGATTTGACAGTCGGGTAGAATGGTGTGCCTGTTTTGTAAGCTGGTGTGCGGATCAGAGCGGTCTGATTGCAAGTGGGAATGTTCCTAAATTCTCATTGTGCAGTGATGGAGTGTCCTGGTTTCAGGGAAAGAATAAGTGGCAGAGTGGCGGAACAACTCCGACAGCTGGAATGATCATCTTTTTTGACTGGGATCATGATGGAACATCGGATCATGTAGGAATAGTAGAAAAGTGTGAAGGTGGAAGAGTTTACACGATTGAGGGAAATTCCAGTGATCAGGTACGGCAGAGAAATTATGCAGTAGATTACAGTTCTATAATGGGATATGGGGTGATAAATTGATGGTTTCTTTCATAATTTGTTAAGGATTTTATAAGGGAGTTAATGAATCCTTTGGAAAATAGTCACAAAATAGGCACAGTTGATTGATAAATTGTTATTGTAACTTTTAGTGATAGACATATAAAGAGTTAGAAATCTTTATAATTGACTTGAATTAGGAGGTAGTGAATATGAGTGATCAGAATGTAAAAGCAGCACAAAAATATTTAAATGCGATGTTTGGTGGACATAAGGATTGGGTAAAACTGGATGAAGATGGAAAGACCGGAACAGCCGTGATGCAGGGAATCATTCGTGCATTTCAGATTCAGAATGGAATCTCAACGATTACAGGAACGGTTGGACCACTTACTATTAATACCATGAAGAAGTTAGCCATTATTACAAAAATGGATCCGAATGATACTCCGCAGGTTAATGTATGCTTGATTCAGTGTGCTCTGTTTTGCAAAGGATATGCTGCTGGAGGAATTACTGGAATTTATTATACATCAGGAGTAAATGCAGTTAAAAAGATGCAGGAAAATGCAGGACTGGAAGTTACGGGCAAAATTGATTGGAAAGTTTGGTCTGGATTGTTATCCCTAAACTGGTTTACAAAGGTTTCTGGTGGGGATTCCAATATTGTTCTTATTCAACAGCAATTAAATAGTGACTGGTCAGATGTTATTGGTGTTGGACCTTGTGATGGAATTGCCTCAAGACAGACAATTTTGTCTTTAGTTGGTGCATTGCAGGCGGCTGAAGGAGTTACAACTGAATTAATTACAGATTTGAATTCAGTTAATTTTGGCGATGCAACAACAAATGCGTTTCCGGGTACATTACAGAACGGACAGAACTCGACGAAATATGTTCCATTTAATAAGATTGCTCAATACGGACTATATTTTAACGGATATAATCCGGGAAGATTCGATGGCGTGTTTGATTCGACTACAGAGTCAAAGGTGTCAGAATTTCAGGAGTTTTATGGTCTGACAGGAATTGGACTTGTAACAAAAGGAAAAGTAAATGTTTCTACTATGAAATCATTGCTTACGAGTAAAGGCGATACAAACAGGGCAGCAAAAGCGTGTGACTGTGCAACAGTATTAAATAAACAACAGGCATTAGATATAAAAAATGCAGGGTATACTCATGTAGGACGTTATCTGACAGGTTCTGTTGGAAAAGAACATACACCGAAATATTTGACATCAACAGAAGTGAAAAACATTGAAAATGCAGGATTATCGGTATTCCCGATATATCAGGATGGAGGATATGAATTAAACTATTTTAAGGATCCGTCCCAGGGAAGTGTTGATGCACAGACAGCAATTTTAGCAGCCGAGAGAATCGGTATACCAAGTGGAACGACTATATACTTTGCAGTGGATTTTGATTGTTATTCATATCAGATTGATACATTTATTATACCTTATTTTGAACAGATTCACATGATCTTTTTCAGTTCGACAAATGATAAAAATTATAAAGTCGGCATTTATGCACCAAGATATGTATGTACTAAAGTTTATGAAGCAGGATTGGCAAGTAAATCATTTGTGGCAGATATGTCAACTGGATTTAGCTGTAATTTGGGATATTCGATGCCGAAGAACTGGGCATTTGATCAATTTTGTGAGTTGAACTCATTTTCTTCATCACCTTCGTTCCCACTGGATAAAGATGCATATTCAGGGAGAGATACTGGATTTAAAAAGTTCGATGCCGTATCGACAAAAACAGATGAGGAAATAGCGCAAGAAAATCTTCGGGCAAAGGTAAAAATAGCACGAAATCAATATGTCTATAATGTAATGGAGCCGCTTGGTTATCTGAATAAAATTATGGATGTGGGTGTGGAGTATGATAAGGAAATTTCACTGGGAACAATGATGAGTCCTCAAGGAGCAATTGATATTTCTACTAAAATATCCACATCGCTTGAAAGTTCAACTGGTAAAATTTATAATATAAAAGTGGATATAGGAAATGATGGAGAATTGACACAAACTTGCAAAAATCAAATTATGGAGATTTCATCAAATTTATCAGATACAGGTATAGAGGGAGCAGATAACTTTGGAAATACGATAGAAAAAATTGCTTTATCGGTTAAATCTGGTAATATTGCTTTTGAAATAAATAATGTTTTTGCCAATAGTGTAGAGTTTTCCATTGTATTTAGTACATCAGATTTGCTGCCAGAAGAGGAAAAAGAGTGGACAATATCGGTTGCTTTGATTTTTACAATGACATTAAATTCTAATAGTGGTCTTGAATTTAATGTTGTAGAATTCACAAAAGAGCATAGTAATATACTGGCAGGAGCCGTAATATTAGTTCTTGCGGGTGCATTAGTTGTAAATGCAATTCCGTCAATTATTGCTTTATTTTCAGCTGGAGCAGGTACTGTTTTTGGTTTGTTGATTCAAGCGCTGTAAATTGTAAAAGAATAAAAGAGACAATGGCCAGAGGTTCGATTTTATAAAGAGGACCTCTGGCAAAAGGGGGATTAAGAAGAATGCATATTAAATCAATTGTGTCAGATGAGGATAGGGAAGAATTAGAAAGAATGCTTTCGCTTGGGTTTATAATTCCTAATCAATTATTTAAAACAAGACAGAAAAGTAGAATGATTATCTATATTTTTACACCTGTAGAATTTTTACTGTCGATTAATTGTTATCTGTCGGAAAGTTATTTGATGTTTGGAATAGGGATTGGAACTTGTGTGGCTTGTGTGGCTTGGATTATTTGGTATCAAATGATTGGTAAAAATTTTGAAAAAAATGTTCATGAATTTGTCTGGGGTAGATCAGGATATGAAACGGTGGATATCGATGAAAACGCAATTAAAATAGATGAAGATCAAATTTATGAATTTAAAAATATTGATAGAATGTTCTTATATAAAAACTTCTTTTTTTTCATAACAAATGAAAAGAAAATATTTATATTTAAAACGACAGATATGGAGTCGGATGAACTTATAAAAATTATTAAAACAACAGGGATTTTATTTGAAAAAAAAGAAAAACCATTTAATATTTATAAGTATTGTAAAAAAGGAAAAAGTTTTTAAAAATAAGCAGAGGATGGTGGATTTATCATCCTTTTAGAGAAGAGCATGTATTTTAAAGGGAATCTGGTTTTGCAGGTTCCCTTTTTGCCATCAAAAACGTTGATGTTTTATCAAATGACGCTAAAAATAAAAAGAATAATGCAGGGGGTGACATTATTAGTTATCGCTGTAATATTTGGATAAAATATAAATAAAACATAAAAAATATAAATAAATTATAAAATGGCGACAGTTTTTTCTTGTTCAAGTGTTTATTATATAGAGGACAAAATAAGACAGCAAAGGAAGTGGTGCTGTTGCATCGGAAAAATGACACAAAATTAGTGATGTCCATTCGGGAAAAGAATTGAAGGGGATTCTTTTCCCCATTTGTCGTGTTACGAAAGACTGAGGGTAAGAAAATATGCTAGAACTTGCAATCTGTGATGATGACATCATCCTATGTAATTGGTTAGAACAGAAGCTGCTCCATTATGGGAAAGCGAATGACTGTCAGATATCTATAGAAATATACTATTCTGCGGAGCAGCTTCTTAACAGGCTGGAAGAAGAATCCTACGATATGTTATTCCTTGATATTTGTCTGGAACATGAGAATGGAATTGATATCGGAACGGAGATACGAAAGAAAAATTATGGAAAAGAACTGCGGATTACCTATATTTCAACATATCAGGAATATGCTATGAAATTATTCCGTATTCATCCATTTGATTTTCTTGTAAAGCCAATCCGAGAGGAAGAACTTTTCCGGGTGATAGGTGAATTACGGGAACTGTTAAAAGAACGGAAGAAAATATTTGAATATACGGATACAAAAGGAATCCACAAGATTTCTTATGACAAGATCCTGTATTTTTATAGTCTGGGAAAAAGAGTACATATCGTGACATCGGAAAAAGAATATGAATATCGAGGAAAATTAAAGGATGTAGCGGATGTAACAGAAGAATATTTCTTACTGATTCACAAGTCCTATCTCATCAATATGGAACACGTGGAGCATTACGAATATGATAACGTGGTTATGAAAGACAAGACACGTCTCAGTATCAGTAAAGCAAATCGCAAGAAGGTCAGGGAAAGACTATTACAAACGGAGAAGAAAAGATTATGAATATCCATTTGATCACTTATCTGACAAGTAAATTATTCTGGATTTATACTGTGTTCCGTTACAATACCATCCTGTATCCAAAAAATGAGGATACACAAAAGCTATTTGCATATTTTTGTGCATATCTGCTTTCATGCTGGGGAAGCATGCAGTGGGGAACGATGTACGGAGATCTGATCTTTGAGCTGATAGCTCTGTTAATTATAACAGTGGCATATCAGGCAGACTGGCAACATCATGTCTGGAATACACTTATGGTATATATTATGGGAATTTTATGTGATGGGATTCCAATCGTGTTCTTTCAACGGTATGCGGTAGCAAGAAATCCGGTGCATCATCACATGGGACCGGGAACTATTGTAATGGGAAATTTTATATTCTTTTTACTGGAAGTCATTATTGAAAGAAAAGTAGGTGTAAAGAGAAGTTATTATATAAAGAACCGTCATTGGCTTGCTATGCTTTCTGTCCCGGTGATCAGCATTATAGTCTGTATCAGGATATTGCTGCCAGACAGAAGAGGTGTGCGGTCTACGATTGTATTATTCTTACTGTTTATCAATGTGTTTATTTTCTATCTGCACGATGAGGTTCAGAAAAGTTATATTGAAACAGCAAAACAGGAAGAGATGAAAATTCAGATGAGCCAGTATGCAAAAGAACTGGAGATGATGATGAAATCACAGGACAGGCTGAATAAGATACATCATGATTACAAGCACCATCTTACAACAATAGGGGCAATGGCAAAAACGGGAGGAAATGAAGAGATTCTATCGTATCTGAAACAAATGGAGAATATAGCCGGAACAGCCTTATGTCATCATTTATATACAGAAAACCGTAATATGAATAATCTGCTGAATTATATTTTGGAAGATTCGAAATCAGTAATTGAAAATCCGGAGATTTCTGTAGAAATACCGAATCATATAGGGGAAGAATTATTTGATATAAGTATAATAGTGGGAAATCTTATGGATAATGCTATTCGTGGGACAGCAGCTTCAGATGAAAGGAGATTATCGTTTCAGATGTATTATGGAAAAGGAATCATGAATATCCAGATTGAGAATAGCATAAAAGATACACCAAAAGTGCGGAATGGAATTTATCTGACAACGAAAAGCAGGAAAGAAGGACATGGAATAGGATTACAAAATGTGAAACTCGTAGTAGAAAAATATCATGGTCAGATGGAGATCTGCCATACGGAGAAATCCTTTCAAGTGAAAATATTATTATATATGAAATTAGATGAAAAATAGTAAGGCGATGGTGTCTTACTATTTTTTTCGACCGATTTCGTCTATTTTTGCCACCTCAAGGGGCATTTTTACCATTTATGAAAATTTTGTGATTTTTTAGATTATAGTAGTGCCAAAGTCAGAAAAAAGGAGGGTAGCGGTTATTTTGTAAAGGAATTATAGAAAAAGATTACAAGAGGGAGAAAGAGACTATGAAGAGATTTCGAAAGTCGGCTATAGCCTTAGTACTTGCACTCCTGATGGCACTACAGGGAACAGAGCCTATTTTTGTACAGGCAAAAGAGGCCATTGAGGATGTACAGAAGAATGCAGATTTCTCCAGACCAGAGGCTTTGACGGAAGAGGAAGCAGGGATTACAGATTCCACATCTGGAGAACAAGATAAGAGTCAGCAGTCTGATGCGGACGTACAAAATGAAACGACGCCATCAGAAGATACAGAGACGCAGGAAGAACAGACAACTCCAGCGGAAGAAACAGAAGAAAATCCGCAGGAAAAAGAAGTGGAGTTGAAAGAACCACAGGATTACTATCCGATTCCAGAAGAACCGGAAGGTGAACTGATTGATTATGATGCCATTTCCAAGACTTATAAGACAGGGGACAAGCAGTATACAACCGTTTATGGAGGTTATGTCGGAACTTATAAGAATGAGGATGGAGATACCGAGCTGGTTGATAATACACTTGTAAAACCAGAAGAAGCAGATACTCCGGCATCCGAAGAAGCACAGGAAGCCAGCAGTGTAGTGGCAACTGAAGAAAAGGAAGAGAAAACAGAAGTTTATCAGAACAAGGCAAACGATTATGCCATCCTTCTTCCGGAACAGATGTCAGAAGAGAATGGTGTAACGATTGAAAATGGAAAGACCAGAATCGGAATCATTCCGGTAGATGGAGATTATACACATTCTGTTATTAAAGACAATGCAATCCTTTATAATGAAGTTTACGAAGGTGCAGATGTTCAGTATACAGTACTGGATTCCAGTATTAAAGAAGATATCGTGCTTCAGCAGCCAACAGACAGGGAAGTCTATGAATACGAGCTGCAGATTCCGGGATATCAGGCAGAAGTAAAAGACAATCAGGTCTATATCTATCCGGAAGGGAAGACAATCAAAGATGCAAAGTATCTTCTGGAGACTCCATCAATGGAAGACGCTGCCGGGGAGATCAGTTTCCTGATCACACTGGAACTTCGGGAAGAAGAGGGAAAAACAATCCTGACCGTAAAACCAGACAGGGATTGGCTTTCGGCAGAAGAACGTCAGTATCCGGTCAGGATCGATCCGACACCAGTAGAGATTCAGAAGAGTTCCTTTAACATGATCGGTGTGGAAGAAGGAAGTCCAACCAGTCAGATTGGAGACAACAATTATCCGTATGTCGGATTTGATGATGGTATTAAGTCCGGAAACCTTGCAGGATTTGGAACAGCACACCAGAACTGCCGGACTTATATCAAAGTCAATTCTGATTTCAGTCAGATCCCGAAAGATTCAAAAATCGACAGCGCAACCTTTGCAGTGAGCCAGCGGACAGCATATAGTGGTGGCACATCGCAGTTTGGTCTTTACCGTGTGGATCAAACCTGGAACACATCGATTACATGGAAAACAAAACCAGTGCAGCTTACATTCCAGGATGTGCAGAATGCAAGTACCACAAGGAACAGTTATATCAATTATGACGTTAAAGATCTGGTCAATGACTGGGTGCAGGGAACGCATGCGAATAACGGATTTGCACTGGTAGCAATCGCAGAGGCAAATAATCTTGGGGCATCCATGCAGTGTGAAGTGCTGAATAACCGAAATTCAGCCTATGGACCGAAGCTCAGTATCCAGTGGTCTCCGGCAGAAGATCCATATCTGCGAGATATGTCACTGGATGAGACAACCATCCTGCTTCGCCCGATGACAGAAAAGAATACCAATGGAAAACTGAAATTTGATGCCGTATTTGCAGACGGAATTGCAAAGAGCAAATCTACCGTAGAGTATTATCTGCTCCCGGATGAGGAAAAAGAAGAGCATCACGAAACAGATGCAAAACCATTGTATTCCTATCCAGACAGCACTGAATACAATAAGCAGTTCCCGGAGGCGAATAAGTATTACAGCAAAGATTCCAACTGGCAGAGTGCACTGTATTCAGGGCTGACGAAGGACAAGCTTTATAAGATCAAAGCAAAAGCATCAAAAGAGATTGATGGAAAGCTAGAAACAGGAAAAGAAGTGACCAGTGACAGCTTTGTGATCTATGAAGTCAAACAATTTGATACATTCCCGAAGATTGCAAAATATTATGGTGTTCCACTTAAGAACATTATGAAAGACAATCAGGTGATGGATGCACTGGTTGTTGCGAATAATACGATCTTTATCCGTAACCCACAGACCAATGTCCCATATAGTCCTGCACCGCTTACCGATCAGGACAAGATGCGGATTGACGGAGCATTGATGGGAAGAGGCCTGCACTGTGAATTTGGATTTGAACCAGTCAATTTAAATACTGGTAATTTCTACATGGATCAGTCCGATGCGACGATGAATGAGCTGAATGAGGAATTCTCCATTACAAGAAGCTACAATTCCAAAGGAACAGACCAGCATTCCATGTTCGGACGTGGATGGAGCTTTAACTATGACCAGTCACTTTCTCAGATGGAGGATGGAAGCCTTCTGTATATGAGAGGGGACGGAAGTTATCTGATCTTTGATAAGAATGAAGATGGAAGCTACACTGCTCCGGATGGTTATGTATACGATTTAAAAGCAGTCAGCTATAAAGATACAGACCATGACTACATCGGATGGGAACTGACAGATGCGGATCAGAGCGTCTGGTCATTTGATAAATACGGAATTTTACGTTATGTAACGGATGTGAATGGATTTAAGACAGTATTGGATTATGACGATGATTATAATCTGAGCAAGATTACCACACCATCCGGAAAAACATTCGGGGTAAAACAGGATAAATTCGGGCATATCAAGGAACTGTCTCTTCCAGATGGTGGAAAAGTTTCTTACAAATATGATGAGCAGGGAAACCTGATATCTGTAACAGACCCGAATGGAACAACAAAAGAATATCAGTATGATGATGACAGCCGTATGACAAGCTGGAAAGATGAGAATGGCAATACGGTTGTAAAGAATACTTACGATAAAGAAGGAAGAGTTGTAGAGCAGACTGATGCAGAAAAAGGAACGGCAACTTTCAAGTACGGAAAGAGCTCTACTACAACAACGGATAACGAAGGAAATAAGACCGTTTATCATTATGATGATCAGTACCGCACAACCTCCATTGAATATCCGGATGGAACAATCTGTGAAAAGACTTATAATGCAGAAAATCAGCTTGCTTCCGAAACAACAGCAGCCGGAACAAAAACTTACACTTATGATGCATTTGGCAATGTAGCAACGGAGACAAGAGAGGATGGAAAGACAGTCTCCTATACTTATAATGAGCAGAATAAGCTGACCAGTGCAACTGGATATAACGGAGCAACAGTTACTTACAGTTATGACGGTAATGGAAATATGGTCACATCTACAAAACCGGATGGAACAGCCATTACCTATACTTACGATGACAAACATCGTATGGTATCCCAGACAGACGGCAGAGGTGTCACAACAACGTATTCGTATGACGGACCGAACATGACCGGATATGTGGATGGAAATGGAGCAGCATGGGGATTCACGTATGACGCGATGAATCGTGCAGTTACCATGACAGATCCACTTGGAAATGTAACCTCGAACAGTTACGATGCGAATGGCAATCTGACTTCCAAGACAGCAGCCGATGGCGGTGTGACCGCTTATACGCTGGATGGTGTGGGAAATATTACGGCAAGTACTGACGCACTGGGGAATACCACTACTTACACCTACGATAAGATGTACAATATGACCAGTGGTACAGACCCAAAAGGAAATCAGATTACTTATGCTTATGATAAGAACTATCAGCAGGTCAAAGCAACCGATGCAAAAGGAAATACAATTACTTATAAGTATGACAGCATGGGACGTGTCATAGAAGAGAGTAATAAAGATTTTGGAACAAAGCTCTATGAATATGACAAAGCAGGGAATCTGAAAAAATATACTGACGGAAATGGAAATGCAACCGTATCCAAGTTTGATTCTCTTGGACAGGTGCTTCAGTCCAAAGATGCAGTTGGTAATATAACCAAATATGAATATGACGCATTAGGAAATGAAACCAAGATTACTTATGGAGATGGAAGCAGCCATTCCAAGGAATATGATAACTGCGGAAGACTCGCTAAAGAGACAGATGAATTAGGTGCAGTTACCACTTATGCTTATGATGCGGCAGACAATCTGGTATCAAAATCAGATGACAGTGGAAGAACCTGGACTTATACCTACGATAATACAGGAAACCGCTTAAGTGAAACCAACCCAGAAGGTGGAACTACCACATATATTTATGATAAAGCAGGAAATCTGGTATTTTCTACCGATGAAGAGGGAAGAACAGATACTTATGCTTACGACAAGGCAGGAAATCTGACTACATCCAAAGATGCCCTTGGATATACCGTATCCATGAAGTATGACTTAAATGGAAATCTGCTATCCTCTACCGATGAAAATGGAAATACCAGTACCATGACTTACGATGGTAATGGAAACATGACATCGGTAACCGATGCAAAGGGCAACATTACAGCAATGAAATATGATTCCACCGACAATCTGGAACAGACGGTGGACGCCCTGAAAGGAAAGACTACTTACGAATACGATTCACAGGGCAACAGCACAAAGATGACAGATGCCCTCGGCAATGCGTACAGTTATGTGTATGATAAAGAGGGAAATAACACATCCATAATACTGCCGACAGGGGACAAGGTGCTGATGGAGTATGATGCCATCGGACAGCTTGTAAAATGTACGGATGCACAGGGACTCGTAATTACCTATCAGTATGACGGAGCAGGCAATCTGATCCATTCCTCCGACAATGGCGGAAACAGTATGGATTATACATATGATGGTGCCGGAAATGTACTGACACAGACCGATGAACTCGGCCGGACAGCAACCTATCAGTACGATCAGTATGGCAGACTCCTGAAACTTACTGAAGCAGACGGAAGTACCACATCTTATGAATATGATGTTATGGACCGTATTACAGCGGTAACGGATGCAGAAGGACATAGAACCACCTTTACTTACGATAAAGTTGGCAACCAGTTATCTATGACAGAAGAAGACGAAGCCACTTACCAGTACGCATATGATAAGAAAGACCGGGTGATCTCCCAGACAAATCCTCTCGGAGCATCTAGTACCTTTAAATATGACGGAAATGATAATGTGACGGAAGCGGCGGATGAAAACGGTACAGTCACCAAATATGCTTACGATAAAAACGATAATCTCGTATCCCAGACCGATGGAACTGGAAATACGACAACATATCAGTATGATGAACTGGACCGCAAAATCGGAGAGACATCTCCATTAAAAGAAACCAATGAATACCGCTATGATGCCATTGGTAATCTTACCAAATCGAAAGATCCGATGGGACTTATTACGGAATACAAATATGACAGCTTAAGTAATCTGACAGAACAGATTTCTCCAAAGGGAGCAGTTACCAAATATGATTACGACAAGCATGGCAATGTCATTTCTGTAACGGATGCAAAGGGAAATGAGACACAGTACAGTGTTGACCTGAATGACAATGTCACAAAGATGACACAGGCGAATGGCGGAGAGTATACCTATAGTTATGATAAAGCCGGACGTCTGAAGAGTATGACCAGTCCACTGGGTTATACCAAGAATTTCTCTTATGATAAAGTGGACAACGTGGTAAAAGAAAGCGACAGCTTAAAGAGTACTACCACTTATACTTACGATAAGCTCCATAACATGAAGTCTTCTACCAATGCACTGGATGGAACAACCAGCTTTTCTTATGATAAGTATGGCAATCTGGTGAAGGAGACAGATCCGCTTGGACGGAGCAATACCTACAGTTATGACCTAGCAGGCCAGATGACTTCTGCAGCTGATCCGCTTGGTAAGATAACTGCTTATACTTACGACCCGGCAGGAAATATTACAGACATCACAAAGCCGGGTGGAAGAAAGACCAGCTATGGATATGACAAGAATTATAATGTTACATCTGTAACAGACCCGATGGGCTATGTTGCAAAGACAGTCTACGATAAAGACAATCGTGTAACAGAAGAGACCGATGCACTGGGGCAGAAGGAATCCTATACCTATGATAAGGACAGCAGGGTAACTTCTATTACAGACAAGCGTGGATTCACAACGGGATTTGATTACGATGCACATGGTAATATTCAGGTTGTTACAGATAAGACCGGATTAAAGAGCCATCTGGAATATGACAAGAATGACAACCTGACCAAAGTAACTGATGCCCTTGGCGGTGTAACAACTTACGGTTACGACAACATGGATAATCTGGTGACCTTCACCAATGCAGCAAATAAGACAACGAATTATACTTATGACTTAGAAGGCAACCTGACATCCATCAAAGATCCGGCAGGAAGAACGGAGAAATTCGACTATGATGAAAAAGGCAGACTGACCGGACATACACAGGCAAGCGGCAAGAAAACCACGTATGATTACGATAAGCTGAATGACCTGTTGGAGAAATCTTATCAGGACGCAAAAGGTGAGACCTCAGAAAAAGACGTAACCTACGCATATAACAGCGCCGGGGAACGGATATCCATGAAGGATCAGACTGGTAAGAGCAGCTACGAATACGATGCACTCGGAAGAATCACCAAAGTGACAAGCGGTTCGGAAAAGGATGTCAGCTATGTCTATGATGACGCAGATAATCTGCAGGCAATCGTATACCCGGATGGTACAAAGGTCAGCTATGAATATGACTTAAATGATAATCTGATAAAACTGACAGACCGTAACGGAAAGATGACGACATACAAGCATGATGTGCTGAACCGTGTGACAGAAGTCGTTAGAAGCAATGGAACAAGGACGGAAGTATCTTACGATGCAGAAGATCATATTACAAAGATTGTCAACACCTGTGGTTCATGTGGAAAAGTAATCAGTACTTATGAGTACAAGTACAATGATCAGGGATATGTAGTGGGAGAAACAGCTACAGAACTGGAAGCAGGAACAAGAAAGACGCCAAGCTGGGAAGACTGGTATAACTGGGGCGATACACAGAAAGAGACAGACAAAGCAGACTGTGAGCATCAGGAAAAAGAGATCCAGACGACTCGTACCTATGAGTACGATGACAACTGGGAACTGACACGCTGTACGGAAAAAGTAGAAGGCGGTAAAAAGACAGTCCATAATTATACGTATGACAAGATCGGAAACCGGACTTCTTATGAGAAGATCGAGGATGGTGTCAGCAAAGAAAAATATAACTATAAGTACAACGATTCCAACCAGCTCATCAAACGCACCAATGCAAAGATCTGGGGCGATCCGGGAACAACCTACAGCTATGATAAGGACGGTAATCTGATCCAGGAATGCGATAAGACAAACAGTGCAGATCCGGTCACTTATGAATATACAGCAGAGAATCGTCTGGCAGTCGTAAAACAGGGTGGAACAGTCCTGATGGCAGCCATGTACGATGGAGATAACAACCGGGTATTCGAACTGGATAACACTTATAAATGGGAAGACTGCTATGGCGATGAAGTCCTGATTCCGGAGAACCAGCGTACAGAAGATGGAGACAGTCCGAAAGAACAGCTTGCATCTCTGGTAAAAGGCGGTTCAAATGCTAAAGGTTACACATTGACAGAGTATATCAACGATATCAATTGTGAAAATACAGAAGTCCTTGCAGAGTATGGGGCAGACGAGAAAGTCCGTCAGGCTTATACTTATGGAGAAAGTGGAATCGGAGAACGGGTAAGCGTTGATAAATCGGAAGAAAGCAGTTATTATTTATATGACGGAAGAAACAGCGTAACCGGAATCCTGACAGAAAATGCTAACCTGACGAACAGTTATCAGTACGATCCGTATGGAAACCTTACATCAGGAACAGCAGATGGAGTCAATTATTACGGTTACAATGGAGAGTTCACAAATGTAAAAACAGGACTTCAGTATCTGCGGGCAAGATACTATAACGCAGAGAACGGAACCTTTACAACTGAAGATAGTGACCTTGGAACGACAAAAAATCCACTGACCAGAAACCGCTATGCATATACATCCAATAATCCAGTAAACTATGATGATCCGACTGGACATTCATGGTGGAAAAAAGCAGTGAGTGCGGTGAAGAATGTTGGTAAGAAGATTGTTAATACAGCGAAAAAGGTTGTAAATACAGTTGTAAAAGCTGCGAAAACGGTTATAAAAACTGTAAAAAATGCAATCACTCATACAAATCAGAGAAGCAATGGTGCATTGTCAAGTAATTCATCGAAGAAAAATCCAGTGAAATATATCAGAAATGGTTACAGCAATTCTTATCAGGGGAATACGAGCGGATATAGTGGAAATAAAATTTCTAGCGGCTCTAGATTTGTAAAAACTAACAGGAATGGAAAAACTAATGGAATTTATACTTCATTTCACGCATATGTAGATGCTCGAACAAGCGAGATTCGTAAAGAAATAAAAAGAGAGTTATGTAATAAAGATCGTGAACGAATACAAGAACAATTAAAGGCAGGAGCTATAGTTGCAGGACTAAGTATTATTTTTACAACTAACATGGAATTGCAACGATTAAAAGAGAAATTCCCTAATATAAGTATTGAGTATACGGGAACAATATCAGATAGCTTAAAATTAGGAACTGGTATAGCAACGATAATAGGTGGAGCTGGTTTAACAATATTAGGTGGAGGAGGAACAGTGATGAGTGGCGGTTTAGCTGCTGAAGTCAGTGTTCCGACAGCGGTTGCAGGAGTTGGCATTGCAGGAACAGGCGTAGCAATAGCGGGCAGTGCATTATCTAATATGTTTGATGTACGAATTCAGAAATCGAGCAAAAAAGCAGATATGGAATCAAATAATGAATCGTCTTCTGTACCTGACAAGGCAAAAAAGGTAGCTAATGAAGTGAAGTCTAATAACGGAACTCCGCCTAAAGGGTATAAGGGAGGAAGAACATATAAAAATATTCCGACAGAAGAAGGCGCACAAAAACTTCCAGACGGAGTGAATTATAAAGAGTATGATGTTAATCCATATGTTAAAGGACAAAATCGTGGAGCTGAAAGAATTGTTATTGGAGATGATGGATCGGTATGGTATACAAATGATCATTATTATTCATTCACGAAAATCGAATAAGAAGGGAAAAGAATATGGATTATAAAAAATTTTTTGAAAAGAGAAATATTGAATATCAAGAAGGATTAAACGAAAAAGAAATTTCGCACATTGAAGAGATATATGATATTTTTTTTCCGACGGAATTAAAAGAAGTACTAGAACAAGTCCTTCCTGTTGAAAAAGGATTCTATAATTGGAGAGATTTTTCGAAAGAAAATATTCAATATATTATTCAAACCATTGAAAGACCGAATATAGATTTTTTTAGAGATGCGGCTGATATTTATTGGAATGATGATTGGGGAAAAGAACCAAAAAATAATGAAGAAATAGAGAAAATAGTAAGAGATAAATTGTCTTATGCTCCTAAACTTATTCCAATTTATACTCATCGTTATATGCCTATGATTGATGAAAAAAATAATCCGATTTTTTCTATTCATGGAGTAGATGTGATATGTTATGGGACAAGAATTGATGAATATTTTCAAATTGAATTTGGAGAAAAAAAACAAGAATCAATTAAATATTCAGAGATAAAACAAGTCCCATTTTGGACAGAAATGATTTGAGATAGGGTGAAAAGGCACGAGGATGACAGGATGAAAAGATTACAAAAATATATAGTGATTTTCGGAACAGCGATATTATGTGCTGGATTTAGTGCTTGTTCCAAGCAACCAGATTTCAATGTCCAATCCTATGTCCAATCTTCTCTTGATGCAGAGTATCATAGAGAGTATACAGATTATGCGAATCTGATGGAAATCTCAGAAGAGGATGTGAAGAAACAGGTCGAAGAAGATTTCAATGAAAGCATCCGTCAGCAATTTGCTTCTTCCGATAACATCACAGAAGAAGAGATAGCAGCTTACACAGAGAAGATGGCAGAGGTTAAAAAACTGGCGAAGTACAAGGTGCAGGATGAGAAAAAGGATGAGGATGGAAATTACACGGTCAGTATAAAAGTTGAACCGTCCGATGTGTTTCAGACATTGCAGCAGAGCTCCGCAGAAGTCAGCAAGGGAAAGATTGCACAGGGAATGAAAGAAACAGATCCGGGTGTATTTGCATCTGTTTTAACGGAAAGCGTGCAGAAAAGCATTGACAAGAACAGCTATGGAGAACCGGTGACAGTAACTGTAAAAGTGGAAAAGAATCATTCCGGGACGTATGAGCTGTCTGAAACCGAAAGAAACAAGCTGGAGACAGCGATGTTTCCAACAGAATAACTGAATATCGAAGAAGTGGACTGCCGGGGGTAAAATCCTGGCAGTTTTTATATCAAAGTATGCAAGAGAACCTGCCACTGGTAGCTTCTCTGTATAAAGGCTCTGAAAATGATTCAGAGAATGCAAGATAATTCCGAAGGGACGAAAGAAGGTGAGAAAGTATTTGGATATTAACGGACTTAGAAGAAATGTTGAAAGATGTCGGATAATGCGAAAAATGACTGTTAAGTGACTGTTATATAACACAGTTTTGACAGCCTTTTTTTATATACTGCTTTTCTTTGTGGTGTTTTAAGGAAAGGTATAGCAAGGAGAAGAATTATATTTGCATCAAAGAAAGATGATTCCAACCAGCTCATCAAGCGGACCAATGCAAAGATCTGGAACGATCCGGGAACGACCTACAGCTATGATGAAGATGGCAATCTGATTCAGGAATGCGATAAGACAAACAGTGCAGATCCGGTTACTTATGAATATACAGCAGAAAATCGTCTGGCAGTGGTAAAACAGGGTGGAACAGTCCTGATGGCAGCCATGTACGATGGAAATAACAACCGGGTATTCGAACTGGATAACACCTATAAATGGGAAGACTGTTATGGCGATGAAGTCCTGATCCCGGAGAACCAGCGTACCGAAGATGGGAACAGCCCGAAAGAGCAGCTTGCCTCTCTGGTAAAAGGCGGTTTCAATGCCAAAGGTTACACATTGACAGAGTATATCAACGATATCAATCGTGAGAATACAGAAGTCCTCGCAGAGTATGGGGCAGACGAGAAAGTCCGTCAGGCTTATACTTATGGAGAAAGTGGAATCGGAGAACGTATAAGCGTTGATAAATCCACAGAAAGCAGTTATTATTTATATGACGGAAGAAACAGTGTGACCGGAATCCTGACCGAAACAGCTAATCTGACGAACAGCTATCAGTATGATTCATACGGTAACCTTACATCAGGAACAGCAGACGGTGTCAATTACTACGGTTACAATGGGGAGTCCACAAATGTAAAAACAGGACTTCAGTATCTGCGGGCAAGATACTATGACGCAGAGAACGGAACCTTTACAACTGAAGATAGTGACCTTGGAACGACAGAAAATCCATTAACCAGAAATCGCTATGACTATACGACCAATAATCCGTTGAATTACAGTGATCCAACAGGACATTCATTATGGAGCAGGATTAAGAGTACAGCTAAAAAAGCAGCAAAAGCAGTCAAGAGTGTCGGCAAGAAAATCGTTAATACTGCAAAAAAGGTAGTCAAAACAGTAGTAAATACAGCTAAGAAAGCGGCAAAAACTATTGTTAATGCAGTAAAGGGTGCAGCAAAAACTGTAAAAAATGCGGTTACACATCCAAAAAAGACATATCAATCTGTGCGGAGTAGCGTGACGAATTCATACCGAAAAGTTGTATCAAGAGGTAGCAGTTTTGTCCGTTCGGTAAGTAATGGTGTTCAGAAAATTGGAAAAACTTATACATCTTTTAAATCCTATGTTTCAGAACGAACATCAGAAATTCGTTCTGAAGTAGTACGCCACATGTGTACCACAACGAATCGTATTACAGATCAGTTGGGCAAAGTAAACTGGAAAAATGTAGCGATTGGTGTAACAGCAATGGTAGTGTCCGGTGTTGTGGTTGCGGCAACAGGCGGTTTAGCAACTGGAGCAGTTCTGGCAGCATTGCCAGCAATGGGTGGATTAGGAACTGCGATGGTTTCAGGAGCTGTAGCAGGTGCAATTGGTGGTGCTTCTTATGGAGCAATAAGTTCTGGATTGTCAGGAAATAGTTTGAAGCAAGTTGCAAAAGATACCTTAACAGGCGGATTAACAGGAGCAATATCTGGAGGTATTTTGGGTGGTCTTACTTATGGCGCCGGTAAAGCACTTAGTGCAGTGAAGGACTTGGTAAAAGGAAAATCTAGTTCAACTAAGCCGGGGCATATCACTGAAATGGCTACAAAAAAACTGGATTATACAAGTGAAAATGAAGCACCTTTATTAACACAAACAGATCAATCTTCCGCTTCAAAGGTTACCGCAAGAAATAATTCCGCTTCTATATCGGACAATAATATTGAGTCAGTGGCTGCGGGGAATAATACTACTAAGTCGACTACAGCATCAAAACAAGGAAATAATGTAAAAACAGCTACTACGAATACCGCTGAAAATAATGCTGAAGCAACATCGGGATACTATAAAGATAATAATGGTAGATGGCATAGGAAAAATGGACAGTTTGCATCAAATGAAGAGGTTGGCATACCATCTAAGAAAACAAGTGCTAGTCATAATCATGGAAACTCTTTGGAAGATACAAGAACAAATTATGGATATGCATTAGTGGATAAAGATACTAATGAAATATTAAAATTTGGTGAAACATTGAATCCTGAAAAAAGATATTCTCAAAAGTATCTAAATGAAAATAATGCGGTGATGAAAGTTATAGAAAGTGGAAGTAAGCGAGATATTCATATGTGGCAATATGATATGAACAAATATTATGAATCAAAGTATGGAGAATTTCCACCATTATTAAAAAGTAAGGGATGGTGATGAAATAATAAATAAAAGTTTAATTAATGAAATTGTTTAGGTAGTTGGTAATGAATATAGAAGGAGGTTATAAGAAATGGAATTGAATATTAATTCGCCATCATATTTTACAAAACAATATGGGGTTATCGATGAAATCTACAGCATGTGCAGAGGTATATCAAAACATGTTGAAAATAAGCAGTACAGTGATCTTGTAGATATAGTTGGTATAACACCAATTATAGCACCTAAAGACATTATAGAACAGGGCCTTTTTAAACAAGAAAAGAAGTGTGATATAAAATATGGTTTTGCATCGGTTAGTCTCTGGATTGATTATGATGAATACTTAAAAGCTGATATAACGGATAAACAGATTATGATAGTAAAAAATATATTAGCATCCATAAAAACGATATCTCGAAAAGCAAAAATAGATTATAAACAGTTTTGTGAGGATATATTTCAATATTGCAAGCTGATAAATCTTCCGATAGAATCAAATTTAAAAGTATAAATTAGTCAGTGGAGGTGAGAGGCATTGTTAATAATTACAATGCCTCGAAAATATGAGACGAAAAATTATAATAGTAATTGTAGTTGTGGTTCTGGTTATAGTAGCTACAATAACATTTTTTGTGATAAAAGATTTACAGCAGGAGAAAAGTCTTCGAAAAGAAATTGATGAAATTCAAAAAGAAATGGTAGATTTTGAACAAATAGATGTAGACAAAATAAGCAAAAAATTAAAAGCTACAGTAACTACAGGAGATTATGCCAAAATTGAGAAAGCCATAAAAAACTATATGGCAGATAATTTAAATACGATGCTAACAATTTCAGAGGCTTTAAATGATGAAGTAATACCAAATGCTCTTACTGCAGAAAATTATCAGAATGATGGTCCCGATTTTGTAAAAACAAGGAAAATTTTAAAAAATACACAAGATAAACTCAGTGCTTCAAAAGAAACGATGATAATATTGTCAAAAGACGATACGGTTATGTCTTATTTAAAGAATGTTGATGATTCGTATTATATTGATTTATATAAAGAAATGGTGGGAGAAGAAAGTTCGGTTGATGATATTAAAAAAAATATTGACGATATAGTGAATTTGATTCAATCCCAGCAAAATGTTTTGGAATTTCTTTCAGAAAATAAAAATATGTGGAATGTGCAAAACGGAAAAATTCAGTTTGATGATGATATTTTATTAAATCAATATAATCAATTACTTTTAGCCGTTCAATAAAAAACGAAGGAGAGAATATGCAAAAGAAGAATTGTGTTTTGTGCATAAGTATAGGAATTATAGTATGTATATTGTTATCAGCTTGCTCCAAACAACCAGACTTCGATGCCAAATCCTACGTCCAAAGTTCTCTTGATGCATACTATCATGGAGAATATAAGGACTATGCGAATCTGTTAGAAATCTCGGAAAAAGATGCCAAGAAAGAAATCGAAGAGGATTTTAATGAGAGCATCCAACAGCAATTTGATGATTCTGATAACATTACGGACAAAGGAATTGCTGATTATGCGGAAAAACTGGCAGAAGTAAAGAAACTGGCAAAATACAAAGTACAGGATGTGAAAGAAGAGGATGGAGTCTATACAGTAAGTGTACAAGTTGAACCATCCAATGTATTTCAGACATTGCAACAAAGCTCTACAGAGGTAAGCAATGAAAAAATAAAGCAGGGATTGGATGGAAATGATCCAGAAGTCTTTGCAGCTGTATTAACAGAAAGTGTCCAGAAGAGTCTTGAAAAGAACAGTTATGGAAAAACTGTTACTGTAAAAGTATCAGTGGAAAAAGATAATTCAGGAAAGTATGGTCTTTCGGATACAGAGATGAGTAAGCTGGAAACAGCGATGTTTCCAACAGAATAAGAATGAATGGAAAGCTATCAGAGGAAAAAAACTGGTAGCTTTCTTTTGTTTCAAAAACAGAGACTTGTTAAAAAGCTATTGTAATAAGCGAATCAGAAAAGTTATAATAAATGATAATGGATGGCAGAGGTCATCCATTCATTATGAGAAAAAGAAGGGATCCCACATGAACCAACAAGAAATATTCACATACATCCAAAAGCAATACCCCACCCATCCAGACACCATCAACAAATCCGGATACCCCGTCACCATCTTCAAAAACCCAAGAACCGCCGCACCTTATGCCGTCTTTTACCAACCAGCCGAAAGAACAACTTTCATGGAAGTTCAGGCAGAGCTGGACATGATAGGCAACTACATCGAAATGTATCACCTTGCTCCGGCAAAGCACATGGATCAGAAGCACTGGTTGGCAGTTCCGCTGGACGGTTCTGTCAGTGATTCAAAAGTCCTGGATCTGCTTGATATGAGTTACGACCTCGTAGACGGACAGGAAGAAGCAGATGGAGAGACAGAAGCAGACGGACAGGCAACAGACAGTACGAAAGAAGAAAAAGATTGACAATTCCAACCACACATTCCATAATGACGATAGTGGTTCGAGAGAACTAACAGGAAAAATGGGAGAGACAACATGAAGAAAAAAACTTCATACCGATGGCTGATATGGATTATTCTGGCAGTGGTTTTGATCGGGGTAGCACTTATGCATATCCTGCCCCCATACATCGACCGATGGAAATCCGCCAGAGATTATGACAAACTTGCCGAGGAGTATGTAAATGATGAGTCCGAACCAGATGATGGAAAGCAGAAGAAAAAAGACTGGTGGGCAACAGACGTAAAAGTAGAGTTTGACAAACTGAAAGCCGAGAATCCAGATGTTATCGGGTGGATACGGTTTGATAATCAGGACGAACTTGGCATCAATTATCCAATTCTGTATTCAGGTGATAATGAAAAATATCTGAGAACCGATCTGCATGGCAACAGCCACATCGCAGGGTGTATCTTTTTGGAAGGTCTTAACAAATCTGATTTTTCGGATTATTACAACATTATCTACGGTCACAATATGAGAGACGGAAGTATGTTCGGAAGCCTGAAAAAATATAAGGATGACGGTTTCTGGAAAGAAAATCAATACTTCACCGTATATTCTGAGACAACCGCCTACCGTTATCGAATCTTCTCTTATGAAGATGCAGTCAATGGCGGCGATGTGTACAAAGTAGGATACCAGCCGGGCGAAGAATACCAGAAATTTATCGACCAGATGATAAAAAATTCCGATGTTGATACAGGAATAAAGCCGCAGACCAGTAACAAGATACTGACACTTTCTACCTGTACGGGGAACGGATACAGCAAGCGGCTTGCCATCCATGCAGTTTGCGTTGACGCTCAGACTACGGATGAATCAAAATTAAAGGAAAAAGGAAATTAACTATGAAAATATCCAAAAGTATGTGGGAAAAAAGAAACAAAAACATATTTTTGGATATTTTTATATGGAATTATAATGTTGTACGGGAAAATGCATTGACAAACCTGAAAAAAGGACAATATAATTAAAAATACATGGTTTGAACCAACTAACTAAAGCGTAATCGGTAAACAAAACAGAGGAAAAAGTAATGGAAACAAAGAAAGTGGCAAAAGAATACCTGCAAAAAGATATTCTGAGAACGATTTATCAGATGCGGAAATGGAAAGAGGATGATAAGCAGATCAAAAGAATCCTCGTATTAGACTATGACCTGACCGAGTATTACTGGAAATCGAACATTAAGAAATTGCAAGAGGAAGGCTTTCTGGAAACAGACAGTGATGCGAAGATTCCTGCACTGACAGAAAGCGGAACGGAGTATGCGAGACAACTGCAACGGGCAGCCGAAGGCTGGAATCAGTTCTTACAAATGAGCGGAGTCGATGAAAAGACAGCAGACAGGGACGGCAGACTCATGGCGTGTGAGGTGTCTGATCCGGACAAAATCGACAATTTATGGAAATTTATCAATGATGGTGGAAGAAGCTCCATACCGAAAAGTGTAGACTGCCACACGCTTTGGAAGAAGTTGAAACCGGGAAAGTATCAGATGTGGTATTCCTTTTACACCACAGAGATTGAAAAAGAGAGAAAAGCAGCTATCGAAGATATGCGGTTTGAACGGGATGGCTGGCTGCACATAGAGCCTTGGGAGATATGGCTGGAACTAACAGAGCATCCAGAGAACGAGGATGACAGGACAATCTGGTATCAGAACATGCATGGAATCTGGAAGAAGGCAGAAGTAAATGATCACAGTATCAAAATTCCTGCCACAGCATTTCACATAGAGTACGAACAGCAGTGGTTGGGTGAAATACACTTCACCTGTAATCTGGGGTTTGTCGCAGAGAAAAAGAAAGGTTCCAAGAAAAAAACGATATACTTACTGGATGGAAGGCTTTTGCAGAAAATACCGGATATCGTGTAGCGGATGAATATTAAAAAAGACAGGTAGGAAAGGTAACATGGGAAGAAAGATTGAAAACAGAAATATTGATGTGACAAAAGCCAGAGGCGAACTGGAAGAAGATCTTCTGGAATATGTCTACCGGACATGGAGGCAGGGCAGACAGATCACATCGAAAGAGTATGCCAGAGAAGTGAACATAACCGGATATGAAGCGGCAGGCCTGGTGCGGAGTCTGGTGAAAAAAGGATTTTTGTGTGAGCCGGAAAACGGACATCTGGAACTGAGCGATAAGGGAAAACTGGAAGGTATGGAGTGCCTTGCACGCCATGAGAAACTGACACAGTTCTTCCAGATGGTAAGTGGAATGGATCAGCAGAGGGCTCAGGAAGATGCCTGTAGAGTAGAACATTATATCAGTCCGGAAGGATTAAAAGGAATTGAGAACTTTCTGCAGTACGGTGACGTATACGACAGGGTTTATGATGATATGGATTTGTATACCTTTTATGAGGATGGCGAGTTCCCAATGGCATTCGGACTGTATGAACCGGAACGACGCAATCCGAGATTCCTTGCACCAGAGTATGGAAAACTGGAACACTCCGTTATATTAAGAGTGAAAAAGTCACAGAACTGCTTCCTGCTCAAGACAAAAAAAGACGAATCCATCGGCTATGTATGGTACAGAAGAGATGATGAATGGATACAGGCGAAAGAAGAAAAAGGTGTTTATCAGTTACCGACAGACATCTGTACTTATACTGCCAATACAGGAATTCCAATTACAGAAGCAATGGCAATCATTGCGATTACACGCTTTGAACAGAAGCCACTGCCAATCGATTATCGGGAATTGAATATTCATGTATGGTGACGAAGAGAGGAACAAGAAAATGGAAAAAGGTGAACATCTAAAGAGACAGAACAGACCTACGATGCTGCAACTGCAATATTTACAAGGTCTGTCAAGAGTAGAAAAGAAACGTGGAGCTCAGGGAAGTATCGCAGAATCTTACGGCGTGAACCGCTCAACGGTAAACCGCTATTTTAAGAACTGCATAGAAAGAGGAATACTGACAGAATCACTGGAATTTACCGCAGCAGGTGAAGAATGGCTGGAAAGATATACCAAGCTGTATGAGAATCTTGAAAAATATCTGGAAGAAATCGGTGCAAAACCGGAAGAAATCGAGGAATCACTGGATGTTATGGTGGAGAATATCGACATCCACATGCTGGAACTGATGATTAACGCCTATACAGAGAAAAAATCAGTATACAAGAAAAAAGAGAATGAACTGGATCAGGAGATACAGCACAATCTGCAGAAATGTGAAAGGCATCCGGTAGTGTTCCGGCTTTACCGGATGAATAAAAAGCAGGGGCAGGGAAGAGACTCTATGGCGATGAGAGGATTTGAAGATATAGCCGAAATCGTTCAGGAGAAGGGAGAAAGCTATCTGGAATTAAAGCTGAAAGAGATGGCAGCACACTCCAGAGTGAGTGGTGAAATGATGGCTGGAAAACTGAAAACATTAAAGTATGAGCATAATGAAGTTTTGGAAGAAGCAAGAATAGAGAATAATATAGTGAAAATCCCGATGGAAGCGTGCAGAATCCACCGATGGACGGGGATTGGCACGATGGGAATTGTACCAGTTACCGTAACCTGCAGTGTAGGACCAATGCACATGCCGGAAAGCACTGCACTATTATATTTCTGGGTATAAATAAGAAATGAGAAAAATTCTCATTTACGCATATCATGTAACAAAATAAGAAAAAAATTCAATAAGGTGCCGTTGTTGATAAAACATTATCAATAACGGCACTTTTACGTCTATTGTTGTCTGAATAGCAACAAAACCAAAGGAAATAACGGCTCATTTGTTGCAATTCAGGCAACAAACTTGTGAAAAATGGTGTTGACATTGAATGGCAAATTATGGTATCTTTCAGACAAGGAGTTAGATACGGGTAACCGGAAATATTCTCGTAGAACTCTAAACATCATAACTAAAAATTTATTAGCAAAAAGCTAATACCAAGATGAGAAAAGGAGGATTACAGTTATGAGAAAGATCAAGAAATTAGTTGCTACACTGTTAGCAGCAACAATGGTAATGGCAATGGGAGTTACAGCGTTTGCTGCAGATTCATTAGCAGATGGTAAGTACACAGCAAAGCAGAATCTTTATAAGAACTCAGCTTGTACAACAACATCTATGGGAGATGCTGCACTCAATGATATGCGTGCAGAAATTACGATTGCAGATGATGAGGCAACACTTGTTGTTCATACTCATGAGATTACATATTTAGGTCTGACTGGACATTTAGGAAAAATGGTAGTTAATGGAAAAACAGTTACTCCGAAACAGACTACAACTAATGGCGTAACAGATTACTACTTCACATTCACAGGTTTAGATGCATCTACAATTTATGAAGGCTGTGTAATTACTGGTAAATTCACAACATACGTTGGAAGTATGCCGATGAACGCAACAGGATATTTGAAACTTACAGACATCACAGCAAAATAAAATAAGTAAATATGTATGTAAAGCAAGCTGCTGTACCCAAAAGTGCAGCAGCTTGATTTAATTGATACGGAGGAAAAATGAAAAAAATAAAAAAGATATTAGCCTTTGTATTGAGTACAAGTATGTTACTTGGCGGTATGAATATACAAGCGTTTGCTGGTGAACAGAAAGAAACAAATACCGCAAATACAGAGTTAGATAACCAAAATGAATATGTTGTTCCACTGACTTTTTATGGACCTTCTGGAAAACTGCTTACGGAGGAGCCTTATTCGGGTACAGTTCAGGATTACATGGATAATGTTGCACTAGTAAAAAAGAATGATAATGGAACATATCATGTAACCTTACAGATTGAAAATTATGAAAAAATTGATATTTTGCAGTTCTCAAAACCGGGTGTAATTTCAGATGATATAGCACCTTCGAATGCACCTATGGGAACTTTTAATATTCCAGAAAAATATATTGCTAATAATGAGGAAAATCCATCAGAGGCAACGGAATATTTGAAGGAACAAGGACAAATTAATGAAGAGTGGAATGATAAATACATTCAAAATTATTCTGTTGAAAAAGCAACAACGGGTGTGTCGTGGTATTCTTTTGATGTGGATACACTGGAAGGGACGATGTATACTAAAGCTTTCTATAGTTATGGAAGAACAGATGATGACTTGGAAAGCTATATGTACGGAATTGTAAACGGAAAATTTACATTTGATGTAAATAATACAGTAGTTGCTAAAGAGATTAACGAAGAAAATTATAAAAATATTGGATTGGAGCTTTCTAAAGTTGTAACCAGTGTTGGAGATTCACCGGATTTCACAGGATTTGTAGCAGAAGAAAAAACTGCAAATGATTTGTTTAGTGGTACTTGTGAAGCAAAAATTGAGAATGGAAAAGTTACTGTTACAGCAGAGACAAGTAGCATTGATTCAATAAGAGTACTTGAAGAAATTAAGGATTTAGGCGAGTGTACTTATCCTTCAACTTCTTCATATCGCCAATATATGTATGCGTATTCGAGAGAAGTAAAAAAGAATAAGTATATTTCTGTTTATTCAGACAATATTTTGGAAGATGGAAAATTTTCCATTGAATACGAAAACTTAGAAGAAGCTATTTTTGGAAAACAGGTTGAGATACAAACAGAAGATGGTACCTACTATGGAGAATTGCGAGTAAGAACAACACCGAAAGAAAAACTCGAATTGACAGATGGTGATGTTACACTTGTAACAGATAACTATACAGTTAATAGTAAAGCAAAATTTGGAGCAGAACTTTTACAGGAAACCTCAGATGAAGATAGTGAATATAACAAATATTATTCTTTATTAGCAGGAAACGCTTCAAAAGCATTGATCTATAATTTGTCATTAAAAATGAATGACTCGCAGGTTATTCCATCGAGAGCAGTAGAATTAAGAGTAAAAATTCCGAAAGACTGGGATACGAGCAAAATAGAAGTTCAATGGTATTATCCAGTAAATGAAATGTTTAATCCGATAGAGTATTTTGATTCATCTTCCTATAAAAATGATGATGGAAGTATTCACATGGAGGGCGATGAACTGGTTATAACAGGCACTACTCGTGTTTATAATACAATCGCCATTACACAAAAAGCGGATAAAGTAGATATTTCAGAAATCCAGGACGGAACATATAATGTTAATGTTACTATGTGGCAGCAGGATCAGCCGGATAGATTGTCTATGAGCAATTCTGCGGTTGTAAATGATTCAGCTCGTTTGGTAGTAGAGAATGGAAAGAAACATATCTATTTTGATACACAAGGAATTGTGATTACGGGCAGATATGGTTATACAAATGGAATATTCTGGGCAAATAATGAGCAGACAGAAGAAAACGGACTTCCGATATTAAGTGAATATACACCGCTTGATTATTATAGTTACTACCTAAATGATTCGGGAAGCACAGATATGGATTCCTATGCGGAAGAATATGACTTATATTATCCGAAGAGCGTAGGTTTTGAATTTCCAGAATCAGCAGACAGAGATGATGGGGTATATTTGAACTTCTTTGTTCCTATCATGGATGAACTTCAGCATAAAGTTCCTGGATCTGGTGAAGGATGCAGAACTGCATTTATGACTTTATCTGGTTTAACACCTGTGGCAGAAATTAACGAGCCAACCCACGATAAATCTGTTTTAGTTGTAGCAGTTGATAAAGCATCTAAATATACAGCCGACAATTATACAGAGGAATCTTACAAAGTATTATCTGACGCAGTAGCAAAAGCTCAGAAGGTAATCGACGGAACAACTTCTGCAAACGATTCTGAAATCGTAGCATTAGATAAAGAAATTTCTGATGCAATCAGCGGATTAAAAGAGGCAACTGGACTTGACAAATACAATAAAGTCCTGAAAAATGCCAAAGCATTAAATGAAGCAGATTATACAGCAGAAAGCTGGGCAGACCTTCAGGCAGTGATTACTGCTCAGGAAGGAAAGGTAACAGAAGAAAATGCAGATCAGGCATCCGCAGACCTTCAGTCAGCAGTAGATGCACTTGTACCGATGTCAACAGCCGTTTCCATGGAAAAAGGTGTTTACGAAGTACAGGCAACACTTACCAATCAGGATGGAACAGCAAGTGATTTGAATGCAGGATTAAAATCTGCTCGTTTATATACAGATAAAGACGGCAATGTAACTGCTTATCTGTACGTGGACGGAATTACCGGTATGCAGTATCGCAAGGGTGCCGGATATGCGGATGCAGATACAGACGCAGGCAGACTTGTAGTGAAACTTCCTGCAAATGTAGAAAACCATAAAGTAAAAGTAACAACAGAAAGCGGAGAAGCAGAACTCCTGTTAAATCTTGATTTAAAATCTGCAGTAAAACAGGAAATTAAAAAATCCGATCTGGAATCAAAACTGAATGATGCAAAAGTATTAGAAGAGAAAAATTATACAAGCGATTCTTTTGCAGCATTAACAGATGCGATTGCTACAGCAGAAAGCGTTCAGGCAGATAAGGTGGCATTCCAGTCAGAAATCACAGCAGCAGAGACAGCTCTGGATACAGCAACAGCAGGTCTTGTAATGAAAGAAGAAGTAAAAGCAAGAGCAGAACTGGATCAGGCAGTTTCCGATGCGAAAAATAATTATGCAGAAGCAAATTATACAAAAGACAGCTATGAGAATTTGAAGTCTGCAATCAAGGAAGCTGAAGAAGTATTGGCAAAATCTGATGCGACAGCAGATGAAATGAAAGAACAGGTTGACAAGCTGGATAAAGCAGTAAAAGCACTTGTTCGTCTGGATGATGCAGTAGATAAGTCAGAATTAAATGGCTATATCGAAAATGCACTGACCAAGAAAAATGACGGTACTTATACAGACAACAGTTGGAATAGTTTCCAGGCAGCAATCAAATCTGCTCAGAAAGTATCCGCTGATGTCAATGCAACAAAAGCAGAAGTAGAAAAGCAGACAAAACTGCTGACCTCTTCTTATGAAGCACTTGTTGTTAAGAACAAACAGAGTGATCTTTTCAAAGATTATCCGCAGATTTTTGAAGGTACATATTCCGTACCGATCAAAATGCTCAATGCAACATCCGATGAAGATTCTATGGGAAATGCTTCCATGGTTCAGACCGGAATTGTAAGAGTTACGGGTAAAGGCGAAGTGACACTGGAGATGAACTTCCAGTCTATGCAGTTTGCCGGAATGACAGGATATCTGTATAAACTGAAAAAAGTAGATATGGATACGGTTGAATACAACAAATATAATTATCCGGTAAAATATGAAGCTTCCGATGCAACAGTATTAGAAGAGTACACAGATGTTTACGATTCATTTAATAATAAGAACTCTGAGTATTACGACAAGAATACAGAAGGAAACTGGTATCCGAAGAAATTATCAATCCCGATTGAACTGAACGATAACCTGTTCTATGTAGAGGTTTATGTTCCGGTTATGGAAAGCATCGGTGAAGGACAGGGTACAAAGGTTGCCAGAGTTTCTATCGACTGGGCAAACATCAAACAGGAGACAGGAGTAGAGAGAGACAACAGCGTAATCGAAGCACTTCTGAATCAGGTATCCGGTATGCAGCAAGGGGATGTTGCTGACGAGTACTGGAACGCTTTAAATGCGGCTTACATGACAGCTCAGGATGTTTACAATGATATGAATTCTACACAGAAAGAAATTGATCTTCAGGTGACAGCTTTACAGGCAGCCGTAGATGCAGTAGAAACTCAGATCGTAGACAAGACAGAACTGAATGCTTTGATTGAAAAAGCAACAGCAGAAGCAAATCGTACCGATGTTGTTTATACTTCTGCAACATTAGAAGCATTAAAGACAGCAATCACAAATGCACAGGCAGTAGCAGCAAAAGAAGATGCTACCAAGGCAGAAGTTCAGGCACAGGTTACAGCACTTCAGACAGCACTTGACAGTTTAAGAGTTGTTGATAAGACAAACTTAAATGCCCTGATTGAAAAAGCAAAAGCTGAGGCAGCAAAAACAGATGTTTATGAAAGCAGCAGTTTGACGGTCCTGAATACAGCAATTACACTGGCTGAGAATGTTGCAGCAAATCCAAAAGCAACAGAGTCAGAAGTTGCAGCAGCAGAGAAATCTCTGACAACTGCATTAAACGGACTGGTAGAAAAAGCAGTTGTAGATAAGAGCAAACTGGAAAGCAAGATTGCAGAAGCAAAGACATATTTAAGCCAGACAGACATTTATACAGAAAGTTCTCTTGCAACATTACAGAGTGCAGTAGGTCGTGCTCAGAATGTAATGGATAATGATTCTGCATCACAGAAACTGGTAGATGATCAGGTGACAAAACTGACAGAAGCAATCCAGCAGTTAGCAAAGAAGAGTGATGGAAAACTGGATATCAAGAACCTTGCTGATGGGGTTTACTCTATCTATGGAACAATGGTGAAAGTAGACAAGAATACTTATTCTATGTCAAATGAAGCAATCAACCATACAATTAAACTGACAGTGAAGAATGGTAAATACTATATCACTCTGAACTTCAACGGACTGACCGTAGGACAAAAACTTGGATATTTAAGCCAGCTGAAATACTTCACAACAGGTTATAGTGTTGATCCTCAGTATGGTAATCCGCAGGGATCACTTGCAGATGTTACCGTAGATAGTTATCAGAAGAATGCAGATGGAACGTTAGTATCTGATTCTTATGGAACAAACTATCCAGATGTCGTTACATTCGAATTGATTCCGGAAGCTCTGAATGATGGATATGTTCCGTTACAGGTATTCGTTCCGATTATGGACGCAATCAGCTCTGGTACAGGAACACAGCCAGTATATCTGAAACTGGATTGGAGTTCATTAAAAGCAACAACATCCGATAATCCAGATTTTGATAAGAACGACAACAATAGCAATAACAACAATAATAATTCCAACGGAAGCAACAACAGCTCTTCACTTGGAAACAGCTCTCTTGGAAATAACAGCCTCGGAAGCAGTTCTCTTGGAAGCAGCAAACTTGGTTCTTCCTCACTTGGAAGTGGTTCTTCAAGTCTGAAGAGTGGAACATCCAGCCTTGGATCAGGTTCCAGCCTGAAATCAGCATCCAATGTTAAGACTGGTGATGTTGTACAGAACAATACCCTGTGGGCAGCTATCCTTCTTCTCGGAGGAGTCGCTTTACTGGCAGGAATCATGGAGTACAACAGAAAGAAAAAAGCAAACGTAAAATAATAAGTAGTGATTTGGCAGACGAACCCTCCCATTCCTTCGGGACTGGGAGTCTGCCAAATTCATTTAACAGGAGATAAGGAATGAAATTAGCAGCGAAAAAAAACAAAATATTGTCTGCCATTATGACTTGTGTGCTTGCCATTACTTTAATGGCAGGCTTTCCTGCTGTTAAGGCTTACGCCGCAAGCGGGACAGTGTATAGCTGTACAATTAACAGATGTTACGCACATCCGGTTACCGGAGTAATCGAAGATTCCGGTGGAGAGAGTTCTTATGCAACAGGACAGGGCATGGTAGAAGGCTGTGTATACAGCAATGGTATCTTGGAAGTAACAGACGATGGAGCTTATTATCTGACCATCCGCATGAGTCTGATGGACTACACCAGTGGACATAGTTTTCAGGTACAGAATGTAGGAGATTCCGGCTGGTCTACACCATCAGAAATCGGTATTACAGGAAATGGTTCAGACAGCAACGGTACAACAGCCGATGTGTGTATGCGTGTGCCAAGCGAAAACTGTGTAGTCAGAGGTTCCATGTATGTAGAACCGATGGGAAGAGATGTTATTTTCTATCTGTATCCGAGCAACTACAGTGAAGGAAACAATACAGACATGAACGCAACTATGGTAACAGAAAGTTCTGATGGAACAGCAGTAGAATCCAGTGGTTCTGGTTCAGTAGATAATTCAGGTTCTACTTCCAGTGGAAGTTTAAGTTCTGGAAGTTCTTCTCTTCAGAGTTCCGGCTCATCCGATAAAAGCAGTTCTTCCAGCTCATCAAAGAAACTGGAAAGTAGTATTACAGAAGCAGCAAAACCGAGTAGTGATTCTTCTTCACTGGATACAGAAAATCCAGTAAATTCTTCAGAAGGATTAAGTCTTTCTACTGCGAAAGATGGAACAAGTGACAGCGATTCCGATAGCGGAAATACTTCTTCCGGCAACCGGATTTTTCAGATTGCATTGGCAGTTGTAGTAACAGGTCTGATTCTGCTTGGAGCAGTATCCGGAGTGATTTATTTCTTCCGTAAGAACTGGAAACGTTGGGGAGGTGCAGAGGACGATGATGAATAGGCGTTTGAAAAAAGCATCGGCTGTTCTCCTTGCAATGACCATGATTTTTTCTCTGGCAGGTTGTGTAGACCAGAGTCAGGGAAAGAAAAGCAGTGATTCTGCTACGCAGACAGAGAGCAGTACAGATGAGACAGCCAGCAGTAAGACGGCAGATAAAAAGACTTCTGACAGCAAATCGGACAAGGATTCTTCCAATGAAGATGCCAAGTCTCTCTTAGAGATTAATGATCCGGAAGAAAAGGCAGCCGTAGAAGCAGCCAAGAAAAAAGTACAGGCTATGAAAGAAAGCCCAAGAATTATAGCGACTTCTCCGGCAACCGCAGATATCTGTGACAAGCTGGAACTGGATTTGGTAGGTGTTTGCAGTAGCACCGTATCCACAATTCCAGACAGATACAAAGATGTAGAGACAGTCGGAACAGCCATGAGTCCGGATATGGAGATTGTATCCTCACTTAATCCAGACTGGATTTTAAGTCCGGTGTCATTGCAGAGTGATCTGCAGCCGAAATATGAAGCAATCGATACAGACTGGGCGTTTTTGAATCTTAGAAGTGTGCCGGGTATGTACCGTTCCATTCAGGAACTGGGTGAGATTTTCGACAGAGAAGATCAGGCACAGAAACTGGTGGACGAGTTTACAGAATTCTATGATGATTATAAGAAAAAGAATGAAGGAAAAGACCATCCGAAGGTAATGATCCTGATGGGACTTCCGGGGTCTTATATTATCGCAACACCGAATTCCTATGTAGGAAGTCTGGTGGAACTGGCAGGCGGAGAGAATGTATACTCTGACACCGATCAGGAATTTTTGACCGTAAATACTGAAGACATGAAAACCAAAGAGCCGGATATTATCTTACGTGCCGCACATGCACTGCCGGATCAGGTGGTAGAAATGTTCAATAAAGATTTTGCGGAGAATGACATCTGGCAGCATTTCGATGCTGTGAAGAACGGCAGAGTTTATGATCTGACTTATGAATATTTCGGTATGAGTGCTACGTTTAAGTATCCACAGGCACTGGAAGAATTACAGCCAATCCTTTATCCGGAAAGTGATGAAGATTCAGCAAAAGCAAAAGAAACCAGTGATAATGCACAGAAGAAAGCAAAGGATTCTGACGCAACTGAAAAATACAACGAACAGCAGAGCAAGTAGAAAGGAGAGGACAGATGAAAGAGACAGAATTAAAAAATACTTCTGAGACTTCCGAAAGGGAAGTCCAGAACCTCTCCGGTCAGGATAAAGCAAGAAAGCATCGGAAAACAGCAAAAGCAGCCATTTCCTTTATTGTAATGATCGTATTGCTGGTTGCATTATTTTTTGCGGCAGTGAATATCGGAAGCCTGAAAGTCAGCTTCCCGGAACTACTGAAAGGATTATTTGTAAAGTACAATGAAGACGTGGCAACAATCTATGACTTACGATTCCCACGAATTGTAATCTCCATGTTAGCCGGAGCTGCGATAGCGGTATCGGGTGTGTTATTTCAGGCGGTATTAAAAAATCCACTTGCCGATCCGGGAATCATCGGTATTTCCAGTGGAGCAAGTTTTGCGGCGGTACTCATTACCGCATTTGCACCGACTTTATTTTTCTTCACTCCATTATTTGCATTTCTTGGTGGTGTGATTGCATTTGTCTTAGTTTACAGCCTGTCATGGAAAGGGGGATTAAGTCCCTTAAGAATTATCCTTGTCGGTGTGGCAGTCGATGCAATGTTCACCGGATTATCCAGTGCGCTGAATTCAATGAATGGCGGAAACATGTCTGGCGTGGCAGCCATCGTCAATGGTAATATCACAATGAAAACTTGGGATGATGTGAAAACCTTAGTACCGTATGTAATTATCGGACTGGTTCTGGCACTGATTATGACGAAGATGTGTAATCTGTTAGCACTGGAAGATAAGACAGCACGAAGCCTTGGAATCAATGTCAATGCAATGCGTATCGTGATTTCACTGATAGCAGTATTGCTTGCAAGTATTTCCACAGCAGTAGCCGGAGTGATTAGTTTCTTAGGACTGATTGTTCCGCATATCGGAAGAATTTTAGTAGGAAGCGACCACAAGGCATTAGTTCCATTTAGTGCTTTGTTCGGAGCGTTTACGTTCCTGCTGGCAGATACCATCGGAAGAACGATAGCTGCTCCGTATGAGGTATCCGCATCCATCATTATGAGTGTGGTCGGAGGCCCATTCTTCATCATTCTGTTAAGGAGGTCTAAGAAGTATGCGAAGTAAAGAAAAGAATATGGATTTGACTTCTACAGAGAATGAAGCAGCAAAGAAAGTGAAAAAAGCGGATAAGTGGGCAGACAAGCCTGCGATGGAAGTTAGAGATCTGCACTTTTCCTATGGAAAAAATAAAGTCTTAAAGGGCGTATCCCTGAAGATTGAAGAAGGTAAAATCACAACGATTATGGGAGCAAACGGATGTGGAAAATCTACATTGTTTTCCCTGATGACGAAAAACTTATATCCGAGAAAAGGAAATATTTTCCTCAAAGGAAAGAATATCCAGAACCTGAATTTAAAAGAATTTGCCAGAAAGGTTGCGATTGTTCAGCAGTATAACAGTGCATCAGACGATATCACCGTTGAGAATCTGGTGGCATTCGGAAGAACCCCACATAAGAAAATGATGCAGGGAGACAGTGCCGAAGATGAGCGTATGATTCAGTGGGCATTGGAAGTAACCAATCTGACAGAATATCGTGACAGAGAAGTGTCAAGACTTTCCGGTGGACAGCGTCAGCGTGTATGGATTGCAATGGCACTTTGTCAGGGAACAAAGACGCTGTTCCTCGATGAGCCGACTACCTATTTGGATATCCGGTATCAGATTGAGATCCTGCAACTGGTGAAAAAACTCAATCAGGAATTTGGAATAACCATCATCATGGTACTGCACGACATCAATCAGGCAATCGCATATTCAGATAATGTCATCGGCATGAAAGATGGAAAAGTGCTGGTGGAAGGTGATCCGGAAGAAGTGATTACGGAAGAGAGCATCCGGGAACTGTATGGCATTGAGCTTGGTGTGACAAGGGTTGATGGACGGAAGTTTGTGCTGGCGGTGTAAGAAGAAAATAGTAGTAGAACGACAAGAAATAAAGGGGAGGAAAACTCCCACAGGAGAACAGAAAGAAGATGAAAAATCCTTTAAAAGTAGTATGGATCGTGCTTGGATTTCTTTGCCTGGGACTTGGTACGATAGGAATTGTACTTCCTATCCTGCCAACCGTTCCGTTTTATATGGCAACACTGTTTTGCTTTGCAAAGAGTTCTAAGAAACTGCACGACTGGTTCGTAGGAACGAATCTTTATAAGAAACATCTGGACAGTTTTGTTCAGAAAAGAGCCATGACAATAGGAACAAAATGCAAGATTATCGGAATGGTAACGGTAGTCATGGCAATCGGCTTTATCTGCATGAAGAATGTACCAATCGGAAGAATCTGTATCGCAGTGGTTTGGGTATGCCACCTGTTATACTTCTTCCTTCGAGTGAAAACTTTAAAAGTGAGAGAAGAATTACCGGAAGGTGCAGAAGTGGAATAATATGATGGATAAAGTAGAAAAGAAACGACAGAAGGAACAGCATGTCGTGGAAGAGATGATCCGGCTGTATTGCCGGAAAAAACATCCGAAAGAAGACAGGCAGGCAGGGCAGATTTGTCCTGTCTGTCAGGAACTTTTGGATTATGCAAGACTTCGAAGTGAAAAGTGTCCTTTTATGAAAGAAAAGACATTTTGCGCAAACTGTAAAGTGCATTGCTATAAGCCAGAGGTGAGAGAACAGATCAGGCAGGTTATGCGTTTTTCAGGACCAAGGATGTTATTATACCATCCAGTTCTTGCAGTATGGCATCTGGTATGCAGTAAAAAAGAATCGAAGAAAGAAACAAAAGGGTAAGATTTTTATGATTAAAACAAGACTGGTGGGGCTGTTGTCCCACGCAAAAAAGTATATCGTGTATACGATTTTGTGGCAGTGGGCAGCCCTCCTGTCGCAAGTGTTGGCAGTCTTTTCTATCGCAGATTTACTGGAACGGGTAGTGTACCGGGCAGTAACCGTACCGATCATTGAGCGGACAATACTGATTTTAGTTCTGGTTGTGGTGATTCGATTTATCTGTGAACGGATGGGAGCAAGGTCTTCCTATCTGGCGTGTGTGGATGTAAAGCGGATTCTGCGTGAAAAGATTTATGAGAAAATGTTAAAGTTGGGAGCTTCCTACAGTGAGCAGGTATCCTCTTCGGAGGTCGTACAGGTGTCAACTGAGGGTGTGGAGCAGTTGGAAACATACTTTGGAAAATATCTTCCACAATTATTTTACAGCCTGATTGCACCACTGACATTATTTATCATTCTTTGCAGAGTGAGCCTGAAAGCGAGTGTGATCCTGCTGATCTGTGTACCACTGATCCCGATTTCTATCGTGGTGGTACAGAAAGTGGCGAAGAGATTATTAAATAACTATTGGAGCATCTATACTGGACTGGGAGATTCGTTCCTTGAAAATTTACAGGGACTTACCACACTGAAGATTTATCAGGCAGACCAGCAGAAAGCAGATGAGATAGATGTGGAATCCCAGAATTTCCGTAAGATTACGATGAAGGTGCTGACCATGCAGCTCAATTCCACAAGCATGATGGATATTGTTGCCTATGGTGGAGCTGCGATCGGTATGGCAGTCGCGGTGTCCGAATTCTTAAAAGGAAATATCAGTGTAGCAGGAACGTTATGTATTGTTCTGCTTGCCAGCGAGTTTTTCCTGCCACTCAGACTGCTTGGTTCATTCTTCCATATCGCAATGAATGGTATGGCAGCGAGTGATAAGATTTTCAAGATTTTAGATCTGCCAGAACCACAGGCTGGAGAAAAAACACTGCCGGAGGTCGCGTTAGATGTTACATTAAAAGATGTGCACTTTTCTTATGAAGAGGACAGAGAGATTTTAAAAGGAATCAACTTAAATCTTCCGGCAGGAAGTTTTGTATCACTGGTTGGTGAATCCGGATGTGGTAAGAGTACGATTGCCGGAATCCTTGCAGCAAAGAACCGGGGATATAACGGAGAAATTACCATCGGTGGCGTACCGCTTAATGAAGTGAATGAAACCAATCTGATGCAGAGGGTTGTTCTGGTTCGCCATAACAGCTACCTGTTCAAAGGTACAGTAGAAGAAAATCTGAAGATGGCAAAACCGGACGCAACGAAAGAAGAGATGGAAGCTGTCCTTCAGAAAGTGAATCTCTTAGGGTTCTTACAGACACAGGATGGCTTGCAGACACAGTTGCTGGAAAAAGCAAGTAACCTGTCCGGCGGTCAGTGTCAGAGACTGGTGATTGCCAGAGCGTTGCTTCGGACAGACAGTGCGGTTTATATTTTTGATGAAGCCGCATCCAATATCGATGTAGAAAGTGAAGAACTGATCATGAATGTGATTCACGAACTGGCAAAGACAAAGACGGTGCTTCTGATCTCTCACAGACTGGCAAATGTTGTGAAGTCTGACAAGATTTATTTCTTAAAAGACGGAGAAATCAAAGAAAGCGGAAAGCATGACGAACTGATGAGCCGGAATGGTGCGTACAGACATCTGTATGAAAGCCAGATGGCATTGGAAAACTATGGAAAAGGAGGAGTGGCATAATGAGTGAAAATACGAATACAACAAAACGCAGAAGTGCCCTCCAGATCATGGGAAGTCTGATTGGTCTGGTAAAACCCCTGCTCCATATCATGCTGGCAGCAATCATCCTTGGAACATTGGGTTATTTATGTGCAATCTTCCTGACGATACTGGCAGGACAGGTCATCGTGCATGGTCTTCTGACAGGAGTAGCCGGAATGATTGTTCCGGTGGACAATATGTGGCTGGTATTTACTCCAGTAAAAACGATTATCACAGTCATGATCGTAATTGCAGTGCTTCGTGGAATCCTGCATTATGTGGAACAGTATTGTAATCATTTTATCGCATTTAAGCTGTTGGCAATCATCCGCCATAAAGTGTTTGCAGCACTGAGAAAACTCTGCCCGGCAAAACTGGAAGGACGGGACAAGGGAAATCTGATCTCGATTATTACAACCGATATCGAATTACTGGAAGTGTTCTATGCACATACCATTTCCCCGATTGCGATTGCAACACTGACCTCAATTATTATGGTGATTTTTATCGGAAGATATCACTGGTTAGCAGGCGTGCTTGCACTGGCAGCTTATCTGATTGTCGGAGTAGCCATCCCGATGTGGAATGGAAAACGTGGCAGCCAGAAGGGAATGGAATTTCGGACAAACTTCGGAGAACTGAACAGCTTTGTTCTGGACTCTTTACGAGGATTGGACGAGACCATCCAGTACGGACAGGGTGAAAAGAGAAAAGAGCAGATGTCTGAGCGTTCCAAAAATCTTGCAGGAATGCAGGAGTCATTAAGCAAAATGGAAGGCTCACAGCGTTCATTTACGAACATGGTTATCCTGCTTGCATCCTTTGGAATGCTGGCACTGACAATCTGGCTGTACGACAAAGGTGCGATGGGATTCGAGGGAATCTTAACCTGTACCATCGCAATGATGGGTTCTTTCGGACCGGTAGTAGCATTATCAAGCCTTTCCAACAACCTGAACCAGACATTGGCAAGTGGTGAACGTGTTCTCTCCCTTCTGGAAGAGACGCCGCTTGTGGAAGAAATTCCGGGGGATGTGGAAACTTCCGGTGTAGAGAGCATGGAATATGAATTTAAAGGAGCAGAGGCAGAGAACGTAACATTTGCTTATGGTGAAGAAGTTATTTTAGATAACTATTCACTGAAATTACAGCCGGGTAAAATCACAGGGATTCATGGTGCGAGCGGTTCCGGAAAATCTACACTCTTAAAACTGTTGATGCGGTTCTGGGATGTGCAGGATGGAAGTGTATCGGTAGACGGTACAGATGTCCGCAAGATTCCAACCAAGCATTTAAGAGATATGGAAAGTTATGTTACGCAGGAAACACACCTGTTCCATGATTCCATTGCAAACAACATTGCCATCGCAAAGCCGGGAGCATCCAGAGAAGAGATTATGGAAGCCGCAAAGAAAGCATCTATCCATGATTTCATTATGACACTTCCGAAAGGATATGATACAGAAGTCGGAGAACTGGGTGATACGCTGTCCGGTGGTGAAAAACAGAGAATCGGAATTGCAAGAGCATTTCTCCATGAATGCCCCCTCATTCTACTCGATGAGCCTACATCGAACCTCGACTCTTTAAATGAGGGAATTATCTTAAAATCATTGAAAGAATCGGCCAAGAAGAAAACAGTTGTCTTGGTATCCCACAGAGTATCCACAATGAATGTGGCAGATGTGGTATATGAAATGGAGAATGGCAGAATTTCTTAACAGCAGGAATGCAGAAGAAATACTTTCCAAAAGGGGATAAAGTAGTATATGAAAATTGGAGAATCCAAAGAAGATTATCTGGAAGCGGCGTATGTATTGAAACGTCAGAAAGGATATGTTCGTAATTCTATGCTTAGTGATTATCTGAACTATTCCAAAGCGAGTGTTTCAGTTGCAGTACGTGGACTGCTGGCAGATGGATATGTAATAAAAGACCGATATGGCAGCATTGAACTGACAGAAGAAGGAAGAAAGATTGCAAAAAAAATCTATGCAAGGCATGTGCTTTTAGAAGAATTTTTACGACGAATAGGAGTATCTTCGGAAACTGCAAATCATGATGCGTGTCGGATGGAACATACAATCAGCGAAGAATCTTATAAAAAGATTCAAGAATTGGTACGGAAGATGAAGGAAGAGAATACGTTAAACGAAGAAATGAAATTAACGAATTAAATCAAAAACAGGAAAGGCGGTGGAGAGATTTCACTGTCTTTTCTGCTTTAAAAATGAAGTAACATATGAAAAGGGATACAAATGAAAAAAGTATTGATTGCTGCGGATGAGGTAGATAAGTGGAGTCAACTTTGTGAAGGGTTAAAAAATGAGTGGGAATGTACGACCGTTAATCTGGATGTGTTTGAAAAATTCCATACCATAGCGGTCTATGACGCAGTATTGATGCTTGTGAGAAATGATAACGGAAAGCTGGGCAGGCTGATTTGGGAAGTCCGGCAGTACAGCAGGGCTCCGATTATTGTAGTGATACCGGGGATTCAGGCGGTAAAAAAGTATATCGAATGGGGTGCAGACCTAGTATTTCCACATCCTTCGGTCAGCTTGATCAACACGTACCTGTATGCATTACTCAGACGTTCCGATATCACATGGAACACTGGAAGAAAAAGAGAAAAGCAGGAGATCATAAGGAAAGGAAAACTTCTAATTGACTGCCGTTATCATACTGTTTACTGGGGGAAGCATGAGCTTGCAACCCTAAATGAGCGAGAAAAGGCATTCCTGTATCTGTTGGCAGATGCCTCCAAACAGGTAGTTACCCATGAGATTATCTTTGAACAGTTATGGAAAGAACCATATGGAGATGACTCTGCCAACATGATCTGGTGTTTTGTACGCAGACTCCGCAAAAAAATGGAAAAGACAGAACCGGAGGCTGCAAAGATAATTCAGAGTATACGAAAGGTGGGATATTATTTAGATATAGACAGACATTGAGCAAAATGTAGAAAAATGTCGAATTATGCGAAAAGTGACTGGCAGATGACTGTTACATTACACAGTTCTGACAGTCTTTTTCTATATACTTCTTTTTGTGGTGTTTTAGTAAGGCATGACAAGGAGAAGAGTTATATTTGCATCAATGGAAGTCCTTAAAAAAACAAAAGAGTAAGGGAAAAAGAAGTGCTGTAATCGAAGAGGTTGCAGCATTTTTTTATTCGACATTTTTCGAACATTATAACGTACATATCCGGTCACCGCCATGCTCCGATTTGATTTCTATACCAAAAATCAGATCGGAGGAAAGCTAAATGGCTTATAACAAGACAAGTGAAGAACGAAAGTGGAATTATTGGAAAGAACAGGAAGAAAAGAAACTGCGTGAACTGGGAATGGAAGAAGAGAAGATCCAAAAGTTGCGCCAGATGGACAGGGAAGATTTTCTGGAAGAGCGCAGATTCCGGGAACATCTGGATGAAATGATGCAGGATATGGATTCCATAAAACAAAGGGACAGAGGACGGTTTGCACAGGATATCCGAGAACTTTTAGACAACATTGGAGACCGACGGATCTATGAATTATTAAAGGGCACAGAACATCAGACATTAGAGATACTTTTGCTTAGTACATGGGGATATTCAGGAAGAGAGATTGCCAAAATTATGGGAATGGCAGAACAGACCGTTTATACCAAAAGAAACCGTTTAAGAAAAAAATTAAATAATTTGTCGAAAATTGAATAATAACAGCATTTTTCATCGGCTATTTAATAGGCAGGTAAATTTTGCCAGTGTACTTTGACAATCCTATACCAGCATTACAGGTACGTTCCCGTAAGTAGAAGCGTGTTAGGAAGGCGCGAGGACAAATGAAAATGACAGGAAAGAATATAAAAAATTCTTTGCTGGTGTTTTTGTTTCGAGCGAATTACCTTTAACTGAAACAGGACCGTGGCGGTCTTTTGCGAGGATCACTTACGAGGGGATAATGATACATAGGAACTGCCAGTGAGCAGAGGATGGACTTTGGGTTGTAATCAGCAAGACCTTTAGAAAATCCATGAGTGGTGCAATGCCAAGCATCCGCCTGTAATGTTCCCGTAAGGCAATGGGGGAGTCGAGGACAAATACAACGCCAAAAAACAAAAGTATAAGAAATCAAGGAAGAATGTGTCGTTGATATCAGATACATGCGGCTGTAGGGAGAAATCCTTTACAGCCGTATTGATGTGGTATCAGCACGCATATTAGGTAACAAATTATGTATTACACAAAAGAATATTTAAAAAGAGCGCATCGTGAAATTGATACAATCTTTCGTGTGCTGTTTCCAGAACATGGAATGGCAGTAAGGGAAGAACAGATTATGTTATGCCACGAAATGCTGGATAACCTGCTGGGAAGAAACATAGCACTGTGTGATGCGGGTGTCGGTATCGGCAAGACGTATGCCTATCTGGTGGCCTGTGTTCTGATGAGAAAATATTCTCTCCTTGCAGAAGGATGTTCCCCTTATGAGCAGCGTCCGATCGTGATATCTACTTCCAGCATTACACTCCAGAAAGCAATTCTTACAGAATATATCCCTTTTCTCTCCCGGATTCTTCAGGAGAACGGGACGATTCAGGCCCCTATTAAAGCTGTGATACGAAAAGGGAAAGAGCATTTTGTCTGCGATGAGAGGTTGGAGCAACGAATCGTTGCAATCGAAGAAAAAAACAAAAATGCGTTGCAGAAAGAAGCTCTGCTGTCGTTGAAAGAACATTATGATATGGACGAAGTGTCCAACTTAAGTGGGTTTGACAGAAGGATGGTGAGTGTACCGAAGTTCTGTTCGGGAGACTGCCCGAAAAGAGGCTCATGCAGGTATCAGCAGTATCTGGAGCGTTCCAGAGATCATGAAATGTTCATTCAGATCTGTAATCACAATTATCTGCTGGCTGATGGTTATCACAGGCTGCAGGATTACCGCCCGTTATTAAAAGACTACCGGGCATTGATTGTCGATGAAGCACATAAGCTGCCGGATGCGGCAAAGCAGATGTTCGGGAAGAGCCTCTGTTATGACGATATCCGGGAAATCTGCTTTTATCTTGGGAAAGAGTACCAAGGCCCGGAGATAAGAAAACTGTCTGGGACGATCCGTATGGTGCTGGACATCATAGGAGAAAACCACAGAACCAGATATGGGATAAAAGAAGAATTCCACATGACAGAAGAGTGTGCAATGTATTTATGTGAGGGGATACAGACCATGAATAAGATCATAGAAAAATTAGAAAAGAAGATTCCGAAGTGGATCAGAAACAAGCTGGAAGAAACCAGAAGTGTGTTGGAATACTTTTTCCATCAGGATAAGAAGTATGTACTGCATCTGAAGCAGGACCATGATCACAGGATTATATTGTGTGCATCCAGCAGGCGGATTCCACAGTATCTGGACCAGATGTTATGGAGCAGAGGAATGGGAGCGATTCTTACAAGCGGAACTTTAAAAACCGGACAGGGATTTTCCCACATTCGGAAAATGACAGGATTACAGAGAGTGCGGAGAGTCCGGGAATATGTGGCAGACTCCCCGTTTGAATATCAGAAGAACTGTCTTTTATATCTGCCTAAGAATTTGAAAAAATCCAGAAGAGGAAGTCAGGAAGAGGCGGAGATGATAGCAGGCCATATCCATTCACTGATCTGTTCGACTTACGGGCATACGCTGGTGCTGTTCACATCTTATCATTTGATGGGAAACGTTTACCAGATGTTAAGGGATGAAATTCCGTTCCCGATGATAGAGGTGTGGAGACATTCACCGGAAGAGATCACAAGATTTAAACAGATGGACAATGCTGTCCTTTTTGCAGCCGGCTCCTGTTGGGAAGGAGTAGACTTCCCTGGAGATATGGTATCTTCGCTGATTATAGTAAAACTGCCCTTTGCTGTTCCTGATCCCATCAGCGAAGCACAGAAGAAGGAATATGCCAGCCTGAAAGATTATATTCAGGCAGTGATTGTTCCAGACATGCAGAAAAAACTAAGACAGGGATTCGGACGGGCACTCCGCACCGAGACAGATACTTGTGTCGTGTCCATTTTAGACGAGCGTGCAGGAGAAGGCGGCAGGTATCATGAGGAAGTGATGTGTGCGCTTCCAAGCTGCAAGATGGCAAAAGACATCAAGGATATCCAGCACTTTATCCGAAACCGGAAAGGCGTGGAATACTACCTGTAACCGTTCGTGGTTCTGCTACAGAAATAGCAGATTTAGCACGAAAAGTTTGGTCGTATTTCAAGGGCGTTTTCGGTGGGATTGTTGGTATTGATGAATAGCTATTTCGGCATGAAGTGGGTATACTGTGTATAGCGTTAGAGGAAAGGAGGCAGCTTATGATATACAAGGTGGAAACGATAAAAGATGGAACAGAAAAATATTTTTTCATCAGAAATCTGGAAACAATGAGTATTGAAGAACTGCCAAGTAAATATCTAATGCATAAGATTAAATGTAAACGTTCACCAAATACAGTGAAACGCACAGCATTTTCAATCTGCTATTATATGAAATATATGGCAGAGAAAGAAATGGAACTCACAGAAGTCTATCAGTTAGATTATGAAAAACAGACAGAACACTTTGTGGAATTTTTATACTGGCTTAAAGCCGGAAACCATACAGAGCAAACGGCTGGAGAAAAGAAGTGTCCGAATGAAGGAACCTGCAACGCATACTTAAAAGATGTGTTCAGGTTCTATTTATTTATAGAGGCAGAATATGAACAGTACGGAAGTCTCAAAACCTTATCGTATAACCAGATTATAGCGGTTAATCAGGTGGGAGTAAAAAAGGTACTGCGGAATCATTCTTTTAAAGCCTATCTGAAGGAAGAGGAACATCGTGGGAGAACAGCAAAAGAAAATCAGATTATTACAATTTTACAGGCCTGTACGAACCGAAGAGATCAGCTTCTGTTACTTATGTTAGCAGAAACCGGATACAGAATTGGGGAACTACTGGGAGTAAAATATGTCAAAGATATTGATTATAGGAATCACATGATAAGGGTATGCTTCCGGGAAGATAATGAAAATGAAGCGAGAGCCAAAAATGCGGAATACAGAAGTGCCAAGATAAGTAATGATACGTTTGAATTTCTCATGGATTATCTGGCAAAATATCGGAAAATCCTGCAACATCAGGATTACCTGTTTGTGAATATCATGGGTGAGAACATTGGAAAGCCATTAAGAGTGGACAGTGTATATGATATGTTGGACCGAATGGAAAAGAAAACCGGAGTTAAAATCACACCCCACATGTTACGTCACTATTTTGCAAATATGCGAAAGCAGGCAGGATGGGAACTGGAAATGATCAGTCAGGCATTGGGGCATAAACATTTGGATACGACTATAAAGTATCTGGACTGGCTGGATGATGAACTGATAGAAGCAAGTAATGAGTTTTATGCACAACACACTGCTATTTATGGGGCGGAACGTCTGCTGGAGTAGGGAGGTGTGAGAAATACCTATATATTTATTGCAACAGGCAGAACACATAACAGAATCTGAAGTAGATATTGAGAAGAAAAAGCAGGAACTATATTCAGAAATTGATGCACTTGGAATAAAAAGCGATTCAAGAATTAACAAATTGAAAAAGTTCTTGGCAGATAGAAAAATCTGGCATCTGGAAGAAATGGATTATCCTTTGCGAAATTCGTATGAACAATATTTAAGAGGACAGATACGATCACAAATTGTATCTTTCTATTTGAAAATATATGATACGGTAAAACAACAACATATCTATCAACAAATGCAGACGCTAAATGGAAAGCGGATATATGAATGGAAATATCAAAATAAAATTTATTTTCTGAAGTATTATCCGGAAAAGGAAATAGCTGAGACCTTTGAAACTTCTTATAAAACAAACCTATTGGTGTGGGATTTTACACAAAATTGTTCAGAAGTTTTAAAGAAACAAATTTTTTATACGTTGAGTCGTATCATTGCCAATACTTCAATGTCTAAGGCTTATAGAAATGTCAGGTTAAAATCCTTAAAACTTCTTTATGATTCTTGTGTTCAGTTAAATATTACGGATATTGGATTGCTGGAAATGGAACAAGTGGAAACTATTTTAAAGAATTTTCCCGAAACGAGTCAACGAAGTATTTTAGGTGAATGCAGAAGAGATGCGTTTATGCAGCAGGAACAGATCCAATGGGAAGCAAATGTATGGTATCTGGAACGATTACATCTTGGAAAACATCGGATAGACGAAAGTAAATCCTTAATTAGCATTTCTTTTATGGAAGTCAAGGAAATACAGAATCGAGAAATTTTACAGGCATACATGAAATATGAACTGGGAATTACTGGACAGGCAGTCAGCACGATTGTACGAAGATTTGTATGTATTAGAAATTTTATTGAACTGCTGGAACAAGAAAAGATACTGGCGATTCATGCAACTGTCGCAGAAGTAAAAAAGTATGCAGACGGCTTGCGAGAACGGGGAATACAGGCAAAGGGATTTAATGAAAGAATTTTCGGTATCGGTCATTTTTATAAATTCATGGAAGTTAAACAGTATATTACAAGAATGCCATTCCGAATTGAATATTTCCAACAAAAAGAAGTAATAGTACATCATGATCGTAGCGTTGAGGAAACAGTATATATGGAAATTTTGAAAAAATTATATCTTTTTCCAGAGCGATTACGATGTATGTTCCTACATCTGTGGTGTCTAGGATTACGGGCGAGTGAAGTGTGTACATTGAAAGGAAATGCTTATTATCAGCAGGGCGAGGATTATTGGATTCAGGTGTATCAGGTCAAAATGAAGAATTATAAAAGGATTCCAATCCCACAGGCACTTTATCAGATTATGAAAGTATACTTGAAAAAACATGAAATTCAGCCTGAAGAATTCATTTTTAAAAACAGCAGAGGTGGTGCTTGTCTATATGGTACATTCCGAACTCAGATGATAGAAGCGTGCCGGGAAAATAAGATTGCAAATGGAGAATATTTATTTCAATCACACGATTATCGACATACAGTAGCAACTATGTTTTATGACAGTCATGTATCACTGCAAAGTATCAGGGATTATCTTGGACATACTTATGAAGAGATGACAAGACAGTATATTGATTATATGCCGCAAAGGATTGCAAAAGCAAATGATGAGTTCTTTGAAATGCAAGGAAGTAGTTTAGCATCATGGCTAAAGAAAGAGGAAAAAGATGGAAAATGATATTATATACTTCAGCGATTTCCCCAATTTACAAGAAACAGGGACACGTAAGGATAATGGAAAATTTGATTTAACGTTGCTTCCAACGCAAGAATTAAAGGAAGAGTTTCGAGGTTATATTATGTATCGCTGCAAAAACGGAACGTTTAGAGCATTGATTCAGGATCGAACAGCTTATAATCATATTGCAAAGTTTTTGAACAGCAGAATAAATCGGAGAATCAAAAGCCTTGGAGATAGAAATCCAGAAAAATGGATATCACTTTTAAAAGGCTGGATGTTAGAACAGGGAATAACTATTGTAAAAGAAAAGAAGAGTGTGTATGGTACAGTAAGCTATGGCGAAGCAGTGACGATATTATATTTCAGAAACGTACTGAAATTTTTAGGGCCAGAAGATTTACGGGATGAGATAGAAAAAGATGTTTGGGAACTAAAAAATCTGGATATTAAAATCAGATCCAATCCAATTTATAATGTAAAAACACTGGATTTCAGAAAAATATATCAGCCAGATATCAGGGAAGAATGTAAGAAAGCTGTTTATATGAATCTGCAGTATGAAGCAATAGGAACTGTACAGGGAGAATTGACAATAATGAGGATATTCTCAGAATATCTCCAAAAAGAGTATTCCAAAATAAAAAGCTGCAGTGAAATAGACAGAGAAGTGTTGGAAGAATTTTTGATACATCTGTCAACAAAAGATACTTCCCATAGTGCGAATAGTTCTTATGTAATTTCATTAAGACGACAGTTAGAGACAATCGGAAAAATTTACAGCTATGAAAGATTGGAGCATTTATTTATTAATACGGATATTCCACCGGAAGTAAATGCAGAATTTAGAGTGTATTCTGATGATGAAATGAAACGACTGAATGCGGAAATTACACAGATGGATGTACAGATTGCAAGATGTCTTCTGATACATCAGATGCTTGGAACTAGGATATCAGATACCCTTACACTGAGACCAGATTGTCTGACGAGAGAAAATGGCCAAGATATGATTGAAATATATCAAGTTAAAACTAAAAGATATAAAAAACCGATCAGTAAAGAACTTGCAAAACTGTTACAGAGTTCTATTGAATATACACAGGAAAAGTTCGGTGATACAGAATACATATTTGTTAATGAAAAAGAACCTGACCGCCCGATGCAGTATATGGCTATAAAAACAAAAGTCATGTCCATGATACAGGAAAAGCAGTTGAAAGATGATCATGGCGAATTATTCGGGTTTGGAACGCACATGTTCCGGCACTACTATGGCGTCAAACTTACAGAAATGCATCTGGATGACTGGACGATAGCGAGACTATTGGGGCATAAAAGACTGAATAATGTACAGCATTACCGGAAAATGAGCAATCAAAGAATGGCAGACGAAACCAGAGAAGTAAGACAGAGGATGAGTGACATCATATATATGAGTCTGGCAAGATGGGGTGAAGAATATGAGCAAATACGACAAGATGATTGAGGAAAATCAGAGAAAAAGTAAAGAGAAAATTGAACTGGCATTGCAAGCAATACAAGATATGCTGGCAAATAAAGAACGTATCAGCGTTCCAAAGCTGATGAAGAAAACTGGATTGTCGAGAGGATTCTTTTATAAAAATCCAACCGTCCGGGATACATTGAACCAAGCAGTAGAGCAACAGGCCGGAATGATAGATCCAAGAAGAGAAATTCTGAACATGGCGATGGAAAAACAGATTGAACTGTTGAACCAGAAGGTGGCAGCTCTGAGCAGAGAAAATAAGGAACTGAAGAGAAAGAACGAAAAGTTACAGAAGGCATTACGGAAACAGGATTTGAATTTTATTAAGAACTTATAACATTGAAAATAATAAGATGGAAGAGATGTGTGCAGACACATCTTTTCATCGTTGAGGATAAAATATATAGAATGAGAATGGGATTGTTTTATGGTATACTAAAAGTGAAATGCTAACTTTGATATGAGGTATAAAACAATATGACAGAAATACAAATTAAAAATTTAATTAAAGAATATGAAAAAGAATATATTGAGTTTATGGAAATTGAGAAATTACCACAGTATAAGATAGATTTTTTTGAAATTAATGTTGAGGAAAGCGATGCAGCAGGATTCGCTTCAGCCGCCCAAGCTTACTATAATACGAAAACAGATGAACATATATTAAGGATATGCAAAAGTTCGGAAATACCAAGGTATATTGTGTTTCATGAATTTACGCATATTTTAGATACGGAAATGTATGCAAAGCAAGATTCTTGGAAATATATGGCTTTGTCTGGTTATACAGAATATCATGCAGCACAAGTTGAATTGATGATAATGTTAGGAGCAGATAGTATACAAACTCAAGATTTTTCATTTACAGTTGATGTTGAAATAGGTAATAGTACAGTTAGGAATTACCTAAACTCAAGACATCAATTAGTAGTGAATATGATGAATAGAACAGATTTTCCAAGAGATATTGAAGCATTAAAAACAACGGTAGGTGTGCTATATAATTATTTTGGAGTGCGTTCTATATGTAAAATGTATGCGAAAGATTATACTGAAGAAGTGGATAACACAATTATTATTCAGAAACTTTCAAAAGTATTATTTGAAGAGATAAATAGCTTTATGGTTGGATGGTTTAATGAAGCACAAGTAGAGCTGAGCTTTGTGTCATATATGAAAATAATGTGGCCTATGCTTCAAAGCTATTTTGGAAAAGAATGAAAGATAGTAACAGTAAACACAGTTTTGTATACAGTTAAACCCAGTAAAATCAACGCATGAGGGGAACTGGCTACATTTTACTATCCTATCTGGTGGGGAATTGCAGCATGGCCAGTAGATAACTTTGTAAAAGAGAATGACTTTACAGGAAAAACAGTCATCCCATTCTGTACAGCAGCGATCTCGGGAATCGGTGACAGCGGTAATCTTCTGGAAGAGATGACAGGAACAGGTGACTGGAAAGAAGGGGAACGATTCCATGGTGGAGCGTCTGAATCAGATATCAGTTCATGGATAGACAGTCTTGGATTATAAAAGAATATAAAAATATTTGGAGGAATCGTAACAAAGAGAGACTTCTGTCCGGAGTCTCTTTTTCTTATACTTACAGTAAAGTTTGAAATATAGAAAAGGAAGATAAAATAGACTGGAAGAAAATATGGAATCAGCAGATATAAAGCTGACTCAGGATGAAGTAAAATCTATTGATGAGATGCTTGCCCATATGCCGATGTCGCAGGTGTTTGGAGGTTCAAAAATACAGAGGAAATAAAAGAGGTGAGCAATGAAAACAAGGAAAAAGATAACCATCGGGGTAATAGTGGCTTTCTTAGCGGTAGTCATGGTGGGTTATATCTATCTGTTTACAGGGGCTAAAATAGGTAAAGGAGAATAGAGATAATGAAGAAAATGTTAGTTGTATATTATTCCTGGTCAAATGGAAACACGAAAAGAATTGCAGAGCAGCTGACTAATGGGACAGGTGCAGATATTGCGAGAATCGAAACAGCAGAGCCATACAGCGGCAGTCATGAAGATGTGGTTGAACAGGGAAAAAGAGAGGTAGAGGCAGGCTTTATGCCTCAGATCAATCCGATAGCTGTAAATCTTGCTGATTATGATGTGATTGCTATCGGAACTCCAACGTGGTGGTATACGATGGCACCTGCAGTGCTTACATTTTTGACAACAAATGATTTTACAGGAAAGACAGTGATTCCATTTATGACAAATGGTGGATGGCCGGGGCATGTTATAAAAGATATGAAGGAAAATTGCAAAGGAGCTGCCTTTGCACATGAAATGCAGATTCAGTTTGATTCCAAAGGAAAAGACCATCTGGAAACTTCGGAAGATGTGATTACAGAATGGATCGGGCAGATAAAGATGGAGATAAACAAATAACCATAAGGTTAAGACTGACAAACAAACAGGAACTTCTGAAAAATATGCAAACTGCTTATAATAAATGTATAAAAAACAGTGCCAACGGTAGACGGGCAAAAATAAGAATAAGGAGAGATAAGACAATGAGAAAGAATTTTGGAGCAAAACCATTTTTTTATCCACAACCGGTTATGATTCTGGGAACATATGATGAAAATGGAAAGGCAAATGCAATGAACGCCGCATGGGGCGGAATTGTAGGTGCAAATGAGATTATTGTAGACTTGTCTGCCCATAAGACAACCGATAATATTATAATAAATAAAGCCTTTACAGTAGGTGTGGCAGATCTTGAACATCTGGTTGCCTGCGATTATGTGGGAATTGTTTCTGCAAATAAAGAACCGAACAAAGTGAAAAAAGCAGGTTTTACAACAACAAAGAGTGAATTTGTAAATGCACCAATTATCAACGAACTTCCACTGACTCTTGAATGTGAGCTTGTAAAAGTCATTGATGGCAGTAAATATCTTGCAGAAATTAAAAATGTAAGTGCAGATGAGAAATATCTCGGTGATGACGGAGAAATTGATCTTAGTAAGTTTACACCGATTACATATGACCCGGTACATCACGGATATTATAGACTTGGACAACGTGTGGGAAATGCTTTTAAGGATGGAGCACAGTTAAAATAAGGGCAGGTGATTAAAGTGAAAAAAATTGTACAGACAGCAGGAAGAAACGCGCTGAATGAATTTGCACCACAGTTTGCACATTTTAATGATGATGTTTTGTTTGGAGAAAACTGGAATAATCAGGATATTGATGTAAAGACAAGATGTATTATAACAGTCACAGCACTTATCGCTTCAGGAATGATTAATACATCTTTAGTACATCATTTTGAAAATGCAAAAGCTCATGGAGTGACTCAGAAAGAAATTGCAGCCGTGATTACACATATAGCATTTTATGCAGGGTGGCCGAAAGGATGGGCGGCATTCAATCTTGCAAAAGATGTCTGGAGTATAGACGAAGGTGATCTTTCGTATGAAGATGAAGCAATGAGAGCTCATGCTAAAAAGATGATATTCCCGATTGGAGAGCCAAATGATAAATTTGCACAATATTTTACAGGAAAAAGTTTTTTGGCTCCTGTGTCTACGTCACAGGTTGGAATTTTCAATGTGACTTTTGAACCTAGTTGCAGGAATAACTGGCATATTCATCATGCAAAAAGCGGAGGCGGACAGATTCTTATCTGCATTGCAGGACGTGGATATTATCAGGAAGAAGGAAAAGAAGCAGTAGAAATGAAACCTGGAGATTGTGTCAATATTCCGGCAGAAGTAAAACACTGGCATGGAGCAGCACCAGATGAATGGTTTTCACATCTGGCAATTGAAGTACCGGGAGAAAAAACATCATCCGAATGGTGTGAAACAGTAACTGATGAGATATATGAAAAACTGAAATAACTACTTAAGTCCAATGTGAAATTTACTTTTTTATTTAACGGAAGAATATAGATAAGAACTAAGACTTGACAAAATCAAACCAATACTCTATATTTAACAGTGGAGATTCTATACCCAAAAACAGAAAACGTGAATGTGCAAATGAAGCTCAAACCTTTGTGGTTTGGGCTTTTTCTAATTTTGATAGAAACTTGAGAACAATAATTTTCAA
>OATH01000202.1_pt1 | contig 55559 bp, 68 predicted proteins | sample 1494971 | NCBI WGS metagenome assembly OATH01 (sample SAMEA2579949, study PRJEB22360) | human gut metagenome
ACCGTCATGGGGTGTCGGGGGTCGGAGGTTCAAATCCTCTCGTGCCGACCAAAAAACTCCAGAAAACTAGCCTTTTATGGCTGGTTTTTTTATGTCTAAAATTCATGCGGGGAATCATTGGGGTAAAACTGGGGAGTAATACCTTCAAATCAGATCACCGGATTATCATCAAATTCGCCCGTACGCGCATCGTTGATGATATACATTATCACCCCAAAAATACTGGGCGGAGATAAACAATCATCATCTTGCGGCAATACTTCCCGCCGACCGTTCTCCAAGTTTATCAGGTGAGGATCAGGATGATTACGGTATCGCTTTATCCTTAGCTCCCCTTCCATTGCGCACACCAGCAGCGATCCATCGCAGGGCTGCAACGACGAATCAACAACAAGTAATGCCCCCTGAAAAATCCCCTCCCGCAAACACGAGTGACTGGCTCGCATGAAGTAGGTCGCTGATGGCCTATGTATAAGGTCATTCAGGGATATCCCTTTCTCAACATAATCTGTAGCTGGCGATGGAAAACCCACGGTTGCCTCCACTCTTGACACTGTATAAAAACACAGTATAAATACAGTATGCTTAACCAGTAAAGAGGTGATTAATGATGTTTGTGGAACTCATTTATGACAAACGAAATTTTGATGGTTTGCCTGGCGCGAAAGACATCATTCTTGGCGAGCTAACAAAAAGAGTACATCGTATCTTTCCTGATGCAGATGTTAGGGTTAAACCAATGATGACGTTGCCGGCAATCAATACTGATGCCAGTAAGCATGAAAAAGAACAAATCAGCCGTACTGTTCAGGAGATGTTTGAAGAGGCTGAGTTCTGGTTGGTAGGTGAATGATGGACATCGATAACATCATCATTTCAGGTGTCAGGATCTACTTTCCACCAGATAACACCCTGCCCGCGCCATCGTCGGACATGCTCACCTTTGCCGTAATCAGAGATGAGCAGGAGTTATCCGACTACTTTCTGATGATCCATAAGGAGGGTAAGTGGGCCCTGGCTACTGGTAGATTATTCAAGGAGCTCTTCGAAGCAATCAGCGTCGCTACAAAACTCGGTAATAATATGTGGTAAACAACATTGACACATAGCACCAAAGGGGCTATTATTTATCGCATGAGGTAGCGGAAAGGCCGCAGCCCAAACCCGAAAGGAAGAACGATGAGCACCAACGAAATGACCCAGGCAGAATTAGCAAAAGTTAACGCAGAAATTGCAAAGCTGATTGCTGAGACTTCAAAACTCAACAGAGAATCAGCCTGGTACCCGATTGTAGTAGCCTCCGGCCTCATCGGTGCCGTAGCGACCATCACAACGGTATTGCTCAAACTAATTTAACAGGAAGCCCCGGAAGGGGCTTTTTTACAGGTGCAATATGCGACTGATTAATGACTATGTACCCCCTATTCCCGAAGAACTCAACAAGCTTAAAGAAGAGTTAGGCTATACCGGCACTCAAATGGCAGATCTTGCAGGTGTTGCCAGCAACAGCCAATGGCGCAAGTATACTGGCGGGGAGTCACCACGAGCTATTTCTCCGCATATTTTATTTTTCATGGCCGCACAATTAGTTTTATCTTCAGACGATCTTGATAAAATACTGTCCAAAATGCGGGAGATTGGTGCAGAAATTAAGTAAAATTTAGAAAGGAATATACCCCGCAATCTTATGTGACGGAGTATATTCCATTACCTATACTAATTACTTTTTAAAGGATTCCCATAACGACGCAGATAGTCTTTACCAAAATGCTTTGTAGCAAAGTCATTCAAATGCCCGACATCACGATAAAGAGGCACGCCGTCTATCTCTGTCTTACAATGCTGGCCGTCACACTGTACAGATTTAGGATCTATAATAATTAAAGACGGGAATTCACGCTTAAGCCCCATGAAGAGATCATTTGTCCAATAATGTTCATCGCCTTTCCAAGGTTGCGAATTGCATGAGTTTTCTACGTAATCACTTCGTGTTTTGAAATGCTCATAAAAGCAAGTCAAATAATTCTTAGGCATTGGATACATAGACTTCACTATGACAGGAATAGCTCCCGACTCTACGATTGCTGAAAGTCCATCTTGAGCAGCTTTTTTAATACGCTCCATAGAAAGCTCTCTGCTTTTCCGCTCAGTATTTTTTGTGAAAATATTAAATGCTGCATAATTCTCCCATACTTCAGAAATAATAACGTATTTATATTTTCCAGTTTTTATAGCATCATAATAAGCTTTTACATTATCATGGCACTGTTGATATGTTACACCTTGATAAATCCAAAAATCTGACTGATAAATCCCTGGAAAAGCCAGGCATAAAGACGTCGATTTTATATCTACTGCCAAGCCAGCATCTTTACCTAGAATTTCGAAGAAGTTCCAATACTGATTTGAATGTGAATCGCCCATAAGCAGAGCTATGTCTTTAGAATCCTTTTTCCCGACTACACATTTTTCATTTGTACCTTCTACATTTACGTTCATGCAATCTTCACGTTGCTTCAAATTCTCATCAGAAAGAACCTTATTAACTCTTGCAAGTTCAGACCCGAAACGGATCCTGCTAAATTGATCGTTGGTTTTACCAAATGAATATACCCCATATATTATAAGATATGGCAATAAAACAAGTAAAATTAATGATTTTACTAGCGAGGTATTTTTCTTTCTTAATGGTTTTTCAATCCAATAATACGTAAGGATTGAGAATAAAAACGCGATTATAATAGCCCCTGCCCGTGCTAAAATTGATTCGTTCCCCACATAATGCAGAGCAGCTAAAAGGGGCCAATGAAATAAATATAATGAATAAGATATGTCACCAATGAATACTAGCGGCTTAAACCCTATCGACTTTGCATATAATGAATTGTCACTGCCTCCCCCACATATTAGTAGAGTTGCTGTACACAGTGCGACTAAGAATGTCCAGTAGTTAGGATACCCCCAAAGAACTCCTTTTTGCATGGCGCAAAAAACAATAATTACAATTGCTGCTAAAGAAAGTTTTGATTTTATTTCAGGTTTAAAGTTTATAGCCGTTTTGTATGCAATTATACCCAGCACAAACTCAAAAACGCGTGATAATAACTTATAATATGTTTCTTCGGGATGTTTTTGTCCAATGCAAATGGAAAGGATCGCTGAAACAACAAAAACTACTGCGAGTATCAAAGTTTGTTTCTTTTGCGTCAGATATTTTGCACATAAAAGATATACAAGTGAAAAGAATATGTACCATTGCCACTCTATTGACAATGACCACATATGTAATAATAACATTTTGTCAGAATCAGGGGCAGCATAGCCAGTAGTCTCATGAGAAAAATACTGGTTGGCTGTAACCAATAAAACTCTTCTGGCACTTTTGAGGAAATCAGAGTAATCGTGGGGAAGATAAAATACAGAGGCGATAACGAACGTCAGCAATAGCATAGATAGCATTGCTGGTTGCAAACGCCACAATCGACGTTTATAAAATTCGCATAAAGAAAAAGAGTTATTCGTTATATTTGTTTGTATCACTCCAGTCATCAGAAAACCGGAAATAACGAAGAAAACATCTACGCCTACAAAACCAGATGGAAAAAAAGAGACGCCTGCATGGAATAAAAGAACCAAAAGCACAGCAACGCCTCTTAATCCGTTTATATCAATTCTGTACTGCATAACCCTTTCCTGTGACATAATTTGGAGAAATCATATCACAGGATGCAGGTCTTTCATTCAAGTTGTTACTTATCTTTCATATGGTGATGTAGGCCACTCTATCTGATTGAACATATTTTCTCCAGTTATCCGTGATAAATCTAGCCTTTTAAGGGCTTGTATGTAGGACATCCAGTGTGTCAACTGTCCCTTATCATCATCACTGATAATCCCTAATTGAAGCTCTATGCGCCAATCAGCTGTTACCGAGTTAGCGATCATGAGTAAAGACTGGCGATGCGCCTCTGCCTTCGCCTCATAATCAATGGGAACATCTTCCCATACAGGCTTTCCATTGCCATCAACTACACGTCGTTTTCCGGTTGGCGGCTCTCCGGCATATTCTAAATAAACTTCTTCATCAACATCTTTTGCATCATCAGGCCATGAATTAGCAAGAGTATAATCCTTGAACAAACTCTTTGCATAAAAAGCATTTTTTGAAGCGCTAAATGCATATTCCATATCAGTACCCTACAGAATAAATAAATACAGGGGTTGCCATATGTGCACTACCGTTTACAACAGTACAATTAAACCCAGTCTTGGTGCGGCTTGCTATTTTTACAGTCCTAACCCCAGCATCGGCATTTGTTTGATCCATGACAGTACCCACACATCCAAAATTTGCATTTGGGAAAGCAATTGGAAATGTAAACGAATTATCGCTTGCAGTTGTTGTATTAATTTTTTGCCACTGAATAATTAACCCGGTGGAGGTGTCTTTATACCAACCATTTGCTGCTTTACTGGCCGTATTCTTTAGCTGATAGCGTGCGTCCGATTCTGCTTTTGTGTAAGAGCCTATTGCTGATGCAGAAATTGTGATATTCGCCGTACCATCAAATCCAACTCCATTAATTGTACGCTTTGTTGCCAACTTCGTTGCAGCTACGGCAGTTCCTCCAGATGGCAGCGCCCCTACGTCAGCCGCTGAGGGTTTATTAAGGGTGTTATATTCTCGTGCCCAAGCAGTCCATGCACCGGTTGCATATTTGCTTCGAGTCCAAATCCGCGAACTGTTATAAACATAGTAAACCTGCGTCACTCCAGCATTTTTCAAGACAAGCAAAGTGCCTGCGAGATTTTCAGGATAATTAAGAGCTGCACTTGTATTAGCGTTCGCCGCCTGACAATAGATTCCCGGCGTCTGATAATTATCTAAATTCTGGCTCGCACCAATATTAATTGACTGAGTATTAAAAATGTCCTGTGACGTAACGTTTATATTCCCAGTTAGTGCGTGGCCATTAACTGTTCTGGATGTTGGAACAGCACCGACATCAGCTGCCGAAGGTTTATAACTCGTATTGTATAGTCGTACCGTTGTCCAGGTTCGGCTACCAACAGCACCCGCACCATATGCAAACCAAATCTCGCTGGGGTTGCTGTAATTCACCAGAATCAATGACGGAGAGCCATCCATATCTCGCAAACCATTAACAAAAATAAAATAATATGACGTTGCAGTTAATCCAGTAGGGATATTTGAACATGTATTCATATTTACAAATAAATGCTCACCCTGAATAAATGCATAATTTTTAAAATCAATGCCGGTAGTAACACCTCCTATAGTTCGGCCTATACCATAATCATGTGCCTTTAAAACCCTGCCGTATGTGGCATCCCTGTTTGAGGTAGTAATATCGGCCTGAGCCGCCGATTTAAGTTCAAGGTTTTTTCTCGCAATAGATTTATCTGTTACATCAGAAAGATTGTTTTTCCTGATTAAAGCGTCTGGAATTTCCCCGGTAATAATTTTCTTAATCGCAAGATAAAGCTGATTATATTGTGTTTTAACTAACTGAATACCTGCGCCTTCAATTACCCCACATATCTCTTCCTGAACCGCATCCCACATATCGCTATTGAGATCAGTCGCCCTGCGACCTGTTGCCGGATCGCCATTTGTAAAACCGTTTTTACCCTGCCCAAACTTGTCCTGTTGAGCGGTGGCCGTATCAATTCGATGCATTTTCCGTCCCTTCCGGATAGGCAAACACCACAACCGTATGTGATGGTGCCAGTTTTTCAATAACACATTCAGCGACCGTATCGCCCCATGTCCTGATAGCGCTGTTACAGCTGCTGATGCAGGTCTGCCAGCTGATGTTGGCATCTGCCGGGATATTTACCCGCCAGTAGTAGCGCCAGTATTCGCCCCACTCAGGATCGGGCGTAGCGTCCAGATTCTGGAATTGCTCTATGGTTGCCGTGTAATAACCCAGGGCATCAAGCTGGTTACGATAAAACTGTTCGTTAATACCGCCGGGAACGTTAATTTTTGCGTCCAGACGCTGCTGACGTTGGCGCAGTGTCTGAACTCCCGGCGGCGCACAGGAATCAGGTAATCCACAAAGCCCCTCATAGCGGTCTATCAGCTCTGTCGTTTTCGATGGGTCAAGTTCAGTCATTAGCGCATCGCCACGCTGGTGTACCCGGGTTAATGACGGAGCCAACCCCTGAAGCAGTGGATCGCTATCGCTCCACGCGGGCCCGGCTGGCAGGAGGTTGTGCAACAGTTGCGTGTATTCATCCTGTAATGACATTACGCCTCCCCCTTATTCAGTTTCAGAAACAACATATGTAGCCCAGGTGATTTCACCCACTACAGGTAATTCAGTATCTCCCATGGTGATATCCTGAGTCGGTGCCGTCAGCTGATGCGCCAGCTCACCAGTTGCGATACTGATTGCTTCGCTGATTCTGGACACATAAATTTTCCCGTTTGGCACACCATCACGCAGCATCAGAGAATCCAGCTCAGCTGCAACAGCTGCACGAATTTCCTCCGTATCCTTTGCCAGCGCGATGGTCAGAGGAATGGCCTTCGCCTGAGCTGCAAACACAAAGAGCCCTCCACCCGCGACCGGAGCAAGCGGCAAAATATGTTCTCTGGCCGCCGCCACCAAATCTTCGGTAGGTGCAGGGTTACCCGGGTCGCTGGTTGCCACCATCACGCCAACGGTACCAATTCCCTGATAATGTCGTAGCGTCCATGCACGAGTGATCCCGGCGATTTCCTTTGCCCAGATTATGTAGTCACTATCTGCACCGCCCTGAGGAATGTAATACCAGCGCTCCATCACTCGCGCCCGCCACATTTCAGTATCTTCGGTGTCTTCCCCGCCGCTTATGCTCTCTGCGAAGCCTGTTGATGAGAGTCCGCTAACGGGCGTGGTCAGACGCAGAGAAATACCATCATCTGTATTTCCCAATGCACCGGCCTCATCAGCTCGAACCGCCACACGGAGTACACCTCCCGCCGCTGTTGCCGCTACCGTCGTGGTGAAAGTCTGTTGATCATCACGCTGGATTTGAGTACCCGCTGGCAAGGTAGGTGTGCCGGACACGGTATCCCATCGGACAAAGCCACTTGCCGGCACGGCGCCCTTACGCGGACAACGCTTTAACTTGCCGTGCCGATAAAGCCAGTCCTCATCACACATATCCGGCAACATATTCCGCGCAAGGTAATCGATGTAGCCATACACGGTATGTACTGCCGCCGCCTGTACCCGGGCATAAACCTCTGCATCAAGCCTTCTCAGGAGAACATCCTCCCCAAACCGCGTGAGCAAATCGCTACGTATCGCCGCTATCAGCTGAGGCAGGGTTTGCCGTGAAAATCCACTGTCAGCCATTTAGTTCACTCCAGATATCATCAAAAGTAATGTTGTGCCGTGTACCGTCACGCTGGTAAATCGTTACGCTGGCAGACAGAGTATCGATTCCCGTCCGTTCTGCTCCGACGTCTACCCTGGCGGCAACTCCGTCTTCAGTCATCCAGGACAGTGCCTGGTTCATATATTCCCTGGCATGTTGCGGGGTTTTATTTGTCAGTTTCTGGCGTCTCAGGAGATACAATCGGGAACCGATTTTGTCGTTCTGTATCGTTGGCCAGGTATCACCCCACCAGCCATAAGGTCGATCGGTATCATCGTCATTTTCGGCCCGCCGCCAGGTAAACAGGGAAATAATCACCGCACGCACAAGCGGCGCGAGCGGATCCGTGACCTCTTTCAAAAGGCCATCGACATAAAGAATCATGGATCACTCCATCGGCTGGTTTGGCTTGCTGGTAGTGCCGCCGCCGTCGCCGTTTTCAGGATGGGTATGAGTGTTGTAAGTGGCGCGCATTGCTGACATGGTTTTGCCGCTGCTGTCACACATGTCTTTGATCTGCCCGGTGGCTTCGATATCCATTTCAAAGCGGGCCTTAGGCGCATTTGTCAGAGTGATCGCTTTGCCAGCACCATTCACCACAATGCCGGCCCTCGTCAGGGTGACTGATTGCCCCTGGTCGTCATACAGCGCAACCTCTCCTGCTTTCAGACCTTTTAGCCGATAACGCCTGTCAGCAACCATTATCACTACTCCGTGAGAGCGGTCGCCGCCGGGAAAAAGCACAACGGCTTCCGCACCATTTTTAGCGGCAGACGTCAGTCCGTAAGGTTCCAGATATTCCAGATTTTCCTTCTGCTCCCCGGCGATCAGCTTGAGTCCTGCTGCCTGACATTTTTTTGCCGTATCAAGCGACGTCAGAACAGCGCGGGCGATAATGTTAGCCAGGCCTTTTGCCGTACTCATCAGAATAAATCCCCGTCGGAGGTGGTTCTCTTCTTCGCTTTTGGTGATGAAGGTTCAGGAAGATAGGCATCAGCCGGGCCAACACGAAGCTCTGTCGTCGTACCATTATCGTCCTGGCTGTATGTAACCTCCGCAATCACCAGCTCATCGTTATCAAAACCTGATAGCGGATCCCATACAATCACGCGCATATTCGGTGCCCATAGTTCACCATTGCCCTGACGCCAGCCCTGAACGGTATATGTTGTTTCTTCTGTACGTGCCGCGCGCTGGCGCGCCTCAAATTCACACCTTGCTTTACAGCTGGCGGTCGTTGCTGTACCAGGCTGTTGCAGGGTATGCGGTCGATATCGGCTTACTGCTGCATCTTTTGTTGTCTGCCGGATAGCGGATATTGTCGCCTCGCCAAAATCATCATCAGTACCGGGGCGTTGGCCGGTCACCTGGTAATCGGAAAAACGATCACGGACGCTACGTTCTGAATCGCAGTAGAGAATATTCTCTCCCAGCACCAGCGCAGTGGCAGCCTTCCCGCTCCCGACACTACCCAGAACCAGATTCCCCTGCGGGTTGTCATATGCCAGCGCCTGGACCTGCCCAAGCAGACGGTTCAGACATTCAACAACCGTTTCGCCATGTTCTGGTTGTGCATCTATAACCGCCGTTCCCGGCGCGCCACCATCTATAACGGACAATCCAAACGGTTTAGCCAGAGCGCTGACTATTCCTGCCAGTGTTTTCCCGGAATGCTGTGTCGCATCCGCTGAACAGTCGATCAGGTCAGCTGTTTTACTTCGCCCGACTATTCCGGTAGAAATTGACGTTGCGTCATAGCGTATAGGTGTAGCTTCTACCCAGCCGGTGATCACAAGGTCACTTCCTATCAATACCTCTACCAGATCGCCATTTTTTATCTGCGGAACAGCGTCACCGTTGCCAGGCCATTGCCGTGTAATCGTGACGTTGAAATCACGGGCAACCCTATCAATACCAGCGCTGATCCTCGCTGAAGTCCAGCCGCCCCATTCACGACCGTTTACACGCAAAAAAACTGTATTATTCATCGCACAGGAACCCTCAACGGCCTGACCGGGACAAAGCCAGGATGGTGTATAGAATTGCGATTCAGGATTTCATCTGCGCGCGTTGCATCGTCATACCACTCCGCCGCAAGCACCAAAGCGGGTAATACATTATTCGGGGTTCGCTCTGCTGTACGTTCTACCTGCGCCAGGCGCTGGCTAATATCACGGTTTAGATCGGCCCGAAGTGACGATAAGGTGAGAAACAATTCATCATCAGTTGCGCGGATCTGCTCTCGATCAATCGCTTCGTTAAGGACGGTTCGTATAACTGTAAGATCATCCCATGTCGCTGGACCGATTTCTGATACTGCATCCGACACGCTACTGGTAACAAATGCAGTGGAACTATCCAGCGCGGGATGAGATACAGTAACAATATCCGCGGTGGATGAGCTTGCCGCCGCTGCCCCCGCAAGACGTGATTGTGAAGCCGCAATCCGGGGTTGCGGTAATGCTGTGACAACCTTCGCAGCCTCACTGATCGCCGTGGTTCTTATCGCCGCTGCAATAAGATTACTTTGCGCTTTCTGTTTTTTTACAGTGCCGGAATCCGTCTCCCACACTCCACGCGGCGCCAGCCCGGAATCGACTGTTACGCCTGTCATTGTCCTGACGGCGGTGACCAGATCGCTACTATCTCCACTCAGGCGGTCCCCGGCGCGCCATGCTTTTTGAAGTGCATTGACAAAATCACTGGCAGCGCTTGGAGGCATCAAAATGACGGACAAATCCCCCTGCAATAACCGCATTGCAGACGACACGCCTTCATCAACCATCCTGAATGCATCCGCAACGGTGCCCAGCATGCTTGCTCCATCAGCTAGAATATCGTCCTGAAGAAAATCGACCAGGCCATCAATGGAGAACGCAGAAAAAACACTGTCGATCGCATCATCAAACCAGACCGCTGCATCCCCCAGTTTTTTACCCGTTGCGACACCCGCGGTCGGGAAAGAAAGCTCGCCGCTTTCAACAAACTGGAATGAAACGCGGCACATCCGGCCTTCACTGCTGCTGTGAATAACACGCACCTGGCCATCAATGCTTCCCTGCATTTCGCCATAAAATGGGTGTACCAGCGTGCCGGGCCCGGCGGTTTCTATTGCGGCAATGAGTTTATCGCGCTGATCCGCGTACCCATCACCGATAAGATAAGCATTAATTGATATACGACGGGTTGCCCGCCCTAAGTCTTCGGTGAAAGGCTTATCCCGGTTTGGGTATTCATGGACCTGTACCCTGCGCCCAAATGAACTCTCATCGTCTTCCACTGAGAACGGAACACCACGGAAAGACGCATCGCGCAGCCGTGCGCTCCATCCTGAAGATGAAAAAAAAGCCATAATCATTGTCCTGCGAGGGAGCCCGATAAACGGACTAACGTGGATTGCTAAACGGGGAATACCCAACATCATGTGTCACTTTTACCTGCTGTGACAACTTGCGGGAATCATCTGTAACCTTCATTCCCGGCGGGGCATTTTCAAAGGTCGCTTTCAGTTCAATGAACTGACGCTGTGGCGGTGCCGGACGATCAAGTGTCGGGGGGTGATGCAATATCATTCCGGGAACCGCGGGCTGATTCATCATCAGGCCCGCGGGAACAACCGGCTGGGCAACGCCTGGCAATATGGGATGATTTAACGACACCTTCGGAGAATAATTATCCTCAGTTTTTTTTGCATCAATGCCCAGTAACTCCTTCACCCTGGGCCAGAATCCTTCATACCCACGGGCACGCTCGTTCTCCTGCATTTTGTTAACAAGAAAATCGCCCTTGCTCATACCCGCCGCGCTTGCATTTTTTTCCAGATCCTGGAGTTGTTTGAACAAAGATACGGCAACACCAATGGTTATTGTCATTGCGCCCATCTTGCCAATTTTACCCAGTAAACCCGAAAGTGAAGCAGCCAGAGAAACAGCTTCCTTCAATGCTCCAATTGTCTTCAGGGTAAAAGAACCTGCCATAACAAGACCGATACCCTGAATAACTGTTTCCCACCCACCTAATGCCTGTGCGACTTTGTCCACCTCACGCCACACCGATTTAATTACCGGGCCTACTTGATCCCAGTTTTCGATAATCAGCATTGCCCCGGCAGCAAGCGCTGCAATAGCTATTTTTGCAGGTGACAGGTTAATAACAGAATTCAGTATCTTGATGCCACGGGAGAGAACGCCAACAGAAACGCCGACACTCAGCAGCGCCGCGCCAAACTTCGCCGCCGACTTAACCAGTTCAGGGTTTGCATGAACAAAACTTCTTACCTGTTCAAGATAGGGCATCACACCTTTAGCCGCCTCGTTAACCGCGGGCAAAAAGGTGTCACCGAGCGTGACTGATATCGCATTAACACTGTTTTTCAGTAATGTCAGTTGGTTCTCTGTCGTCGCTGCGCGCGAGGCGTATTCCTTCTGCATTGAGCCGCCATACTGCTGGGCGTCAGCCACACGATCGAAGTTCGTCCGCAACAGATCAAGATTGGTCAGCAAAGGAGCAATAGCCGTAAGGGACTCTTTGCCAAACAGCGCATTCATAACTGATGCCTGTTTTGCCTTTGGCACTTTTGCCAGAGAATCCAGCACCTTCAGCATCGCACCGCGCGAATCTTTCTGCATATCCGCAGCCAGTTTTGCCGGATTCAGCTTCAGGAATGCCATCGCCTGTTTCTGTGACTTAGTGGCGGAGTTACCGGATGTAAGGGAAAGCATGAAGTTTTTAATGCCGGTGGCCGCTATCTCAGACTCTACCCCCATGCCAGAGATAGTTGCCCCCATTGCCGCAATTTCACCCGAGGCAACCCCCGCAACATCACCGAGCGGGCCTATACGCGTGACAATATCAGAGATTTTCTTCGCATTCGCCGGGCCGGTATTACCAAGATAGTTAATTTTATCGGCAAGACCTACCACATCACCCTGGGTCATTTTGAAAGCGGTTCGCCACTGTGCCATCATCTGACCAGATTCTTCCGCAGTGGTATCAAAAGCAACGCCCATTTTTACGGCGTCGTTGGCAAACTGCATCAAATCCTGTCGTGCTATCCCTGACTGACCGCCCGCTGCGACAATTTCCGCAATCCCTTCTGCGGCCATTGGCAACTGAGTGGAAAGCGTCAGAATATCGTCACTCATCTGCGCAAAGGCTTTTCTGTCATCCAGGCCGTCAACCACTTTTCGGATGTCGGCCATTTTGGATTCAAACCCTATCGCAGAGTTAACGGGCATTGCCAGCGCGCTGAGGATTGCCGTTCCTGCCGCCGCAGCCCCCAGCGCGAGGCTTCCCATCTCCCTCTGAAAGCCTTTCAGTTCACGCTGCATTCCCTTCATTGGGCCCGTTAACTGGTCAACGGCAGTGATGATGGCCTTTAACTGAAAACTGTCAGCCATGCTTCATTTCCTCATTGATGCGGACAGCTTCCGATTCCAGTTCAAGAAAATCGGATATCGCTGCCCGTTTCAGCTCAAAGGGATTTAATCGCCAGAAGTGGGCGACGTTGTAGACGCGGCGCCGGAGGTTTCTTCCGTCTCCGACTGGGTAAAAAAATTGAGGATCAGCACGCACGCTTTGAAAATATCCAGCTTTGCGAGTTTGGTCGCCGACGAACGCGGTATGCCAGCCAGCAGCGGTAAATACTGCATCGCAACCGAGCTATCCAGTTTTACCGCTCCCGTTGCAGTCAGGGTAAACGGAAAACCAATTGCCTCAATCTCGTCATAGGTTGGCTCGCGGAACTCAAGAACATGAAGCTTTTCGTTATGCGCCATAATTGGCGTTTTAAGCTGTAATTCCTTCATTGATAAAATCCTTCTGTGCCGTGAAACTCAAGATCAACCGTACCCTCCTCAGCGTTATGGTTTGCCTCACCAGAGAGCCACGCGCCGGAAAGAACATACACCTGGCCATTTGCCAGTTCAGATGTGATGGTCATTGATGTTGAGCTGACAACTTTGCTGACAGGAAAATCTTTCTGCACCTTGAAGGTGCCTTTAGTGTAGGGCGCACGCCACGTTTCTTTAAAATCGACATCGCCGGCCAGGCCGATGACATCATCACGTATTGCCGTATTCATCGGTACTTCAATACCGCCAGTCAGCGACAGCTGCTGACCATCAATTTTCAGGTAACAGGTACCCGCGATTCGAGCCATTATGCTGCCTCCTCGTTGTATTGCAGACGGAACTGGTTAAGCACGGCAAATACGCGCAACTGGTTTACGTAATCCGGTGGGAACAGCACATCTATGCGGGTTGGGTCACTGGCATTACGTTCTACGATCAGATATTGCTGGAACAGCTCAAAATTCTCGACAATACCGGCACGCTCCAGTTGTCGGTATACGCTGCTCAACTCACCTTTAATAACAGCGGGCGTGACAATTGCCTGGCCCGGGCCAAAGCGTGTGCCATCGTTTGCCAGTTTGTGGCGCCCGTATTTACTGGTGATTACTGATTTAAGCTGGCGCAGAACATATGCGCTGGTATGAAGGGTTTCGCTGTCGAGATAGCTGTTATCCGTTACGCCATAAGCGTTTTTTCGATACGTGGTGATATCGCGCTGGATACGTAATATTCCGCTTTCAGTGTTCGCCGTGGCGATACCGTGCGTCAGTAGCGACTGCTGTTCCGTTGTGGTAAAGCGCTTTCCGGTTGGGGCTGGTAATGCGCCCGTCAGCTCGCCTGTCTGCGTTGGCCTGGCCGGGTCATTACGCAGGAATACTGCATCACGCGCCAGTCGATACCCCACCAGCTCATCAACAGGCGTCTGAATCGTTGGTTCATAGCCAGCCACAGTAATATGCTGCTGATTCAGCGTGTCACCAAATGCCACCAGCTCAGAGAGCGTGCCGCGCATCGCGGTATAAACATGACCATACAGCTGACGAATATAGCTCCAGCGACCGGAGCTGTCGTTCATTTCCAGCGCCATTTTCTGAAGCGAGGCTGAATCACTGAATGGCAAACCAATGTAGTCAAACGGTTCATCACCCATTGCAGCGACTGCGCTGATAATGGCCGGATCGCCAGCCCCTCCAGACATTGCGCCAACCTGAATATTCAGCCCTGCCGGAACTTCTTCACCGCTGGCGGTACCGTAATAATTCAGCGTAACGGGAATATCATTACCGCCTCTCCCCCCATTCACAGCGACCAGAGAAATCGTTCCCTGAATGTTCCCGCCAGACGTTGGAATATATTCTGCCGTTACCGGAAGATCGATATTGTTATTAACGGCATCCATCAAAGTCTGTGCTAATGTCAAGCCATCGTCGCCAGTTGCGACGGTAACCTGCACTCGCGTGGTGCCAATATACAGATTGATACTACCCGCCGACGTGGCGGAGCCGCTGACAGTTAATGTACCGCTGGCGGCTTCTCCGTTATCCGGCACGCCAATAACCCAGAGTTCACCAAATGGATCAATGGCGCGGTATGCCGCTACCATGCGGGCAAGCTGACTGCCACGCCCGGCCATTTTCTTCGCCAGATCACCGGATGGCATAATCACCAGCTGGTTAACCGGCATTTCCGATTCTGCCAGAACAGCGCCAATCAGCAACGACGGCCCGCTGTCGGAGGCTGTATTCGCCGCGCTGTTATCCATCTCAGCATAAAAAAGTGGTACCCGGGTATTGCCAGGAATTGAATTAAAGCTTACGGCCATGATTTACCTCTTTCTTTTCGGATTCGGTGACGTCTTTATCAGCAAGACGCCGCAGCCAGTATGTTGTAGGTTCAACGTTGCGCCCGGCTTCAGGCAACATGTCTCCCCGGGCCGGGTCAGGTACTGACCGCCCGTTAACAGGTTTCAGGAACATAGGATTACTCGTTGAAATGAATTTCTGTATGGTGCTCGATTTCATCATCAGGACCATTGCCCGGATCGATAAAATCAACATCGATAGCGATCGTTTTGAGTTCATCCAGCGCCGCCAGATCATCAGCCTGGCGTGTGTTTTCCTCATCGATTTCTGTCATTACCGTAAAATCAAACTGGTAATATAGTTCGTGGCGGTTCAGCTCCAGTAGCATGCCGCCGGCATAACGGATCTCGCTACTGCCAACGTCAGGCTGCCAACCGAGAATGGCTTTCCATACCTCCCGGCGAACATCGTGAACAGCGTCATAAGATGCCCACTGCCCGGCTTCATCACGTTCATTGCTCAAAACCACAATCACGGAAAAACCTTCCGTCAAATCCTGCCAGTAATCAGTTTGCGACTTCTGCTCTGCGGTAACATCATCCGCCGGCACAACATACGCAGCTGGCAGTTTAAGCTTTCCCACTCCTGGTATGGCTTTGAACTGTGCAGCTCCGCCAACCCGATTTTCAAAACGAGCGCACCGGGCTCGCAGGGCAGCAATCACAGGGGTTAATCTCATGTTTTCTTCCTTCTCTGTGGTCGCAGTGATTTACGCAACTCTCGGGATAAGATGTAGCGCGTCCAGCTCTGCCGACGTTCCAGCACCTCCACCATGTAGTTCTTACGCGGGGCAATACGCCAGCCACTTCCACCCGAAGCGCCTCGATGGTGGCTCTTGCGCCGTTTCGCGCCCTGCCGCACACCGTAAAACAGAAAGGCCGGGTAAAAATCTCCACTGATATGTCGGTTACCTTCCCCGTTTTTCTGGTTAGGTGCGATTTTCACCATCATGCCCGGTCGCCGCTTTGAGGCTCTCGGAACGTAGTACCCTATCGAACGAGCCAGTTTCCCGGTTTTATATCCCGGGTTCTCCCCCGGCGCAGAGCGCGCCCGATGCATTACCAGACGGCGCGCATCACGCATATGCACCTGGCCGATGGTCACAAACGCCCGGCGCATTCTGGCCCGGTTAAACACCAGTTCATCAGGCTGCTTAAAATCAACGTGTAAAAGTGCTTTCTGCGCCATAGCTCCCCCGGTCTCCACCCAGTTCTTCACATTCCAGAAGCAGATAACGACGCTTGCTGTTCAGATCACGCACACGCTGAATACGGTAAACCTGACCGTCATGGACTACTTCATGGTCCCCTGAGATCCCACGACGCCAACGAACAGTGAAATAATGTGTCACTGCTGTTTCGGTCTGAACAGTACCGAGATAAACCGTTGCGCTGGTTTGCGCTATCTTTGCCCAGGTATCGAACGATTCCGGGAACGTTGGCCCAATACCAAAATCATCGGTCGGCATATCTTCACGGCGTCGGATTGTTACCCGTTTATCCAGCTCACCGGGATCCGGTAGCAGATAGGTTGCACTGGCCTGGCTTTGTCGAAGTTTCATAGTGGTATGTGCCTGTAAGGGCCAACCAGCCAGTTAAAGCTCATCGGCAGTTCCAGTTTCTCTACTTCCGTAACCGCCGAGCGGTTCTCATAGAAATGTGTGAGAAGCAGCAATAACGCGAGCTTTACTTCAGCCGGCATTACCAGACCATCAGGATCGTCCTCGGGCTGATCTGCGTCAGTCGCGTATAACTTTCTGTTCAGAAAGTTTTCCGTTCGGCTTTGCACCGCGTTCCCCAGCAAGATAAGCAGACTATCTTCATCGGTGAAATCCTCATCCAGCCTGAGCTGAGACTTGATCTCCTCCATCGTCAGCAACATAAAACCTCCTGTGCCCGCCGGGTGACGGGCACAAAAAAACCGCATTACGCGGCATCAGATTGTTCGAATGTTGGTGATTGCTCAGCTGCTGGCACTACCTGCGCCCACCAGCGCTTTAATCGCGGAAGTATCTTCCAGGATGCAGTCGAAACGATGGAAGGCCAGGAAGCCAGTCTGGTCATATTCAGCGTAACGCTCAACCAGACGCTTCAGGATCATGTAACGCACGCGGCGTATAATGAAACGGTCAAAGTCACCGCAGAACATGAATTTCTTGCCCGGGCCAATATCATCAATCTCCTGATCGATGACATACGGCACATTCAGGACGGAGGCAGGTGCCACGCCGACAATATCAGGCAACCACAGAGGACGGCCCTGATTATCCTCCATCTCACTGATAAGCTTCAGTGTGTTGTCATTGAACGCCAGGCGGAACTTCGGCCCTCGACGATATGCCGGATCGATGGAGTGTTTAAGGGTAAGAATTTCTTTCCAGTTTACCGCGGTAGCCGAGGCGGCAACGGTCGTTCCCGTCACTGACGCAGCCAGCCCTTTCGGCTGCAACGGCGTACCCGCGCCAGTACCCTGAATCAGGTAACGCGCTTCGCCGCGACCGATACGTTCGGCAATGCGGCGCGAGAGATAGGCTTCCATGTCGATCGCACTGTCCTGCAACAGTTCATTAGAGACACGGATAATTTTGGACGACAGTTTTTTCGCCCCCAGACTGTCGCCGCCAAACTCTGTATCTTCTTCTGTGGTAGCGGTGTTTTCCCCCAGCAGCTCTCCAACCTCTGCCGTGCCATCAGCGGTTGCCCATTCCATTGTGCGGCCGTCGGAGGTTGCCAGGATTTGCGCCACACCTGCAATGCCGCCGTAGGCTTTCATCTTCTCGACAACTTTATTCAGGAAGGTATCTGGTACGGTGTAACCGCCCTTTTCATCCGGTGCCACGCCCTGGGCACGCAGTTCACGCAATGCCTGGCGCTCTTCTGCCGAGAGTTCGCTGGCACCGTGGCGCATCCATTTATCAAACACCGCAGCACGGGCTTCACCTGCCTTATCGCTATTGTCGCGACCATTAAGTTTCTTGCGCTGTTCATCTTCGCCCTCTTCAACCACCTGCTGATCGAGGTTGCGTAGCTCTTCTTCACGGTCGATCTGTTCATCCAGTGCCTTAAGCTCTGTTTTTGCTTTATTCCACTCGGTACGCTGCTCATCAGTCCAGGCGTTATCACCAATTTTCTCGTTGAGGGCGCGCATATCCGACGCGATGGTGTTACGTTTTTGCTTCAGTTCATGCAATTTCATGATGTTTTCCTATGCATTTAAAAGGGTCAGCAGGCGCTCACGCGCCATTCTTTGGTTAATGGCGTTTTGTAACGCGCCGCTGTCGCGCGCCTCCTGCCAGGCTTTCATAGAACGGACGCCCGATTCGGCTTCCTGGTACGCGGGATAGGTCACCGGGCTGACGTCATATAGCCGCGAAAACTTCGATATCTCACGGATAACAATGCCCTCATCATCCTGGTACCAGTTCTCGCCGTCATGCGCGATGCGAAACGCGAAGGAGCTCTGGCTGATATCACCGCGTTGCAGCGGTGCCAGTACCAGATCACGGATGGTTGGGGTATCCGGCGCAGTGATGTCGTAACGCAATCCTTTATCATCGACATTAAGCACCAATGTGCCGGCAGAGCGCCGCCCCAGAATAAAGTTAGGGTCGTGGTTGAACAGCCCTCGCACATCGTCATTCAGCACATCATCAAACGCGCCGGGTTTGATGATTTCGCGGAACCCCCATAGCGGCTCGGAACGGCTGTTAAAAACCGAACCGTAGCCGATGATATGGGTGGGCTGCTCGCCCGACTGCTCGGCCCGCACCTCACCGCTGAAACAGCGGACTTCACGATCATTCATCGGGTTTACTCCCCTCTTTTTCATCGGTAATAACATTGTTCACCGGATTGGCGGCATTAACGCTCACCAGCATTTCATCCAGCCCATCCACAGGGTTCATATCTTCAAAAGCACGCGCCTCATTACGGCTCATCCAGCCGTCGGTAATGGCGTAGTGATAAAACTGGGCGCGCTCCTGCGGCGTACCACGCAACAGGCCAGCCAGGTTAAAACGGGCGTAGTAACCCGCTGCCAGCTCCGCGCGGGTGAACAAACGGCGGTTCAGTTCCTGCTCCCAGTTAGCAACCCAGGGCATGATGGTGTAGCGAACAAACTGAATAGCCTGTTGGGTAATATTGGAGAAGGTGGCTTTCTCAAGGTCGTTGATCATGTGCGCCGGCACGTTAAAAATCCCGGCAATCATCGAGCGGTTCAGCTTCATCATGTCGATAAGCTGGGCATCAACAGGTGATACCGTCAGCGCTTTATAATCCAGTTCAGCCGGAAGCAACATCGTCCGGTTTTCCTGACTACGAAGCATCGCTGTCGCTTTCTGCCACATCTTTTTAAGACGATCCCATGAATTATCGTTAAGCTCTCCCTTAACAGATACAATCCCCGCGGGCCGGGCGTTACCACTGAAAAATGAGCTGGTATATTTCTGCCCGCTCATCCCCATTCCAATGGTTTCAGCGTGCTGCATAATAGGGCTCAGACCAAACTTCTGATTATTCCCCAGCGCCCTGATATGGATCATGTCGTCGGGATTTATTGCGAAAGAACCCTCTTCGTTATACAGCCCGTAGGTATAGCGGCCGCCGGTATTCAGTAACGTGGTTTCCCAGGGCATACAGGCTTCCAGCGCGGTAACCTCACCGCTCCGGCGGTGGCGCATCACGCGGGTATAACCGTTTCCCCATCCGAGAATGTGCCGCTGTTTTAGCTCGCGCCATTTGTAACTGGTCTGCCAGACGTTCGGCTCATCATGCACCAGATGGAACACCGGGTGATCGCGTGCGGGTTCCACACTTTTTCCGGTGCGGCGCATGACATGCAGCGGCATCTGGGCCACGTTGGATGAAACGACATAAATACAGGCGTATACCGCCGCCAGCTTCATCGCCGTTTTGGGGTTTACGATGACATCGCTCTGAAAAATGCCATCATTTTCCGCTGACTCAACAGTGAGTGGCGTTGCCGGGTTCTCCAGCGATTCACTTCGAAATATTGCGTCAAGTAGCATGATTCCTCCGTGCTGCCAGCATCGCCCATAGCAACACCCCGGCACCGCCAAACATCAGCGCAGCAGCCAGGCCAAATTGCAGATATACGCCGCCCACCAGCGCGCCAAAGCCTGCCAGCCCGGCGACATCGATAATGAGTGATTTCACAGGAATAACAGGTCCTCATCTGGATCAAGGTTAGAAAGGAAGTCCTTCGGTTCGTTAAGCATCGCGCGGCCCACGCCCATCATCATGCTGACTGCACCATCAATTTTGTTGCCGCCGCCCTCTTTGACCGGGCGAACAACATCATCACTTCCGGGCAGGTACTTACCGACGACATTGGATACACACCAGTTCATCAGCGGGTTACCATCGTGGTGGAAACGGCCGGCGGCGATCGCCGCTTCAATTTCTCGCATTGGGTCGCTCATGTTGGTGTAGTTCTGGGTGATGGTTACCGGCTCCAGACCTTCGTCCAGCAGCATGTGAGAAATTCCGGTCGCTCCATAGGGATCGATTGGACATGACGCTATTTTTACGGTGTCACGCAGCCCAAGGATGGATTCAAAAATAATACGGTAATCAACTTCAGCCCCATCAGTGGGGATCAATACCCCCTGATTAACAAACGACTGATACCGCTCAGCGGTATTTTTCAGCGCCGGATCGGTTGAATACACAGTATCTTCCGGCACCCAAAACATCGGGTTGACACAATAAAAATGGGAAAGTCCGTCGATTTCACGCCTGAAGATAGGCACGACGGCGTTCAGGTCGAGTTTTGATGCCAGGTCGATCCCCAGATAACATTCCTCCCCGGCAAAATCTGATAGCTTCAGCGTTTTATCTGCCGCAGCCATCCACTTTTGAAGGTTGTAATAAGCAGCTTTAGAGCTAACCCATTTATTGAAGTGTTTTGTGAGGATCTTGTTGGTCTGGCTCGGCGTGGACATCGCCAGCAGTTGCTTCGCCCGTAGAAAGCTCTCTTTAATCGAAATGCCGTAATTCGGGTTGGCCTTGATAAGCGCTTCTGGTTGAGTCCAGTCGTCCTCATCGTCAAGGGTATAAATAATCCCGAAAATAGCCTCGTTTTCCCCCCCCTCCCTGATGCGTTCCAGAATTTCAACAACCTGTGTCCGTTTCTCATAACACGGAGAGGAAATATCAAACCCCGCCGTGGTAATAATCAGCGTAATAGGTTGTTCCCTAGCCCCCATCCCCGTCGTCATAGTGGTGTAAAGGGCATCCGTGGGATGTTCGTGATACTCATCGATGATTGCGCAGGATGGTGAATCGCCATCGCCCGGATCACCGATAATAGGCGCAAATAATGAACCGTCAGGACGGCTCATCTTTTTCGCCCAGGGCTTGATACTGAATTTCTGGCGAAGTGCCGGAAGTTTCTTCACCATCGCCAGAGCTGGAGCAAACACTTTCCAGGCCTGTTTTTCCGTTGTGGCGCCACAGTAAACTTCAGCAGCATATTCACCATCGGCGCAAAACATGTAATTCCCGATTGCCGCCGCAATTGCTGATTTGCCGTTTTTGCGTGGCACCTCAATATAGATTTCAGTAAAACGCCGAAACCCGGTGTCCTTGCGTACCCAGCCGAACGGGACGCCAAGCGAGAATTTTTGCCAGGGCTCAAACTCTATTCTGAGCTTGCGGCGCGCCCATTCCCCGGAGGTATGGGGCATTTTCTGGGAGAATCGTAAAAACCGCTCCGCCTTATTCTTATCAAACCGATAGGGCCAGCTCGGATCCTTCGCGCGTTCGAGATCATCCAGGTGACGCTGACAGGAAAGAATGGTTAACCGACATGCCAGAATCTTCCCGTTCACGACGTCCCGCGCATACTGGTTCGCCGCATTGACGTTCGGATATGTAGCCATCAATCAAACTCATCGAATTCATTCCCTGCATCGTCCGGATCATTCTTACCGCTGGTCATACGAAGCCGACTCAGCGGGTCGAGTCCGAGAAGCGAACCCAGACGGGCAACCTGAGAAACGGAGTCATTTCTGACGTTAATTGCAGGATGTTTCTTCTCACCTCCCATCTCACTGGAGACAGTTAGCCCCTCTTTTGCGATAACTTTTTCTGCTTCGATCATCAGATGAAACGCATTACAGTACGCAAGAAGGATCGGCGCATCCTCAACCTCGAATACACCCCGCTCGATTAAAATTTTGCTCTGGGTTTTCCATAACCGGATCGCCACATCCCCCATCAATTCAGAGGGCGGCGCGATTCTTGTCAGTTTGCTGGTTTGCCCGGTGGGTAAATTTCTCTTTCGACCGCCGCCGGAAGATCTAACGGCTGAGCCCATAAAATACCTCCTGATTAATAGGCGTCACCTTCCGGAAAAAAGTTTCTTATTTTGGACGCATAAAAATTTGACGAGGCGGGCAGTCCGAAGGCATGCGGGCTGTAGAGATTTTACCTCCCCCCGCCCTGCTGGCCTTCGCGTGCCGTCTTCGCCCGGTGACAGGCAACACACAGACACTGAAGGTTCGCATCATCATCTGTTCCGCCCTGTGACTTTGGAATGATGTGGTCAACGTGGCGTGCTTCCACCGCTATCCCGCGCGTCAGGTGGTCACGGCATAAACCTTTGTCACGTTTCATTATGCGAGCGCGCCGTTTATCCCATGCAGTGCCATAACCACGCTGGTGGCGGTCCTGCCCGGGTTTATATTGCTGCCAGCCCTCGCCGCGATGCTCCTCGCAGTAACCGCTGCGGTCGATTGTCGTGTTGCGACATCCCCGCTTGCGGCAGGCTTTGGGTGTTCTCGGAGGCATAAGCTGGGATCCAATTTAGGTGAACCTCCCACGGTCGCGGGAAGCCATGAAAGCAAACAATTCGGGCGGCTGGTGGCAGTGTGCCGTCGCCATCCGATCGTGTTTCGGTAAAGCCAGGCATCCAGCAAGAGGCAACGTGTGCTTTATAGCTGATGAACTGCCCGGGGTAATTGTCCTGCCAGCGCGCCGGGGTCAGGACTCTCGATAAAAACCCTGGTCGCCGGCGATGCGATGAATACGCATATGGCGTTCAGGACTGTGGGTGAACCGTTGCCATACTTCACGTTTAATATCTTGCGGAATACGCATCACGCCCGAAGCCGCAAACTCAGGATGATAGAAATCACTCAGCATCATCAGGCGCTTCTCTGTCAGCAGATCGGAGATATCACCAGTAATGACAGTATCCAGATCAAGATAAAAAATATCATCGCAGACATCGGGCCTGAACAGCTCCAGCTTTGACCACCAACCCGGCCAGTTGAACCGGAGTGGTATTGTCCTGACGCCGGGAATATCAACATCAGAGAAACAAACAGAGGGTACATCAGGGGGTAATTGTCGATGCAGCCACTGAACATGTTCGGGAGTGTAATCACCGCCGCTACGCAACACAGTCGCTATCAGCACGTAGCCTCCAGCCATTCGGCAAACATCATCTGCGGAATACCTGCAAGATGGCTACAACTGACAACATTGATTTGTGGCAGCGCGCTGGCAAACAGCAGCGGCAAATGGCTGAGGTTATTCGGTTGACCACCGCCAATTCGTTCCTGATCCGTTGCATCAATACCAACTAAAGCCACATCATTAAAGCCGAGGTGGTAGGCCAGGCCCAGCGCGCCGTATGCACTGTTCCCGGTATGAATCTGCGTTTTCTTTTCTGACAATCCAAGAACCGCAGACCAGCGCCATAACCACCATTCAGGAGATCCAGTCTCTGTCGGTTCATCGCCACGCCGCGCTATACGTTCATACCTTTTAACGCCACGAATAGCCTCATCCAGGCCAGCGACGCAATATTTCACGCCTTTCCGGCGATTCTGCATGCGTTCGATATTCGCAGGGGAAGGATCCAGAGTGAAGAAGTAATCAGCGCGCGGGAGCCATTCAACAGCACCGTTAACGGCGATAACTGTTAAATCCTCAGGTGGCTGGAACCCAAGAGCCGTTGGCCCGGTTCCGACGATAACCGCTCGATGGCGGTTTCCAGTTTCATTTTCGGGAAGCATCGTAAGCGGGTACTCCGTGAACAGTTAATAATTTCAACGCCGGGGAATATGGCTTTGAGTCGTTCAAATTCATCTTGCCAGCGGTTTACGCTGAATGAATCCGGGTTCGCTAGCCGTGTGTGCCGCCCATGCCAGTGGGCACCGTGACGGATAGAACAGTCATAGCCCACCAGCAGCACCGTTGCGGCGCCAAGATGGATCGCCAGTTCGATAGCGCGCTGGCCAGAGTTGAATGAACCCGGTAGCGCGGAGGGTAAATAGTTGATACCTAAGCGCCGGGCGGTAAATGCATCTCCGCACCAGCGATCAGCAGGAGAAGCTATTGTGCTGTTGTGCTCTTCCCACCAGCAGCAATCTGCTGCATAGATAGCTGAACAGAACGGGGCCGCTTGCCATGAATTGTTCACTGCTATTATCGGGATATTGGCACGATGGAGAGTTTGGCAATCAGTTGATTCAAGTGATGGACCGCTGGCGGCACATGCGATTGTAACCATATGCGAGTCTTGAATGGTGTGGTGGTCGGCGCGAATCTCCGGCTAATGTCTTATCCTAACTTAGCGCGGACTAATGCATCCTTCGCCTCGAGCAATTTCCGCAAGCCAACAGCCTTCTCCGAGCCATTCGGCAGCATTGCATCCATCAGCTTAGCCAGATCGCCGATAGGCTTACTGACTTCCTGCAAATGCGGAGGTAAGTGTTCATACTCAAAATACTTAATGATCGGCGTGATGATAGTTGCCATTGATAACCCCTTTTTGATTATTGGATGTTCTCACCGAGTCATAAATGCGTTCACACGTCATTCCGGCACGGTAGCGTTCGTCAGCGATTCCAGCATAACGCTGAGCTTCTGCCGTAATATCTCCGAGCATGTCGGCAAGCATTCCTGCGTCGGCGTTGGCTGTTTTGCTTCCGACGGCAGCGGCAAGATTTGCGGTGTGCTTTGCGGCGTCCAGGCGGGTAGCAAGTTTTGTTGCTTCGGTACGCAACCGGCTAACAGTGACAGATAAACCAGCAGCAGTAGCTGCCGATTTAGCGGCTTTTGATTGAGCATCTTTAACTGCCTCATCCCGGGCGATAGCACGCCCTTGTTCAATCATACGGGCGGCGGCTTGCGCATTCGCCACTTTCGATAATTCTTCGCTATTACGTTCTACCCACCGATACTCCCAGGCTCGATTGCTCCACTCGCGCCCAGCAGCAAATGCACCGACCACCAGCGCTAGAACAGCAACAGATTTCCAATGCGTTTTTATCACAACAGGAAGCATCACAAACCATCCATGCATAGCTGTTTTTCCGCGCCGCGCCGGGTAACTAAGCCAGGCAATACTTTTCCGCCACCGTATACCCACCGGGGGAACTGGCTACAGGCTTGAGCCACATCACCAGCACGGAGATATCGGAATAACGTGGAAGATTTCATGCTGCCGCAACCAGCATTGAAGGTAATCGAGGTCACGGCAGAAAATGTGTTATCGCTGAGTTTGCGGCCATTACCGTATGAGTTAACGCAGTGTTCGGCTTCGAGAATGTTACGTTCCCAATCTGCGGCGATCTGCGCATCCGTTTTCCGCACTCCAGCTGTCACATTGTGGGTATTACCAATTCCGTCAGTCAGTACTGCTGCCGGGCACACATACGGATCACGTCGGCATCCTTCTGCATCACCAATTAACTCTAACCCTCGCTGGTTGGTACGAACATTACCGGCACTAACCACAATCGCGATTATTGTTGCAATGGAGCATACAGCACCCACCGCACCGCTTTTCTTACTCAATTTCAACTGTGCCACTGGATATTCTCCGCATAGCTTCCGTTACCACCTCAGCAGAAGCCGGGCGATCGGATTGAGGTTTTTGGCTGACATCAGTTAAATAGTCCGCCAGCAACTGGGTTCTTTTTCTCTCCTCTGCCATACGCTCACGCTCTTCTTTACGTTTTGCGTAGTAGGTCTTTATCGTGAAAAACGCCGATACAAAGGCACCAATGATAAATACGTAATCCTGTAGGCTGAGCAAAGAGAACACCCCTAAAGCAGCCGACCACCAGTAAGGGAGGTCGTGTCCATTTGTTGGGTTCATACGTTGCATGTCCGCACCTCCGTAATCGGGGCGCTGTGTGTTTGAAAGGGTCAGGCTCGCGGGCTGAGTGACAAATAAGTGACGTCGAGAATGATTCCCGGAGCCTGAAATAAAAAAGGCCACCTTGCGGCAGCCTTCAGAATTGAAATTATCTCACATCCATGTTGGACGGAGATTCTTATGTCGAGGTTGAATGTGAACCTCATAAGAATGGGTAGGCTTATTGACGTGAGTAATCGGAAGTGACCAGCCAGAGGTAAGATGAACATAATCATCTTCGGCAGGAAGCATCACTACACCTACTTCGTTTCCGTCGTAATAAGTTACGACCCTTTTGGTAAATCCTTTTTGTGGTTTCATGGCTAAACTCCTGTTTGCCAACATCGCGAATTGCGACACAGTTCACAGTACAGGAAGATTAAAAAATAATCAATAAATAACCAAAAACCCCGCCGAAGCGAGGTTTATATAATTTTGGCACACTATCAAATTAACGTTAAATATGGCCTATTTTGTTGCATTTTGCAAGCACGATTGACGTAGATAGTGAAATTTACATCACACTTTCTGCTTCATGTGCATCTTCTACCTCAGCATATCGGTGAAATGCCAGAGATAACGCCTGTTTATCCAGCTCGACAAATGCAGCCTTCAATCGTTCCCAGTGCGCGGCATACACACGCAGCCATGTTGAGCGGTCAACACTGACCATTCTGGCAAGCGCTGCGCCAGCATATTCCCTGTAACTGTCATTCTTCATCGTCGCGGCAACTTCCTGCGCCGCCAGCCAGACCAGACCGATCAGCTTTTTCACTACACGAGACTGAAGCTTGTTCCCCACCTGATAATCCTGGTAGTTGTTCCAGACGTATTCACACATCAATGTCTGGTGTCTAAAATTCAGGTCAAAGCCATAGCAATAACGGATCCAGGCTTGCTGGTACTTATCAAGAAAGTTCACAGCACGGCGCCAGGGTGCATAGTGAAACTCAATATCTTTAATCGGCGGCATAGGTCTGCGGCGGCTGCGTGTTTCCATGACGTACAACGACGATGCCAGAGAGTTTACATAACGCACGCCGCCGGGGCTCTCCAGCGCGACAAGGTGAGCATTACGCCGCGGTGTGGCTTTCTTGTCAGCTGGTGGATGTTCACTGAAGGCTTCTAATTGCCCTTTCGTCCCCCCTGAAAAATCCACGAGTGCTCGCGTTATTGCATATCTTGTATAGTTGATTTCTTGCTCGTTCATACGGAAGCGCTCCATACACTCAGGATTTAGTAATAACGCCGATCGCCAGCGCCCGATCGAGAAAGCGAAACAGCAATTCCAGCTGCGTGCCGTGCTTCTCTTCGAACGCTGCGACATTGGCGTGTAATTCGTCGTGACACACTCTGCACAGTGGGATCACAAACAAGTCGTGGGCTTTTGTTGCTGTACCACCCATACCATGCCCGATGATATGGTGCGGGTCGTCTGCCGGGCGGCGACACCCCTCACAGGGCTGTGTTTTCACCCAGCGGGTATAAACCTCATTTTCCCAGCGCCGGCGCTTCGGTCGCAGCATGAAAGATTCCGGGCTTTCTGGATCTGCCCGGAGTGTGAGAATTGGCTTTTCCACTACCTCCATAGGCTCCTCTGACTGTTTAAAGCGCTCTGCTCTTTTCTGGAGTTGAAGCGCCGCAGGTACTGGGTTACCGTGAATAATGTCGGCCTCTTTATATACGGACGGGATCGGCTCGACGGGCAAACGCAGCGCCCGATGCGCCATTCTCTCCGTTATTGCTTCCCCGATACCGGAGTAAATAGCCCACCAGCACAACTCACCGAGGGAAAGCTCGCGCTCTTTGTTGTACCCAAGCCCCATCAATACTTTTTCAATCACCCATTCCGTGGCGTTATTCTGCGCCAGCGCTCCGAGCGTTTCCGTCGCCTGGTCTTTCAGTATGTGGTCGCAGTGCCAGCAAACCGCTATCGCCGACGATGCGTAGCGCATTGTGACCACCTCGTTATGGTGATAATCGCCGTGCGGATACTGGCACTTTTTGAATCGACGTAGCAGCCAGTCTTCTAAGGCGTTGATTCCTCCAGCAGCCCGAATGACTCTTTCATCAGAGAAAAAAGACTGGAGGGTTTTGTCTTCTGCTAACGGCTGGCGCGCATCAGGTATTCGCCCGGTCGGCATACCTGCCATATGTTCAGGCTGGCGCTCCACCAGCACCCGCCCCCCGGTAAATAGGGAAAACAGTTCGCTACCAGGCTTGAGGAGAACCACGCCGAGGCGTGGCACAATTTCCGGCGTAAGGAGGGCTCTCACGCAACCTCCCGCAGACGGCTAACACAAAGCTCAGGAAGATTCGCACGCACCAGTGCTTCCGCAAACGGGGGCGGTACAGCATTACCGCAGCGGGCCACCTGTTTATCTTTGGCATATCGGTTGCCGCGGTAATCCCGGTCAATTACGTAGCCATCAGGGAAACCTTGCGCGCGGTACAACTCATGCGGTTGCAACATGCGCATGCCGATATCAATGATCCGATACGTCACGCCATCGATGTCAACAAGGCCGGTGCAATCCTCGCCGCAGTACTTACGGAGGAACGCCAGTGTTTGCTGCGCACGTTCTTCGTCGTACTCATTCACGGCAAGATGTGTTTCAACATTGCCAACGTGAAGCCCGCCAGCAGTAACCGTCGGCATCGGTACATCAGCGCGCTGACCATCGCGGCAGGTGCCGCGGAGTTTGACCAGGTGCGATGCGACAACGGCATGATGGTCAACTGTAGTAACAGAATGCATTGGCTCATCCATTCCAACCCCGGAGCCCTGGTAGTTCCCACCGTAGTGTTTAATCAGGTGTGCAGCAGCGACGGCAAACTTATTACCACCAGCTGTGACCGTGCCCATTGGACTATCCAGTTTCAGCACACGCGGCTCTTGCCCCGGGCGTTCGCCATATCCCATCTGGATCAGCGTAGGCGTCACCAATTGCGATTTACCTCCACCACCAGCGGTGATAGTGGCGCTGGGCTCGTCCACACGGTGGCCGACGCTGGCACCAAACTGCCTGGCGATGACCGGAGCAACCAGACACGAGCGGGACTGTTTCAGGATGGTATGATCTGGTTTATCCAGCGGGCGCGGCTTCGCCTGGTACTCACTGCCGCCGTTGCCAGCCAGGAACGGGGTCAGCGCCGCCTCAACCATCCCGAGAGCATGCCCATTCCCGCCCGGGCGTGCCGACGTGCCAGCGGTAACCGTCGGTACCGGCTCAGTAACTGGCTGGCCGGTTGCGCCGGTGCGGAACTTTGTTAGGTGCGGCACTGCAATAGCGTATCCGTGCTTCTTCGTGATCGTCTGCAACGGTTCATCCAGTCCCTGCCCACGAAAACAATCGTACCCTGTGCGCGTGCTGGTGTGATTGCACTTCACAATAAACGGCGATGCGCTATCGATAACAAAGCGCTGAATGCCGCGGGCGATACGTTTGAGCGTATTCTCGGCCAACGGCTTTTTGCGGTCGAAGATCGACGGCGCAGCAATAGACCAGTCGATACATTCTGCCGCTGTACGCCATGGTGACAGTTTGCCCGCCAGGACTGCTGGTGATTTCGGATCTCCGTGGGTAGCATCAGGCCACACTACAGGCTGACCATCCCTGCGCATTACCATGAAGAAGCGTTTGCGGATTGTTGGCGCGCCGTAATCACACGCCCGCATCTCACGGTGATCTACATCATAGCCGAGCCCTGATACCAGCTTTTGAGCCTGTTCGCTTTGGGTTGATAGCCCAAGGAATTCGCAACACTCCAGCAGCGCCGGATGATCAGAAGGAATGCCGGTAGTCAGCATGCCGACAAATGCCTGAAAAGTTTCCCCGACACGTTCTGGATCAGGGCGCATTTCAGCAGCCAGCAACGGCCCCCATGTTTTAAACTCTTCAACGTTTTCCAGCATCATCACGCGCGGGCTAACGTCCAGCGCCCAGCGGATGACGATCCACGCAAGGCCACGAATCGCTTTTTCGACTGGCTTCGCACCTTTCGCTTTAGAGAAGTGGCGGCAATCTGGGGAGAACCAGGCCAGGCCAACAGGCTTACCGCTGGTGGCTGCAACCGGATTAACGTCAAATACGCTTTCGCAATAATGCAGCGTGTCTGGATGGTTGGTCTGGTGCATCGCGATAGCATTAACATCATGGTTAATAGCAATGTCTACACTTCGCCCGGTCGCCATTTCTATCCCTGTCGATGCCCCACCACCACCAGCAAAGTTATCAACGATAATTTCAGACATTCACTCCTCCCAACATGCTTTTCACCAGACCGCCGGCAATCTCCAAAATCTCGGGGTTAGGCATCTTCTCCAGCCACAACTGGTTAATGTGCGATTTAATTTTGTGTTGCTTTGGTTCATCCAGATCCTCAGCACCAGCCAGGTGATTAAACAGAAGACCAACTTCCAGTGGCCATATTCTGTTTTCCGTCGCCATCGGCTCAGGCGTAACAGGTAATGCTGGTGGTTGTTTTCTGCCAGCGGCAAAGAGGGCTAACGACATAGCCGCACGGCCTTTAGCCTCCAGCTCGGTACGGTTGATATAGCTAAAACGCTCACCCCGCCAGGTTTTATCGAATACCGCTATTGCGCCAGCAAAGAATGCGCTTGTGGGCTTCTGTTTCTCATCAGCCGGTATAAACCAGCCCGGGAGATCGAAACCGATACGACCGCGAATAAAAACGATGTGATCAGCCTCTTCAGACCACCACGTTTCGCTTGGGGCGGCTTTGATTAGGAAAACATAGCGTCCTCCCTTCTCACGCATCGCCATTGTGTGATTCATGATATGGGTCATACCCGTGACGGCCTGCTTTTCATGGTACTGAGGACGGCTGTATGGAGGATTAGCAAACGCGGCGCCACCCAGTTCTGCCAGACGCTCTGACCAGTCCTGCGTCAGCGCGTTATCTTCAGCGCTATACCAGGCAGGACATTTCGCGTTGCTGTCGTCAGCAAACAGATCCAGCACCAACGGACCGAACATCGCGTTGATTCCCCAAAAAAGCAGATCCGGAGTGCGCCACTGGTCGCCAACTTCTTTCAACTCATGGGCTGGTTTGCTGCGCAGCAGCGCCAGCGCCTGGCAATATTTGTTATCTGTCATTGGCGGAACCCCGAATTGTCTGGAAGAGAGTAATCAACGCCCTGATAGCTCTGACGGGTTACCGGGACGGCTGGAGTTTTATTCTTTCCCCATTGTTCACGAGGGGGGCGCCCATTTTTTTCCCAGCGCACAGCGCTTTGCAGATAGCCTTCAAATTTTTTCGGACCGAACAGCGTTTCGGGGCGCATGTACTGGTATTGCTCATCGTTGCCGTTCCAGTGTTCGTGTTTCAGGTCAATAACCAGTTTCAAATCACTAACGCTGTAACCTTCGCGCAGACGGCCACGGATGTTTTCCAGTGAGGTTTTGGATTTCTGGTAACGTGAACCGCTGATCAGGTTCAGATGGCCCAATACCTCGATGGCATTGTCAGTAATCGTCACTTCCGGGTCGGGTTGCGCAGCAACCGGACAAGAAGGTTTTTTATCTGATGGATCAGTAGTTGTAGTTACTGACGGATCCCCGCCAGATTCTGGAGGGTGAAAACCGCCATTTTTCTTCGATTTTGATGCGTCAAATTTTGAGGCATCAGATTTTGATGCGTCAGATTTTGACGTGTCAGATTCTGACAGGTGAGAAAAAGCAGCAGTCTGAAGCTTCGCCACATTCAGACGGTACACATTGGATGCATTACGGTTGCCTTGCCGACGGGCAGTACGGGTTAACCACCCTTCAGCCTCAAGCTTCGCAATAGCAGTTCTTACAGTGCTGGGACCTGCACCAATCTGGCGCGCAATTGTTTCGATAGAAGGCCAGCTAACGCCCTCATCGTTACTAAAGTCAGCCAGGCGCGCCATGATAGCGACGCTGGATATTTTCATTCCTGCTGCCGCACAGCCATCCCAGACGTATGCAGATAATTTAACGCTCACTTATCTACCCTCGTGAATCTGGAACGGAAGATGATCAACGGTGCAACGCATTCCCATTCGTAGCCCGGGCGCCGATAAATCACGCGCTGGCCTACAGCGTCGTAGCCGATAACATTAACAACCACACCGTGGGTGTCTTTGTAGTAGCGATTAAGTGTTTTGGTCTGCATATCAGCCCCCAATCAATTCAGAGGCATAACGCTGAGCAATCCACTCCACACCGCGCGGTGTGATACGTGTCTGCGTATACGCATGACCAAAATCTGAAGAACCCGTTTTGACAGTAAAAAGTCCTTCGCGCTGGCGCAGCGCATGAGGCAACAGATTGCCAGACTGACGGAAAAGTACTTTGTCGCGGAGAAGCGCCTCGATCATGGCTTTTTCTGGCATGTTGAGGATCTTCGCCGTTTCGCGGAGGCTCTTTGTGCCACCCGCTTCAACATATTGCTCAACAAAGGCGACCTTCGGAGCATCCTGCTGAACCTTCATGCTTAACTGAGCATTCTGCTCTGCCATATCAGCAGCCAGGCGCAACGCTTCCGGTAAGGTTTGCGGGATAGCGCTGGCGTTCTCTTCCAGCTCACGCAAACGTCGAATGATTGCCATACGCAGTGGCGCGCTATAACCAGTAACAAGGCATTCTGTGTGTTCACGATCAAGACGGTATTCGCGGTATTGCTGCCCGTTCTGGGGGTGTACGAAGTTTTGCGCACACCCATTTACGTCTTCACCCAGTTGCTCAAACATGCGCTCAATATCACGCATAACATCAAAGTGACGCTTTCCCGTCACCTCAGCGATCTCCCGGCTGCCCATTGTCATTGGCGCTGAGGCAAAAACAGGAAGTGATGCAGGTGTACCAAACTGATTCATTTGCTGTGACATGCCGCTGCCCTCCGGTTAAATACCCCCACAATTGCAGTCGCCCGGCTGTGGTTACATGCCACCCAGCGCCCTGATACCATGCGCTCATACCGAAACGACGGGCCCGGCAACGGAATACCCCGGAGTTGCGGTAAACGAGAATTTACGATTAAATTGCTCATGCGGATTATTTCTCCATACACGTAGAGTTGTTCGCCAGGACGCCCGGAGCTGCACACTCGCGGGCGTCACCTTTTTCTGCGACACAAAAAACTCGATACAGAAGCGTCACATGCTCCTGGAATTTCGCGATGACTTGATAGCTGTTCTCTTCAATCTGGGCGCGCTCATCAGCATCAATAACCCCGTCCGCTGTAGCTTTACGCACATAACTCGAATGTCGGCCCATCCACTCAATCGACTCCATCAGGCGCTGATTGATATCGGCGTAATCAACTTCTTCAATCTCTGCCAGCGGTACAAAGACCCCCTGAGAATGTCGCGCCACTGCGTCAGCAATGTGGTTTGAACCACCAGCGCGCTGAAGAACCATCGCCCAACCAAGGGGGAAGATTTGATCGCCATCGATGCGCAGACGGTTAAAAAGAGCATTCTCAGTCACGCCTAACCATTCAGCAGCCTCTGCATAACCACCAGGTAGATCGGTAATTGTCTTTTTGATCGCCGCCACCAGCCACGCTGGTTGACGTTCTACTTTCCATTCAGGTTCATTACCCACTGCTAACTCCTCAAAACTGTGGTTATTTGCAATCAATCGTCTCGTTATTCTTCTCGTAAAGAGAAGAGTTGTATTTAAGTTTTCCTTTAGTGATTCGCTCAATTACGAAAGCCTGTTTCTCTGGTATTACTTCACCCCACCTACACACAGCAGGATGAGAAATACCCAGTGCATTCGCAGTTTTTGAAACACCGCCGAAATGCTCTATCACTTCATTTTTATGCATGATGCCTCCTCAATTTCCGATGAGACAAAGGTAACAAAAGGTACATCAAATAGCAAACAACAGTTACAATGAAAGGATGTAACATTGGTTACATGAAAACAGAGATGAAAGACCGAATCAGATCCCGCCGCGTACAGCTCGAGATTACGCAAATGACCCTAGCTAAAAAGCTGGGGGTTAGCCGCGTGTCGGTTACAAAATGGGAGAACGGGACAACAAAGCCGGATGGAGAAAATCTCCATCAGTTGGCTATGGCTCTGCAAACCACACCCGAATGGTTACTTTATGGGCAAGGAGATGAAAAAACTGATGACACCAGGGTACTTCCTTTCCTCAAGTCTCCAACCCCTGTACCTATAATTTCAGCAGTTCAAGCGGGCCTCTGGACTGAGACATACGCATGCTCAAGGCTAACAGATGTGATTTCATGGACACAAACAACCGCGAATGTTTCCGAAGAGGTTTTTGGTCTCGTTGTTCGCGGCGAATCAATGACTAACCCACACGGGTTACCATCAATCCCAGAAGGTTCGATAGTTATCGTTGAACCTCACTATGGGCAGCTTGATGACCTTTATGGAAAAATTGTTGTCGCCATTCTTGATGGTTCAGCTGAAGCGACTGTAAAAAAATTAGTTTGGGATAGTCCTTATGCTTATCTCATGCCATTAAATCCTGCATTCAAACCAATACCAATTGACGGCAATTGCCGGATAGTTGGCAAGGTTGTTCAAATAACCCAAAACCTCTAATCCATAGGCCAGATATCAATCTGGCCTTTTTTTCACACTTCATGGTAACAAAAAGTACATTCCCCGCTTGACGATATAGGTAACTAAAGGTACATTCAATACAACAGCAGGAACGGAAAGTTACCATTTGCGAAGCTTTTCACAACATGAAAGCGCACTCCAAATTTTATCGGTTTGGGTGACTGGTTTGTTAAACGACGGAGTGCGCTCCCAGTTGTGGTAATTGCGGCTATGCGCACGCGACGAGGCCAAAACATTCAACTTTAAAAATGAATGTGTTTCTTGATGTGTAACGTCGCCGGGACCGGCCATCCCGGCAGGTGGAGGCACCACCACCACAACGCTGAATAATGTGTATGGAGAAATACGGCGGTGGCAGCCGCCTAATCGAGGGTCAAACCATGAGTAATGATCGCATGACTGTAGTGCCCGATTTTCTGGGCGAACTGGATGCCGGCGTGTTCATGAACAAAATCGCAGCAGCGCTAAACACCACAGCGCTCGGCGTACTGAACAACGGAACAAAAGGCAAAGTTGTACTCACCTTTGATTTTGAGCGTATGGGTAATTCCGTCGAAGAGAAGCGCGTCAAGATTAAGCACAAACTGAATTACAGCACCCCAACACCACGCGGGAAAGCGTCTGAAGAAGACACCACAGAAACACCAATGTGGGTCAATAAAGGCGGGAAACTTACCATCCTGCAAGAAGATCAGGGGCAGTTATTCGGTATTACCGGAACTGTCGACGGAAAGCTTAAGGCCGCGCAGTAAAAAGCGGCCCACGTTCACTACCGAACAACAACTTATTTCAGCTTATTAAGGATTTATATGTCTCAGCAATTAGATAGCAGCGCCATCCAGCAGGTTAAAGACCTGGTTCTCTCTGGTTATCACCTGAATGATATTCATGGTCTGGCATGCCCTACAGCCATTCTTCCAGAAAACACCAGTGTAAAAAGCCTGGAGCGCTTCTCCCTTGAGCGCTTTCGTTTCCGTGGACAGATGGACACAACCAGTATTGACGACTTTGTTCGCTATTCTGTTGGCTATGCCAGCGGAGAAGAAAAAGCCCGCTGCTTTATCGATGCGGAGAATATGGCTGCACGTTCTATCTTCAATATTGGCACGCTGGACAACCCTGGCCACGCTGACAATGTATCGACTATCAAGCTGAAGAAAACAGCCCCCTTCCGTGCGGTGTTGGAAATTAATGGTCATCGCCTGAACCAGAAGCAGATCGCCGAGTGGCTGGAAGACTGGAGCGATTTCTTGGCTGCCTTTGATGCCAACGGCGAAACAATGACTATTGCCCAGGCAGCACAAGCGGTTCGCCGTGTAACTATTCAACAATCCTCTCAAGCTGATCACGAAGAAGGCGACTTCAGTGGTAAAAAATCACTGATGCAGAGCGTCGAAGCCAGCAGCAAAGAAGTCATGCCCGTGGCATTTGAGTTCAAATGCGTACCGTATGAAGGACTTGGCGAGCGTCGTTTTAGCTTGCGTAACAGCCTTCTGAAAAGCGGCGAGCCGTGTTTCGTTCTCCGTATCGTGCAGCTGGAAGCCCAGGAAGAAGCAATCGCCAACGAATTCCGTGACCTGCTGATCGGAAAATTTGACGGCAAGCCAGTCGAAACCTTTATCGGTAAATTCAGCGCGTAATTACGCAGCCTTAATAGCCCTCGGTACCGGGGGCTATTAGTGAAGCGTAATTCCGTTATTTATCGCCACCAGGCGAGGGATTCGTGCAACCAAAAATCAGCGCTGTGCAGAGCGCAATTATGGAGAAATAAACCCAATGAGCTATATCCAGACTCTTTCCGGCAAACACTTTGACTATGTGAACTCCACTATCGACGATATTGAAATCGAAGATATCGCGACCGCCCTTTCTCATATATGCCGATTCGCCGGACACTTGCCAGAGTTTTACAGCGTGGCCCAACACTCTGTTCTCGTTAGCCAGATTGTACCGCCTGAATTCGCGTTTGAAGCCCTGATGCACGACGCAGCAGAAGCTTACTGTCAGGATATCCCGGCGCCACTTAAAGCCCTGCTTCCAGACTACCGCAGGATCGAAACATTCGTTGACGGTCTGGTGCGCTTCAAATTTGGCATCCCCCTCGAACAGGCGGCAGTCGTGAAATATGCGGATCTGACCATGCTGGCTACCGAACGCCGCGATCTGGAAATCGACGACGGATCGAAGTGGGAAATTCTGGAAGGAATTCCCTGTTCCGATCTGATTCAGGTTATCCCGCTTCGCCCAGGGCAGTCATACGGGCTTTTCATGAACCGCTTTAACGAGCTGATGGAGATCCGCAAATGCGCCGCATGAAGGTGAAAGAGCTCGTTGCTCAGGCCCATGCATCTGTTCGAGAGCTGCCACCAGCACAAGGCGAACTGATGCGAGAAGTCGCTACCCGCCTCGACGTTACATTTGCGGCCCTGACGGAGGCGCTGGATCAACTTGTTACCGCAAGAGCAGAAGCACAAATGCACGAGGGGGATGCATGAGCATTGCACCAGAGCTTGTACAGAGCTTAAAAGCAGCCGCGCTAAAGGCGAAGCGGGCAAAGGCACTTTATCGTGAAAGAAAGATAATGATTTCAGAATGCGCCAGCGAAATGAAAGAGTATCTCGACTATTCAGATGATGCTAACAACATGCTGGCGCTGGTAGAGGCGCTGGAAGCCGCAGGAAAGCAGATTGCTGAACATAACTTTGAAAATCGACTTCTGGCTAATGCTGACCGAGATATCAAAGCTCTGCGCCAGCGCATCGCAGAACTGGAAGCTCGGCTCCCCACAGGCTGGATTAATAACTGCGACAAATCAGTACCGGCAGCGCTGCGTTATTTGGCAGATAACCCACGCCCAACAGGTGGCAATTCGTCCTTTAACACCGAGCATCTTATTGCGCTGGCGCGTGAAATAGAACTGACTGCCAGTGCTGGGCGGACGCCCACGGTGAAGCTGTCTAAACGAAGCGTTGGTGAAGTCATGCATATGAGCGGCTTCAGCCGGGAATATGCTGAAGGCTGGTGTTCCGGGAATGATAATGCTCGCCATGAGATTCGCCTAGCGGGCATAGCCTTAGAAGATAATTGCTGCGCCCACTCCTCAGCGTTTCTAGACGTGTCTGGTCAGCGCTGCTCGCTATGTGAAGCAGCTCATATAGGTGATGAGGGCGAGTGATATGGGTACAAAAACTATTTGGGATGGCAAAGACCTCCCTCCTATTGGCTGTAATGTACTGATTAACCTTGCTTCGTGCGGTATGCGTGAATATGAAGTAGTCGGGTATGAAGTGCGCAGGTCAGTGATTGCAGACGAAATACGGCCTGGCATTTTCCTTGTCAATATCCGAGTTAAATCCCAAGACGGTACAGCTACAAACTGTCGATTCCTTGATGAAGTATTTCCGCTGGACTGGCGTAAGGACTAACAATGAACCACTTAATGATCGATTTAGAAACCATGGGCAGCAAAACCAACGCACCAATAGTCTCCATTGGTGCTGTATTTTTCGAGCCGGCGACCGGAGAAATGGGGCCAGAGTTTTACACAACCGTAAATCTTGAAAGCGCAATGAACCAGGGGGCATCACCTGATGGTGATACCATCATCTGGTGGCTGAAACAGAGCCCAGAAGCAAGATCCGCTATCTGTGCTGATGAAACTCTTCCCATTGAGGAAGCCGTGTCTGAACTGTCGCATTTCATTCACCGTTACACGGATCCCCGATATCTGAAAGTTTGGGGGAATGGGGCAACTTTCGATAACGTTATTCTTCGTAGCGCATACGAGCGTGCTGGCCATCCCTGCCCATGGAAGTTTTGGAACGATAGCGATGTGCGCACAATCGTGTTACTGGGTCGAGCAGCTGGCTACGATCCTAAACGTGAAATGCCATTTGAAGGTGATGCACACAATGCATTAGCCGATGCTCGCCACCAGGCAAAATATGTATCAGCAATCTGGCAGCGCCTACTGCCAGCCAGCACCACTTTATAATCATGATAGCCCGGGTGCAGCCGGGCTGTATGGAGAATCTGTCATGGCAAAACTTATGAAGGCGAGTCAGTGGGGTAAACGCGAATTCACCAAAGACTCGATCCCGGATAATCGAACCATTAAACGTTGGGTGGAAAATGGTCTTCTAACAGGCAAAATCGTTGACGGCGCTATCTTTGTCTTCGAGTCTGAAAAATGGGGGGTCGACTCGATGGTTAATCATGCGGTTCGACAGCTTATAAGTGAGGGTTAACCATGGCAGCCAGGCCAAGAAAAAGAGAATACCGTCATCTACCTGAATACTTAGTATTTGATAAAGATCGCGGTGTTTACAAATTTACGCTAATAACCGGGAAGAAGAAAAATATCGGGAAAGATCGGGCTGTAGCAATAGCTATAGCCCGAGAATATAACCTTAGAATGAGGCAAACTGATGTACCATCAGTTGAAATACTGATTCGTGAGTCTGGTGGTATATCTGGAGAAGCAAAACCATTTTCTGAACATGTCGATCATATTATGAGGCGAGCTGTTGAGAATGAGCGCCCTTCACAAAATACCTTAGATGACTGGAATAATGATGCGCTTCGAGTTAAAGAATTTTTTCTAAATATACCAGCTTGCGATATCGAGCTTGAACACGTTAATGCTTATATAAACCATTATCATACGGACGCTTCAGCGAACGTACAAAACAGGAAGGTGAGCTTCCTTAAAAAATTGTTCTCTTATGCAGTCGATGAGTCATTGATGTTCGATAATCCAGCGACACGCAAAAAAATGCGCAGGACTGAAGAGAAGAAGCGCCAGCGTCTATCACTCGATAACTTCAAAGCCATTCGCCGAGCCGCCGAACCGTGGTTGCGTACCGCGATGGATTTAGCATTGCAGACGACACACGCGCGCCTTGAGGTGTCGAGGATCCGGTATTCAATCAGCGAACCAAAAGACGGAATTTGCGGTTGCGTTTGGTTAACACAGCCGGAAAACGGGATTTATGGCACGTTGTACATTCACCGACAAAAGGTGCAGAAGAAAGAGGCGTCACATGTAGCAATCCCGATCGGGGAAGAGCTGAAACGGATTATTGACGACAGCCGCGATAACGTGGCCAGTCCGTTTATAGTTCACAGGCTTCCAGAACGGCAGGTTAAACGTAGTAAAGAGGTTTCGCACCCGACACAGGTTGCGCCGGATTATCTGAGCAGATCCTTTTCCGCCGTGCGCGATAAACTGGGTTTATGCGACAAGATGACTATGGACGAAAGACCAACATTTCATGAAATCCGAGCGCTGGCCGCACACCTTTTCGATCAGCAGGGTATAGATCCCCAGGGGCGAATGGCGCACAGCGATGCGAAGTCTACGAAGATCTACACGCAAAACCATATCGATTGGGTTGTCGTTCCCCATGGTGAAATCAAAGCCGGTTAGCGATAATTTGTATGGGGAGAAACTACCCTCTAACCCATTGATGTATATAGAGCGGATTTTGCTAAAAAAGCACTGTTTGTTTACACATGCAAACACGTATTGGAGCCAGCAATGGCACGGCTTTCGGCAGTTTGGCGACGGTGTCATGGGGTGTCGGGGGTCGGAGGTTCAAATCCTCTCGTGCCGACCAAAAATCCCAAGAAAAAATCAACCTTTACGGTTGGTTTTTTTTATATCTGCAATTAATTCGATAAACAGACCGTGACACATCACAGCCTGTTTATTTTTTGTTATCAGAACGTCCAGACCACACCCGCCTGAGTATTCCACGGCGATTCTACCCCTGCGCCATTGCCATAGCTGACTGACAAATGACCGCTTAACGTCGGGGTAAACGATGACCTTATCCCAGCCTGATAAACGCCACGGGTTCCAGCCACATCATTATTAAATTTGCCATCGTCATTAACTTTCACCTGGTTAGAATCGGCGTATTCCTGACGCACGGCGGCTTTCAGTCAGGGTTCCAGCGTCGTACCGTTTTGCAGGTCCATGTGATAGCTTACCGCCGTTCCCGCTTCAGCGCGTAATATCCGGGTATTTCCCACATCCGCGCGCATGCCGTTTGATAACGTGTAGTCCTGACCATCTGTGGTAAAGCCGGTAAAGGCCAGATAGGGTCTAACACTCCACAATCCGTCAACCCAACGGAACCCGCTCTCGACATGAGCACCCGCGCCGTTACTATTGTAATCGCCAAACGCTGTTGCCCCATTACTCATCTTGCAATGGATGGTGTTGGCAAAACGGTCAACTTTCACCACTCCATCAACATAGGCACCGTTCTGATGCTCCCAACCGGCATAAGCCCCCAGGGTATAGCTATCGACATTGCCTTTGCCGCCGCGATCAAAACCAATATCAGAATGAGAGTAACCAAAGAACAAGCCGCGAATTGTGCTGGTTTCTTCACGGGAGAAACGGCTATCGATACCGAGCGTCAGCCCGGTCAATGTTTGCTCAAAGCCAGCGCCCGCATCAGTGGTCACGTTGTTGCGGGTGTTAATTGCCGAACTCCACATCGCCGTATCGTAATTAACGCCTTTTACGCTACCAAGACGCTCACGCACGGTGTCCAGTTCTGCATCAAATACCAGCGGTTGTGCTGCCGCCATATTCAGCACATCAGTGGTTGAAGGGGTAATTTGCGCGCGATTCTCTGCCAAACTCCAGCTATGGTTGCCATTATCCAGCAAGGTATATTCATACGTACCGATATCAACAACGCCTCCGGCATTGCCCAACGTAAATGCAGCATCACCGCCGCCCGTTGTTACCAGTGTAAGGCTATCTCCTGCTGCCGGGCTGGCACCGGTGTCCGTCACGAATATTTTGAAATCACCTGTTGCCTGACCGGTGACGTTGAGCTGATCGCTCTGATGATTAGCCATATCGGTACGCATATAAAAATTGCCGTTTCCCGACAGGGTATTGGTGGTCAACGTAATGAAATTTTCCGCACTTGCCGTCACTGATGAACGAGTCACTGGCTCATCCATCATAATCACATTTGCGTCAGACATCGCAAGGTTGGCTAAGTTGAGGAGGGTGTTTTGGTTCGTCGTAGTGATATCGGCAATGATGGTCCATACGCTATTTTCGAGCGAAACGTCCGCTTTGCTGGTATCCACGGCACCATGCGTTCTAAAAGAAGCGCCCTCAGAAACCACTACCTTACCCACCAACATTGCGGGTGCATAATTTATTTGCGGCTTCATGACCTCAAGAATGCCATCATTCCCTCTGACTGAAACGTTAACCATTGTGCCAGCCCAGACGTTAGCGCGGCCATTGTTGATAACCATATTTTCAGAAATGGCTTTTGAGGAATACGTGATACTTCCATTCTGATCTGATCGACCGAGATCATATACCGCATTTGCCTGCACTTTCGTACCAGTATCCTTTCCCAGCGATTGCATAGTGGCATGCTCATCAAGGATAGTATCAATGGCCTGCGTGTCCTCCATAACAATGAGCCCGGAACCATCATCCAGTTCATAATTTTTTGACACACCATCTTTTATACTAAATTGGCCTTTACTGTTTGTACCACTCACTTCCAGCGCATTCGTTGAGACAATTAATTTTCCGCCTGCTTTTTTATCAACGCCAGTTACAGTCCCGCCATCCATAACCTCCAGTAAGCCGCCACTATCTACAGTAGTATTATAAGCGAAGTCATTTTCTTCAACTCGCAAACTTCCGCCGTTTTCCAACAGCATATTGTTAGCAATACCATTCTTGATTTCGAACTGACCGAGACGGTTTGTTCCGAATGCCTCCATGACCCGCGTGCTTGCTTTAATAGCACCGCCTGCTTTCTGATCTACCGCAATCGCTAATCCCCCCTCTTTAACCTCCAGTAATCCTCCCTTTTCGATAGCGGCAAGGACGGTAATCCCATCTTTTTCAACGATTAAGCGCCCGCCTTTAATCGTGGGATCATTCGCTGCGCCATAAACCTGTAGCACACCATTATTGAGGGTAGTCTGGTTTGCCGCGCCACCCATTTGAACAATTTGATAACCGTCATTTAATACTGAGTATTCTGCGGTACCATTCATTTCAATGTACTGATACCCTCCTTTAATTTCAGTATTACTACTTACACCAAATTCTTTTATATGCTGTTCTCCGCCAGGATTGATTTTCGTATTATTGGCGGTCCCATAAACCAGCTGGATATCTTTTTCCAGGACAACACCATCAACTGTCTCACCATACTCAACTGTTGATGCCAATGCTATGGGTGAATATAACGCTGTAGCCACCAGAACAGATATTGCGGAACGACAAAGAGAAACAGAACCAGATTGATGAATTGAGCTTTCATCCTATGAAATTAATTGCTGTTAAAAGCATTGGGTACGGAAAATACCCATAGCTCCATACCCGGAGTCAGTTTTTAAAAACTGTTTAAAGAAATGCACAAGTATTGTGATTGATTTTTTAGTTGTTTTTCTTGATGAGAAGCTGATGCAAAATTCCGTCTTTATAATGAAAATGATGCCAAAGCGAACGACAAGGTTGTAGTTTTCACTACATGTCCATACATAAAATGGGGTAACATTCACGCGCCTGGTAGCGTTACCAACGCTACGCTCAAACATAATGATTCTAATAAAACCTCAGGAGACTACTATGCCTGAAGCAACGCCTTTTCAGGTGATGATTGTGGATGATCATCCACTTATGCGACGCGGTGTTCGTCAGTTACTGGAGCTTGATCCTGGCTTTGAAGTGGTCGCCGAAGCGGGCGACGGCGCGAGCGCGATCGATCTGGCGAATAGACTGGATATCGACGTGATCTTGCTGGATCTCAATATGAAAGGTATGAGTGGCCTGGATACCCTCAATGCCTTGCGCAGGGATGGCGTTACCGCGCAAATTATTATCCTGACCGTATCCGATGCCTCCAGCGATGTCTTTGCGCTGATAGACGCAGGCGCAGACGGTTATCTGTTGAAAGACAGCGACCCGGAAGTATTGCTGGAAGCGATTCGTGCCGGAGCGAAAGGCAGCAAAGTCTTTAGCGAACGCGTCAATCAGTACTTACGTGAACGTGAAATGTTTGGCGCGGAAGAAGATCCCTTCAGCGTGCTGACGGAGCGCGAGCTGGATGTTCTGCACGAGCTGGCACAGGGGCTGTCAAATAAACAGATTGCCTCGGTGTTGAATATTTCAGAGCAGACAGTAAAAGTACATATTCGCAATCTGCTGCGCAAACTCAATGTCCGCTCACGCGTGGCAGCCACCATTCTGTTCCTGCAACAACGCGGGGCACAATAAAAATAGCCCGATGGCATCACCATCGGGCCTCTTTTTATTTACTCTCCTGCGGCGACAAATGTTGCATCGCCTGCGCGATACTACGTTCAATCACCGCACGGCGAGTATCGTTGGCAGGTAAGAGTTTCAACATCATCTCCCACGCGGCAACGGCTTCGCCAAATCGCTGCTGCTCAAAGGCATTAAACGCATACATGCTTAACACACGGATATTGCTGTGGTCGCTTCTCACCAACTGGCGCAGCAGTTCACCACCGAGGCGGTTGTCGTTGGGATCAGATGAACGTGTCAACGCTTCAGCATAACCCAGTGCGGCATCGCTGTTTTTCGGATCGAGGCGATACGCAGTAGCGTATGCATCGGTGGCGATACTAGCGTTACCCAGCGCCATGCCAACGCGGCCCAACATAATCCAGCCTTCTATATCTCCCGGATTTTTTTGCAGTTGAGTACGCATCCCCAGCGCAAGACGCGACATCTCTTCTTCGTTGAGCGGATCGGCTTTCGGATCCAGCGCCCTGTCCAGCAACGCCGGAGCCTGTGCCGTGGCCTGCTGCCAGATTTTCACCTGCTGATAATTGCCAGTCTGGTAGTAGCTGACGCCAGCCACAATTAACGCCACCACAATACCCGGCAGATAAACAATATATCCGGCACGCTTACCTTCCTGCACGCTTTGTTCAGGAAACGCTTCCGGCACTACGCGTACCCGACGCCGCGAGCGGGCGTATATGACCCAACCGCCAATGCCAATAGCCACTACCGGAAGCACCCACAGCAGCACGGTCAGCGGCGTTAACGGCGGATCGTAAGTGACGAAGTTGCCGTAACGCGCCACCATATAATCGACAATCTCTTTTTTACTTTTACCTTCCTGCATCAGTTCATACACTTTCTGACGCAGGTCGGTGGCAATCATCGAGTTGGAATCGGCAATGCTGTTGTTCTGGCATTTCGGGCAGCGCAGTTCTTCAGTGAGCTGACGGAACTGTTGTTCCTGTGCTTCATCTTTAAACTGCAACACGTCGATGGTCGCCAGTGCTGAGCCGGAGATCATCAGCATCAGCACGCCCAATAAAAACCTCATTGTGCGGCCTCCTTACTGTATTTCTCCCACAGCGGCTTGATCTCTTCTTCCCAGACGCGAGGATTGAGATCGCCCGCATGGCGATAGCGAATGATACCGTTGCCGTCAATAAGGAAGGTTTCTGGCGCGCCATAGACACCGAGATCCAGCCCTAACATGCCGTCGCCATCAAACAGGCTTAGCGCGTAAGGATTGCCCAGCTCTTTCAGCCAGCTGATTGCCTTCTGGCGATCGTCTTTATAGTTCATGCCGACCACGCGAATGCCCTGCGCTGAAAGCTGATTCAGATATTGATGTTCCGCACGGCAGGTCGGACACCAGGTCGCCCAGACGTTAAGCAGCACTGGTTTGCCCTGAGTCAGCACATCCGCCTGATAAAACTGCCCCGGATTGTCCAGTGATTCGAGACGAAACTTCGGCACAGGCTTGCCAATGAGCGCCGATTCCAGATTGGTCGGATCATCCCCTTCGGCATTACGCGCCAGCTGCCACAGCAGCGCCGCGGCAATCGCCAGGAAGATAATCAACGGAATTAACAATACTTTGCGCTTCATACGGCCTCCGGCGCAGTTTTTTGCGGACTCACGCGCTTACGATAGCGAGGATCAAACAGACACAGCAGTCCGCCCAACGCCATCATCAGCCCGCCCGCCCAAATCCAGCGAACAAATGGTTTGTAGTAAAGACGCACGGCCCACGCGCCGTTTTCCAGCTCTTCACCGAGCGCGGCGTACAGGTCACGCGTGATGCCGCCGTCAATTGCCGCTTCGGTCATCATCGACCCGGCAGTGTTGTAATAACGTTTTTCCGCATACAGCACCGTTTCCGGCTTGCCATCGCGCGTTACGCCGATAGTCGCCACACCGCCACGCCAGTTCGGGCCAGTCACCTCTTTGACATCACGGAAGGTGAAGCGATATTCATGAATATCGACGCTATCGCCGGACTTCATGCGCACATCACGCTCAACGCTATAGTTCTGGCTAAAGGCAATACCAACAATTGTCACTGCCAACCCCAGGTGAGCCGCCACCATTCCCCAATAACTGAAGGTGGTTTTCGTGCCACGTGAAATACGCAGCGCAGCTTCCGCAATTGCCAGCACAGCAATCCAGCAGGCCATTGCCAGGCCGAGCACCGTCATCGCCACAACTTTGCTTTCGAACAGCCACGGCAGCAGCAGCGACAGCACCAGCGTTGAGATGAAGGCGATAATCAATAAATTGCGGATTTTACGTGGGCGATCGCGCCCCCAGCGCACCAGAGGACCGACACCAAGCAGCAGCGCAAACGGCACCATCAGCCAGGTAAACATGGTGTTGAAGAACGGTTCGCCAATCGAAATACTGCCCAGTCCCAGTTGCTTGTGCACCAGCGGCAGCAGCGTCCCCAGTAATACCACCAGCATCGCGGCGACCAGCAAAACGTTGTTCGCTAACAGCAGAGATTCCCGCGACCACAGCGCATTGTTTACGCGTGAGCGAACTTTGTGTCCACGCGCGGCAAACAGCAGCAGCGAACCACCAATCACCAGTACCATAAAGGCGAGGATAAACATACCGCGTGCCGGATCAGAGGCAAACGCGTGTACCGATACCAGCACGCCGGAACGCACCAGGAAAGTCCCCAGCAGACACAACGAGAAGGCACTGATTGCCAGCAGTAATGTCCACGCTTTGAAGCTGGCGCGTTGTTCAGTGACCGCCAGTGAGTGCATCAGCGCAGTCCCCACCAGCCACGGCATAAACGAGGCGTTTTCTACCGGATCCCAGAACCACCAGCCGCCCCAGCCGAGTTCGTAATAGGCCCATGCGGAACCGAGCACAATGCCGAGCGTCAAGAAGATCCACGCCGCCAGCGTCCACGGACGAGTAAAACGCGCATAAGTGCTGTCCAGACGCCCGCTCAACAAAGAAGCAATGGCAAAAGCAAACGCCACCGAGAACCCCACGTACCCCATATAGAGCAGAGGCGGATGGAAGATCAGCCCCGGATCCTGTAACAGCGGGTTAAGATCGCGCCCTTCAATCGGGAAGTTCGGCAACGTGCGTGAGAACGGGTTAGAGGTAAAGAGAATGAACAGCAAAAAGCCGACGCTGACCATCCCCATTATCGCCAGTACGCGGGCCACAATATCCAGCGGAATACGCTGACTAAAAATCGCTACCGCAAAGGTCCAGCCGCTCATCAGCAGCACCCACAGCAGGAGCGAGCCTTCATGCGCGCCCCAGGTAGCCGCCACGCGATACCACACCGGAAGCTGGGTATTGGAGTTGCTGGCAACATAGGTGACGGTGAAGTCGTTGACCACGAAGGCATTGACCAGTACCAGAAATGCGCCAGCCACAGACATAAACAGCAGCCAGGCAAACAAGCGGGAAGACGCCATCATGCGCGCATCTCCGCGCGCTACGCCCCATAGCGGATACACGGACAGCAGCAGCGCAATTCCTAGCGCCAGACACAGCAGCCCGTTACCAATTTCCGGCATCATGATGCTGGGTCCTTATAAACACTCGCCGGGCGACGGTGATTGGCTTCCATCGCTTTCTCAACTTCTGGCGGCGTGTAGTTTTCGTCGTGTTTCGCCAGCACTTCTTTTGCGAGGATATGATTGCCTTTTTCCAGTTCGCCCTGCACCACAACGCCCTGCCCTTCACGGAACAGATCCGGCAAAATGCCTTCGTAAGAGACATCTACTGAACCTTCAGCGTCGTAAATGGTGAAAGTTACTTTTAGCGAATTGGGATCGCGCTGCACACTCCCCGGCATCACCATCCCGCCAACGCGCAGACGCTGACCGACTTCCGGCATCTGCTGAGTCTCACGCTTGCCGTAGAGAATCTCCCCCGGCGTATAAAAGAGATCGATATTCGAGCGCAGCGCATATAGCACCAGACCGATAGTCAGCGCCAGCCCTGCCAACACGGCACAGGCGATCCACAAGCGGTTTTTACGGCGAATATTCATGCAGCCTCCTGCTGTTGCGCAGCACGTAAACGCGCCTCACGCGCCCGCTGTTGCGCCACACCACGCAGAATTGCGCGATGCTGCATCACCGAGTGCACGACCAAAACCACCAGCGGAATAACGGTCATCACCACCGCCAGCCAGACAAAAAAGGCGTAACCGCCCATTGCGAAAAATTCATTCCAGGAAGCAAATGCAGGGGTCATTTACGGCCTCTTTTCAGTATCAGTTCACTCACCCACGGACGGCGTTTTTCCATCAGCAAAATCAAATTACGCATCCGCATCAGCGTCAGCGTGGCAGACAGCAGCAGGAAGCCAAAAATCGACCAGCGCAGCGGCGAACGCATCGCCGGATCGATACTTTGCTGCATTCGCGTTGATCCCTGATGCAGGGTGTTCCACCACTCCACGGAGTAATGAATAATCGGCAGATTCACCACGCCAATCAGCACCAGGATACCTGCCGCACGGCCCGCCAGACGGCGGTCGTCGAAGGCGTGCCACAGGGCGATCACACCCACATACAAAAACAGCAGCACCAGTTCAGAAGTCAGACGTGCATCCCATACCCACCAGGTGCCCCACATCGGTTTTCCCCATGCAGAGCCGGTAACCAGGGCAATAAAGGTAAACACTGCACCAATGGGGGCCATCGCCGCCACCGCCAGGTTGGCCATTTTCATCTGCCAGACAAGGCCAATAAACGCTGCCACTGCCATTGATGCATAAATGCCCATCGACCAGATCGCCGCAGGCACATGCAGGTAGATAATGCGGTAGCTATTTCCCTGCTGATAATCAGCCGGAGCAAAGCCGAATCCCCAGATCCAGCCGACGGTAAGCACGACCACACTGGCAATTGCCAGCCACGGTATAAACCAGCCACAGATTTGATACAGCCGTGGTGGGATCGCCAGTTGATGCAGTGTTTTCCACATAGTTTCGATACCAGACTCGAACAAAAATCAGTAATCCAGCGTTATTGAATGCTGATTCGTAACGCTGCCGCCGTCGCAAAAGGACTTAATGTCGCGGTGCCTGCCAGCAACGCGCCTAAAATTGCCAGATACCCGTCAACGGGCAAATGCATGGAAGCCGCGTCCATCGCGGCGGTGGCAAAGATGAGTAATGGGATAGTCAGCGGTAACACCAGTATGCTGAGCAGCACCCCACCGCGCTTAAGTCCCACTGTCAGCGCCACGCCCGGTGCACCGAGAAAGCCAAGCGTAGGCGTTCCCAGCAGCAGCGTCAGCGCCATCACTTGCCAGCCATAAACATCCATTCCCAGTAGCATTGCTACCAGGGGCGAAAGGATGAGTAACGGCAGACCGGTTACCATCCAGTGCGCCATCACCTTCGCCAGCACAACGGCGGGCAAGGGTAACGGCAACAACATCAATTGTTCAAGACTGCCGTCCTGCAAATCGTCACGGAACAGTCGTTCCAGCGCCAGCAAGGATGAAAGCAGCGCAGCAACCCAGATAATGCCCGGTGCAATACGCGCCAGCAGTTGCGGCTCCGGACCGATACTGAGCGGAAAAAGGGTAATTACAATCAGGAAGAACCACAGCGGGTTGGCGATTTCGGCGCTATGGCGAAACGCTACGCGCAGCTCAAGACGGAAAATGCGCCAGAACATCATGCGGCCCTCGTTTGCGTCAGTGAAATGCGGCGAATTTTACTTTCAGCAACGTTGAGCGGCTGGTGGGTAGTCAGAATCACAATCCCCCCCTGCTCCGTATGCTGCGCCATACGCTGGGTCAGACGATCGACGCCGTTAACGTCAATCGCGGTAAAAGGCTCGTCGAGGATCCATAACGTGGCACGGGTCAGCCACAGACGCGCTAAAGCGACGCGGCGTTGTTGCCCGGCCGAGAGCTGATTTACAGGAATATCTTCGAATCCGGCAAGCCCGGCCTGCGCCAGGGCTTCCAGACATTGTGCGGTATCGCCATCGCGATGATAAAAGTGCAGATTTTCTAACGCCGTCAGCCGGGTTTTGATCCCCGGCTGATGGCCTATCCATAACAGGTTTTGATGGTAGCTGTCGCGTACCTGATGCAAGGGCTGCCCTTGCCAGAGAACCTCGCCTGCGTCAGGGCGAGACAACCCCGTCAGCAAACGGAGAAGCGTTGTCTTCCCCGCGCCGTTGCTACCGGTGATTTGTACCCACTCTCCTGCGTTCAGCGTAAATGACAAGCCACTAAATAAGGTTCGTTCATCCCGCTCACAAAGTAACTCTCTGGCTTCAAGCATACCCACGCAATAACCCTGTTAAAAACCTGGCTCGACTTCACGCATATCGGGCAGCTTGTGCGCTATCCCTTTATGGCAATCAATACAGGTTTGCCCATCTTTCACCGCCTGGTCATGCATCTTCGCGGCAACCGATTTCTGGGCGGTTGTATCCATATACTCGAAGTTGTGACAGTTACGGCACTCCTGCGAGTTATTGTCCTTCATGCGCCGCCACTCATTCTGTGCCATCGTCAGACGATGAGCTTCAAATTTCTGCGGCGTGTCAATAACGCCAAAAATTTTACCATACAGCTCTTTACTTGCTTTGAGCTTGCGTATCATCTTCGGCACAAACTCGTGCGGAACGTGACAATCCGGACAGGTCGCACGGACGCCGCTACGGTTGTTGTAGTGCACGGAATCCATGTATTCCTGATACACCGTGTTGCGCATTTCGTGGCAGCTAATGCAGAACTCTTCGGTATTGGCTTTTTCCATCCCGGTGTTAAAGCCACCCCAGAAGACGATGCCGCCAACAAAACCGATCAACAGCAGCGTCCCCAGCGCCAGACGGCTGGGGGTACGCCACCATTTCCACAGGCGCTTAATCAGACCAGGCTTACGGTCAGAATTTCCCATAATAACCTCTTATTTCCCGTAACCTTTTGATGGGGTAAAGGTATTCCCCACGATTGGCGCGGTATCGGCCTGCGGTACGTGACATTGCAGACAGAAATAACGACGCGGAGCCACTTCCGCGCCCACTTTGCCGTCGCTGTCCATAAAGTGAGTAGGACTGATACGCGGCGCGCCAGTGGTGCGATAACTTTCGACACCGTGGCACTGCAAGCAGCGGTTGGTATTGGTCGTTACCTGATAACCTTCAACGCTATGCGGGATCATTGGCGGCTGATTCACATAGTTCAGCGGCATCCGTTCCTGCTCTTTTGGCATCCGAATGGCCCCTTCCTGTGTCCCGGATACTTCCGGCGACTGGCTAAAATCGACGCCATTAGCCGCCCAAACCGCGCCGCTTACCACCAGGGCCAGCATCGCCGTCCATTGACACAGCGCTTTCTTCAGGTCATGGCTTTTCATGATTTCGCTCCCGAACTCCATCGTGTAGTTATTGTAAATACATCCTCAGAACAGACATCCACGCAGCGACCGCACGTCATGCAATCGCGGCTGGTGACCTGCACCGGGCTTTGTTCATCCAGCACCGGGGCACGTAGCACATGCGGTTCCGGGCAAACATGAAAACAATCCATACAGCGGTTACATTTCTGCCGATCGGTGGCCGCAACGGTAATCACACCTTTGCTACCCAGCACGCCATACAGCGCGCCAACCGGACAAATGTGCCCGCACCAGCCGTGTTCAACGACCAGTAGATCAAATAAAAACAGCGCGAGAATAAGCAGCGCGCCGCTGCCGAAGCCCATTACCAGGCTGCGCCCCATCAGAGAAACGGGGTTGATCCATTCCCAAATGAGCGTGCCAGTTAAGGCTGATCCCACCAGAATGACCACCAACAGCACGTAGCGAATGTGGCGAGGGATCGTCGCAGACTGATTGAGGTCAAAGCGCCTGCGTAACCAGTTCGCTAAGTCGGTAATCGGGTTCAGCGGGCAGACCCAGCTGCAAAATAATCGCTTTCCCGCCAGGGCGTAGAGCACGGTGATAATCACCGCACCGGTCAACGCCACCGTGGCAGGCAGATGACCACTGGCAAGACTTTGCAGCGTCATCAGCGGATCGGTCAGCGGAACGGTGTCGAATAACAGGCTACTGCTGTAGTTACCGTGTAAGATCCACACACCAAACCACGGACCGCTCAAAAACATCCCCAGCACGAAGAACTGACAAAGGCGACGTAACACCAGCCAACGGTGACTGCGCCACCAGCCTTTTTTCTCCAGCGCCTCGCGCCCGGCGTCACGTTTACGATTTGCCATTGTTCCCCTCCAGCCAGCCGAAGCGGTAATGGTGACCTAACTCCCCTTTCGCCAGTGACAGCGGTAACACCTTGATTGCCGGTTGTTCCAGCACGCATACTTTTTCGCACTTACCGCAACCGGTACAGGCGTCGCTGTGAACCGTCGGCAGAAAGCGGGCGTGCTTACCGGTACGCGTGTTGCGCTCCAGCTCCAGGGTGATGGCCTCATCAATTTTCGGGCATTCGCGATAACAAACATCGCAGCGCAGCCCCTGAAAGTTGAGACAGTTTTCCTGGTCCACCAGTACCGCCAGCCCCATCCGCGCGTCGTCGATCGATTCAATCTCACGATCCAGCGCACCGCTTGGGCACACTTTGGCGCACGGAATGTCCTCACACATTTCGCAAGGAATATCCCGTGCGACAAAATATGGCGTGCCCGCCGACAGGCCAGAAGCCAGCGTCGCCAGTTTTAAGGTGTCGTAAGGGCAAGCCTGAACACACTGACCGCAACGCACACAGGCACTGGCAAAGGCGTTCTCGTTTATGGCTCCGGGCGGGCGCAACCGCACGCCAGATGCGCGTGCGGTTTGCTGTTGTAACCCCAGCGCCACACCCACGGCAGCCAGCCCGCCTGCTGTGCGAACGACATCGCGCAGAAAGCGGCGGCGACCATTTTGAGGTTTCGCTGACCGGGACATAATGGCTTACACCTTCTCCAGTTTGACTGCGCACTTCTTGAAGTCCGTCTCTTTCGAGAGCGGATCGGTCGCATCCAGCGTCAGTTTGTTAACCAGCTGTGCGGCGTCGAAGAACGGCATGTACACCAGGCCCTGTGGCGGACGGTTACGACCGCGCGTTTCGACAATCGAGATCACTTCGCCACGGCGAGAAACCACTTTCACTTTGTCGCCACGACGCAGATCGCGCGCTTTCGCATCCAGCGGGTGAATAAACAGGACCGCTTCCGGGAAGGCGCGGTGCAGTTCTGGTACACGGCGAGTCATACTGCCGGTGTGCCAGTGCTCCAGAACGCGTCCGGTAGAGAGCCACAGGTCGTACTCTTCATCCGGTGCTTCCGCCGCCGGTTCGAACGGCAGCGCGAAGATCACCGCTTTGCCATCCGGTTTACCGTAGAACTTGTAGCCTTCGCCCGCTTTCACGTACGGGTCGTTACCTTCGCTGTAACGCCACTGCGTTTCTTTACCGTTCACCACCGGCCAGCGCAGACCGCGCGCTTTGTGGTAGTCATCGAACGGTGCCAGATCGTGACCGTGACCGCGACCAAACCATGCGTACTCTTCGAACAGCCCTTTTTGCAGATAGAAGCCCAGCTCGCGGGATTCATCGTTCAGCTGATCTTCCGCCAGTTCGGATACAGGGTATTTGCTCACTTCGGGGGTGGCATACAGAACTTCGTACAGCGTTTTGCCACGCAGTTCCGGTTTCTTCGCCAGCAGCTCTTCCGGCCATACTTCTTCAGTTTTGAAGCGGCGGGAGAACTGGACTAACTGCCAGAGATCCGATTTCGCTTCGCCTGGCGCCTGTACCTGCTGACGCCAGAACTGAGTACGGCGTTCGGCGTTACCGTAAGCGCCCTCTTTCTCTACCCACATTGCGGTCGGCAGGATCAAGTCGGCGGCCAGCGCACTGACTGTCGGATACGGATCGGAGACGATGATGAAGTTGCGCGGATCGCGCCAGCCCGGCATACGCTCTTCATTGATGTTCGGCCCGGCCTGCATGTTGTTGGTACACATGGTCCAGTAAACATTCAGCTTGCCGTCTTTCAGCGCACGGTCTTGTGCTACCGCATGCAGACCGATTTTCGCCGGAATGGTGCCGCTCGGGATATTCCACTTCTTCTCGCAGATATCACGATGTTTCTCGTTAGTTACCACCATGTCCGCAGGCAGACGGTGAGCAAAGGTGCCCACTTCACGCGCAGTACCACACGCGGAAGGCTGCCCGGTCAGGGAGAACGGACCGCAACCCGGCTGGGAAATTTTGCCGGTCAGCAGGTGCAGGTTGTAGACTAGGTTGTTGGCCCACACGCCACGAGTATGCTGGTTGAAGCCCATCGTCCAGTAGGAGATGACTTTCTTGTTCGGATCGGCATACAGCTGCGCCAGTTGTTCTAACTGGTCTTTCGGCACGCCGGTCATTTCGGCAGTTTTTTCCAGCGTATACTCAGCAACGAAGGCTTTGTATTCTTCAAAGCTCATCGGTTCGGAGGCGTCAGAACCCGGATTCTTCGCTGCTTTTTCCAGCGGATGGGTCGGACGTAAACCGTAGCCGATGTCCGTCGCCCCTTTGCGCAGGTTAACGTGCTTGCTGAAGAAGTCCTGATTTATCGCATTGTTTTGAATGATATAGTTGGCGATGTAGTTCAGGATCACCAGGTCAGATTGCGGCGTAAAGATGATGCCGTTATCCGCCAGCTCGAAGCTACGATGCTGGTAGGTAGAAAGCACCGCCACGGTGACGTTCTGGTTAGAGAGACGACGGTTAGTGATGCGTGACCAGAGGATCGGGTGCATCTCCGCCATGTTAGCGCCCCACAGCACAAACGCGTCAGCCTGCTCGATGTCGTCATAGCAGCCCATCGGCTCATCCATACCAAAGGTACGCATAAAGCCAACTACTGCCGACGCCATACAGTGACGTGCGTTCGGGTCGATGTTGTTCGAACGGAAGCCCGCTTTGAACAGCTTGGACGCGGCATAACCTTCCCAGATAGTCCACTGACCAGAACCGAACATACCGATCGATTCCGGTCCTTTTTCTTTCAGGGCGGTTTTGAATTTCTCTTCCATCACATCGAAGGCCTGATCCCAGGTGATTGGGGTAAATTCGCCTTCTTTGTCATATTTACCGTTTTTCATACGCAGCAGCGGCTGCGTCAAACGGTCTTTACCGTACATGATCTTGGGCAGGAAATAGCCCTTAATGCAGTTCAGGCCACGGTTAACCGGTGCGTCCGGGTCGCCCTGACAGGCCACCACACGCCCCTGCTGCGTTCCGACCAGAACGCCGCAACCAGTACCGCAGAAACGGCACGGCGCTTTATCCCATTTAATGGCTTCCTGCTGACCAACAACGGCGCGGGCAACGCCCGGCACGCTGAGACCGGCAGCCGGCGCCCGCGGCGCCCCGACGGGGCAGGCCAAA